>Ga0163146_10006497_pt1 | contig 13218 bp, 8 predicted proteins | sample OliLakLV19MP7G1_FD_148648 | JGI IMG/M metagenome (GOLD analysis project Ga0163146, IMG submission 148648) | Freshwater microbial mat bacterial communities from Lake Vanda, McMurdo Dry Valleys, Antarctica - Oligotrophic Lake LV.19.MP7.G1 | ecosystem: Environmental > Aquatic > Freshwater > Lake >... | reverse complement strand
CTGCGGGACGGTGACGCCCGGCAGTGCGACAATTGCGGCCGGGGCCACCAAAGAGGTGGACGTCACCTATTCGGTGGGAGGGAGCGGCGGGACGCTCACCCTGACCGCGACCGGTCCCGCCACCGACGCCGGGAGTTACCTGATCACGGCGCTCACGCCCCCGACGGTCACGCTGCAAGTGCCCACGTTGACCAGCGGGAGCCGAGCGGTGGTCCGCAACCGCACACCGATCATCCGGGCCATCCTGACTAGGGGGAGCCTGGCGCTCGACACGACGAAAACCGCCCTCCTCTGGAAAACCGACACCGTCACCAAGTGGCGGGCGGATTCCCTCACCGTGGCGCGGGCCAACCGGGGCCTCATCGAGTGGGAGGTGGATTCGATTGCCGGCCTCAACGGTGCCGGCGCCGACTCCGCCCTCATCACCGCCCGCGCCTGCGACACCGGCGGGCAGTGCACCATCGTCACCCGCTACGCTGTCCTGCCCCACGACAGCACTGCGGCCTTGAGCTGGCTCGGCACGCCGCGGGTGGCGTCCAACAGCATCTTCTCCGCGCCGTTCGGGCCCGGCATTGCGGTGAGTGGCGGCGAGGTGGAGACCGGCTTCTCCACCATACCCTACTTCTCCATGGGCTCGGCCCGGAGCGCGGGGCTGGTCTACTCCACCCGGCAGTCGTATCCGCGGGTGCTGGTGCCGGTGCACCTCGAGCTGCGCGGGTCCACCACCCCCGACCAGATGGTGGTCCGGCTGTTCGACGGCGCCACCAAGATCGACAGCCTGAAGGTCGCCTTGCCGACCTGTTCCACCGGAAGCGCCGCCCGTTGCCGCGTCGTGCTGCAGGGCGACTTCTCCGGCTCCAGCTTCGGGACGCCGACGCGGAAGTGGCTCAAGGTGGAGGTGGAGGTCACCAAAGGCGCGGTGGTGAAGACCAGCATCGATTCCATCGAAGCGGTACTCGTCGACCGGCGCTCCACCATGTACGGCTCCGGCTGGTGGCCCTCGGCGCTGCTCAAGCTGGTGGTGGCCGGGTCGGATCGGGTGCTGGTGAGTCCTACCGGCACCGCCACGATCTACCGCGGCAACGGCGACAGCCTCTACCTCCCGCCGGTGGGGAGCTTCGTGGGGCTGACGAAGACCGCCTCGGGGTGGGAACTCCGCGCCCGCGGCGATAGCGCGGTGGTGCGGTTCGACAGCTATGGGCGCATCCGGGCGGCGCAGGACCGCAACGGCAACCTGGATTCGCTGGTCTACGGCGGCGGCACCGGGCTCGATACCCTCAAGCAGCTGCGCGACCCGGTGGGGAAGACGATGACCTTTGCCTACAACAGCGCCGGCAAGCTGACCAGCATCACCGATGCCAACAGCCGGGTCACGAAGGATTCGATCGATGCCTCCAACCGGCTGATCTACGACTCCCTCCCCTCCCCTACAGGGACGCCGTTCACCACTCGCTACACCTGGCAGAGCTATCCCGGTACCAACACCGTGGTCCTCGCCACCCGGCTCGGCGTGCTGACCGATACCACCATCCTGGTCTACGACTCCAAAGCGCGGCCAGTGCAGGTCATGCTGCCGGTCGTCAAGGACACGCTAGGGGCGTCGGTCAAGCCGGTCATCAGCTACACCGCGGTCGAGTCCCGCGGCTATGGTGCCTTGGTGCGGACCGACAGCGCCGGTCCCTATGTCCAGCTCAAGGACCCGCTCAACAATTGGACCCGGAGCTGGCTCAACCGGATGGGGCAGGCGGTGTTGTCGTGGGATACGCTAGGCGTGCTGGGGCGGAGCCGCGCGGCGCCGGATGGACGGGTGCTGTGGACCAGCGGCAAGATCGGCGGCGATACCACGAAGACCTACGTGGGCTACGACAGCCAGCAGCGAATGGTCAAGCAGTGGATCAGGCGAGTGGAAACCAATGACTCCGTGCTGCGGCTCGACAGCCTGGTGTACAATGCCAATCATCGGGTGATCCAGCGGATTGACAGCCGCGGCCAGAAGGACAGTATGATCTATGATGGGAAGGGCAATGTCACCCAGGCGCGGGACGCGGGCGGGTACAGCACCAGGTACTGGTACAAGCCCGACGGGCGGGTGGACTCCATTCTGCGGCCGAGCACCAGCGTCAAGACCTGGTTCAAGTACGAGACTACCTGGAAGCAGGTGGCGGCGACGATGATGGGGCCGACGGCGAGTCCCACGCTGATCGATTCGACCACCTACGACAGCTATGGCCGAGCGTCGGCGGCCTATCAGAAGGTCCGGGTGCGGATCGCGACCGGCGTCACGAAGTGGCAGTGGCGCAAGTCGATCCCCTACTACCGGATCACCAATCAGGCCGATTCGACGGTGATGTCCCGCACCGATGAATGCAATGATCCCTGCTGGACCCCGCCGGCGTTCGGGACGGATGCCGCGCATACGCAGAAGGTGGGACTGCGGTTTGACCGGGGCGGGCGGGATTCGCTGCGGCTGGTCAGCAACGACACCGCCAAGGCGACGCGCTATCTCTACGACCGGCTGGGGCGGCTGCTGAGTCGGCGGCCGCCGAGCAGTCTGGCGACGCCGCCGCGGGATTCGATGGTGTACGATATTGCCGGCAACCTGCTCAAGACCATCACCCGGCGGGGCGATATCATCTCGGCGCAATACGACAGCCGCAACCGCACCATGGCGACGGTCATCCCGGGAGTGGGGACGCTCAACTCGGTCTTTGGCGGGCCGCTGGACCAGCTTACCCGGCTCTACTACAGCGGCGCGGTGGACTCGATTGGCGGGGTGAATGGGGAGGTGCGCACCGGCTACGACCGTCGCGGGCGCCTGCTGGCGGACACCAGTTACACCGGGGCCACGGCCCGGTCGACAACACATAGCTACGATCAATTTGAACGGGACAGTGCCTCGACCGGACCGACAGGCACCTGGATCATCCGCTACGACGCACAGCGCGGGTTGCCGTCGCGCCTCGTGACCCCGTTCGCGGACTCGACAAATTTCAGCTTCGATGGTCAGGCCCGCCTCAGTTCCAGTAACGCCATCAGCAGTGGACCGACCCAGACCAGAGATGGCAGCTTCACCTCGACCGGCATTGCCCTGCTTGAGCACAGTGTGGCCAGCGTCGGCGGGACCTGGTATGCCGGGGTCTACGATCCCGAAGGCAATGCCGACGGCCCCGCCGAGACCCGGGTGGCGCTGGGGCCCGTCTGGACCGAGCAGCATGGGCTCACCGCGGCGATGGACAGCACCATCGATTCGCTCAAGTATGATGGGTGGGAGCGGCTGCTCTCGTGGCGCTCCTCCCGCAAGACGCCGCCGTCCACGACCTGGACGCTGACCACCGATTCCGTGGCGTTCGATGTGGACGGCAACGTCCTCACAGCGGGTGGCGCGGAGAGCTATGAGGCCAAGACCGGCCGGCTGCTCTCCCGCACCGACCCGGTGACGGGGAGTTGGACCTACAGCTACGATGCGGCGGGCAACCAGAGCCAAGCCGTGCGGGTGCAGGGGGGCAGTACCTACACCTGGAAATACCTCTACGATGCGCTCAACCGTCTCACCAGTGTCCGGATCCAGATGCCGGGGTGGGCCGCCGATTCCCTGGTGGCCCGCTACGGCTACGACGTGCTGGGCCGCCGGATCGTCAAGCGGGTGTACCGCAAACCGCAGGGCGGGGTCCTGGGCTACCTGCGGATGAGCTACGCCGGTGACGCGGTGGCGTTCGAGACCGACAGCACCGGGGCGTCCATCACACTGGCCTACACGTGGGGCACCGACGTCGATGACCTGATCGGCGTACGGGATGTCACCACCGGGACCGACTACCAGGTGGTGCAGGACCAGCTCCACAGCGTGCGCGGGCTGGTGCGGCGGGATGGTGCCTGGGCGCTGAACCAGCGCTTTCTACCGTCGGGGCAACTGCTGTCGCAGGAGGTCGGTGGGGTCGCGCTCCCGGCGCTGCGCTACGGCTGGACCGGGCGGGAGTATGATGCGGAGACCGGCTTCTCGTTCCACCGGGCCCGCTTCTACGACCCGGGGCAGCGGCGGTGGACCCAGGAGGATCCGATCGGGTATGATGGGGGGCCGAACCTGTATGCCTATGTGGGAGGGGCCGTGCTGGAGGCGCGAGATCCGAGTGGACACGGCTGCCTTGAAACGAACACCTGTGCGCCGTATGTGCTGCCTGACATTACTGTGTACGGCACTTCCTCCCCCGGCAATCCTAACGCCGGTGCGTGGTGGGGGTGGGATGACATGCTTGAGGACATAGGGTCTGCTGGGCGCCATGGATATGGCGAATGGCTGGACGCGACGATTTCTCACACACATTCGTCAACAACACCGACCGAGCGGGAGCAGCGGGGGCCGAAGCCAGACCTCGGTAAGGCGGCAGTTAAGGCGTGTCAGGCCAATGGAATCAAGCTGGTGGTCTATTCCGCGATGAGCGCTTTTAGCGGAACCAAGTTGGCACTAGCCGCAAAGGGAATTTTGGGAGGGCGCGAGCTTGTTGCAACCGGAAAGTACCTCGCTGGGCTTGAGCGCGGCAATTATGGCATGTTCGGAAAAGATGACATCGTTCTTGGACGGGCCTTTATTGAAGGCGGGAGGAACGGGCTCCGCGAGGGATTGACTGTCGGCGCGCTGGCCGATGCAACGAGTTCAACAGCAGCGGGATTGGTAATAGACAATACGGTGGGCAATGGCGGTGGCTTTAGTCTTCGGGACTTTCTGAAAGGATTACTGCCCTTTGCCAGTACTCCTTCAGACTATGGAGCATGGAAGGCGTCATGCTTCCCCAAGTAGTCGATGGCCCATATGACTTCAGGTGACATCGTGCCGCTCATTCATCGCACCACCCAGATAAGGTTAGGCATCAAAATCGGCATATCGGTTGCTGGAGTGTACTCGGCCTTTGCCATCCTCATGAGGCTGCTCGTCGGCCCCGAGTATGCTGCCTCCACTAAGCTTGGGGTCGGAGGGGGCGTTGCGGCTTACTTGATCGCTGGAATCGTGGGGGGAGCGATCGCAGGCCTCCTCTGGCCACTAGGCAAGACACTCCTAGGAAGAATGTTTGTAGGGGTACTCGTTGCTTGGCCAGCGATGATTATTTTCGGGTGGCCGTTAGGGTCGGAAATGGGTTGGGATGGTGCGCGCGACGGCTTTCTCCTGGCAGTTGTCCTTGGCCCACTCTGTGGGGCCGCGCTTTGGGTGGTGGAGCATGAGGCCAAGAAGCCGTAGGGTTGATAAAGTGAACCGCCCCGGGATTGCCGGAGACTCCATTCCTTGAGAGGTTGGAGTCATGCCACGATCATCACGGTATTCGCAGGAGGGCGCGGTGCGGCCGGTGCAGGAGCACATGGCCGAGCACCCGTCGCAGTGGGCCGCGATTGGAGTTCACCCGGTTTCGCGGAGAGGTGGCGACTTGGGGGTTCACGCCGCCTCTGACATGATTCGCTCATAGAGCATGGGCGACCGGTTGCCCACGGCCGAATGCCGCCGGTGCGGATTGTACCACCCTTCGATGTACTGAAACAGATCGACCCGGGCTTCGGCGTGCGTGCGATAGGTCCGCCGATCGAGCCGCTCATACTCCAGCGTCGCAAAGACGCTCTCCGCCATCGCGTTGTCGTAGGCGCTGCCGACCGCCCCGCGCGACGGGCACACCCCGAGCTGCTGGCACCGCTGCCCGAAGGCAAGGGCCGTATACTGACAGCCGCGATCCGAATGATGAATCATGGCGCACGGTCGACGCTGCGTGATGGCCATGTTGAGCGCCGCGAGCACCAGGCCCGTCTTGAGATGCGTGGCCATCGCCCAGCCAACCACCCGTCGACTCCACACATCCAGGACGATGGCCAGGTAGAGGAAGCCGGCCCACGTCGGGAGGTACGTGATATCCGCGACCCACAATTGATTCGGGGCCGTGGCGACAAACTGGCGCTGCACCAAGTCCGCCGCCGCGTGCTCCTCCGGTCCGCGCCGCGTGGTGCGCACGCCCCGACGTCGACTCACGCCGACGAGCCCGCCCAGCTTCATGACCCGAGCGACGCGCTTCTGCCCCACCCGAATGGCGATGCCGCGGAGATCACCGACCAGCCGCGGCGCACCATAGGTCCCATCGGAGCGCGCATGGAAGGCCCGGAGATGCGTCAAGATGGCTGCATCCCGCCGCGCCCGCACCGACGGTGGCCGATCGCGCCACGCGTAGAAGCCACTCGGGGAGACCCGAAGGACGCGACACATCGTCGCGACCGGGTAGACGGCCTGGTGATCCCTCACGAACCCGTAGACCCGTCGGGGATCGTGCCGGTCTCCCGTGCGAACCAGGCCGCGGCTTTTGACAGAATCTCGCGCTCCAGCTTCACTTGGCGCAGCTCCCGCCGGAGCCGGACCAGCTCCGTGCGCTCATCGCTGGTGAGTCCGTCGTCGCGTCGGCCCCCATCGCGGTCGGCCTGGGCGACCCAATTGCGAATCGTCTGGGCGCTCGGCTCGAACTCCTTTGCCAAGGCCTCAGGGGTCCGCCCAGCCCGGGCCAGCGCGATCAGCTGCTGGCGGAACTCCGGGGGTATGTTCGTTTGGCCATCGTGGAATCCTCCGTCCCCAATGGTGAGGTCTCCACGAAACCGGGTCAACTCCAATTCAATATCGATGGGGCAATGGTCGGGCTGGTGGATTCCGCCTGGGGCGCGCCGTGGGAGATGGGCAAGTACGCCGAAAAGGCGATGCGCAACGATGACGGCGTGTCGCGGCTGCCGCTCTGGATTCAGCGCAAGAACTCGTTCGCCTTCACCTTGCCGGATACCCTGGAAGACAGCCCGATCTATGACGGGCAGCAGCGGCTCACGGGGTGGACCCAGAAGAAGAACGGGACCCAGATCGGGGCCTACACCTACGGCTACGACACCGATGGCAATATCTCGACCACGGGCGGTGCCGAGGTGTATGCGGCGAACACCGATCGCTTGCTGAGCCGGACCGACGGGGCGGGGCATCTGTGGAAGTATTTCTATGACCGGGCCGGCAACCTGGTCACGGCCCGCGACTCGCAGCCCGGCAGCGCCGCCACCGTGTGGAGCTACACCTACGACGCGCTGGATCGACTGACCGCGGTGGCCCGAACCGGCGTGACCGGCCCGGTGGCCCGGTATGGCTACGATCTGCTGGGTCGACGGATCGTGAAGCGGGTGTATTCCAGCGCCACCGGCGGCACGACGCAGTACCTGCGGATGAGCTACCGGGGTAACCGGGTGTCGTTCGAGGCGGATTCGGGTGGCGCGATCGGCTGGAAATACATCTGGGGGCTGGGGGTGGATCAGCTGGTGGTGGCGGTGAACGCCAGCGGTCACCATACTATTTCCAGCGACCGGCTGGGCAGCATCAGGGCAGTGCAGCTCAGTGGCGCCTGGCTGCAGTTTCAGTGGTACACCCCTTACGCGGAGGTGACCACGGTGGACGGCACCTCGGCAGGGCTCCGGTACGGCTGGACCGGGCGGGAGTATGACGCAGAGAGCGGGCTCTATTTCCACCGGAGCCGCTACTACGACCCGCGGCAGCGGCGGTTCGTCCAGGAGGATCCGATCGGGTTCTCCGGCGGGGCGAATCTGTATGCGTATGTGAGCGGGAGGCCTCTGGAGGCAACGGACCCCTCCGGCCTTTCCCCGGACGGTGAGCACTTCCGCTCGATTTCACCCCCGGAGTGTTGCCATGTGGGCTATAGCGCTTGGACCAACGATTTCAACAACAATGGGCTGGACGATTTAGACGAACTTCTTGACTACGTTTGGAGGCAGAAGTGCAATCTCTCTGGCGGTTGCGTCGTCTACGCTGATGACGCCGCCACCAAGGCTGCCGCCCAGGAGTGCCATGCAGACCCGGTGTGTCGCGCCAGCGAAGGCCGTCTGGCCGTTGGTGGCCACAAGATCGTGGTAGGTCAGTATCCCGGAGGAAGTGGTCCGGCGGAAGCCATAGACAATGAGGACGGTACTTGGGGCATTGATCTCAATTTCGGCGAATGGGCAGCGTTTCAGAAGGACCCGATAATGCAGGCACTGTTTTACGGTGGTAACGGCGCATTGCTCAATGCAGCGATCGTACTGACTCACGAGTTCGGCCATGCCGAATTCGGCATACTGACATCTTCGGTGACTTATTCGGTTCGAGGCAGCAATGCCTACGCCATCTATTGGGAGAATCAGGCCCGAAGGCAGTACACCGATGGTGGCTGCCGGTTGCGCCACGATCCCGGCCAGAGCTACAACGACTACAGCTGCTAGGGAGCCCGAAAATGAACCTCGCACTCGCATCCGCAGTATTGCTTCTTGTTGTACTCGGAGTGAGGCCTGCCGCGTCGCAGTCCAGCGGCGTCGATAGCGTCATAGCCAGAGCATATGACCGAGAGACGGCTCGTCGTTTTCTTTCGTTTGGTAAGGTGCCGGCCATGCGCTCACCTCCGTCGTTGGACTCCACGATGCTGTCGACCGGAGAGACATTATTCAGGGTCGGTCCGATTTCTTCATATGGGTGGATTCCACGAGTGGTTGTCGTCGCGCGGATAAATCGCCAGTTCTATCGCCTCGCCGGCTTTCCAGAGCAGGAACTCCAGGCTGCTGCCGCAGCTGCGGGTATTACGGCTAGGGACTTGGCCTCGGTCACGGGGGCGGCTAGGCGCCTGGCGGCGCTGATCGACATCAACGGTGCGCAACGACTTGTCTTCCTAGGGGACAGCGTTACTTCGAGTACCGCTTCCGTTGTCAAGGCATGGCGCACGGCTCGAGCGGCGTTCAAACCGGATCAGCAATTCCGCGGGGATTCGGTTGGATCGGCACCGCTACTGAATCGACGACTGGCTAGAGTCACGGCATTGTCCCACAGTTCCGGCAACTTGTGGTTCCAAGTGGTCTACTCATTCGTGTTTGACCAGCAGGGTAGGCTGTCGGATTGGGAGGCTGCAACTCCAGTGCCTTTCATTGCAGAAAGGTGAGCAGATGACCCCTCCTCCGGGATAGTGCCTTGGAGGATCGGAGGATCGACACTGATTGACGTCTCCTGATGTGGGTCCCGAATTCGCCGGCAGGCGGTTTGCTCGCGGAGATTTTGCATTCGATGCAACCACGACTGACTTCGGGCATGTCAGGCGAAAAGACGAAGCTGTGCTCCCCATTACGTACCTCGGGTCTCCGGCCTTTGAGCCGGATGAATTGACCAATACCATCGCACACGAGGAGTATCATCACCAGAATCCCGCGGACAGAGGACAGGGAACAGCCGGTTTCATCGGTGACGCTTGCGCGCGCTAGGCCTGTAGCGGGTGACTAACAAGGAGGAGTCGAATGATCCGGTTTTATGCAGCGGTCTTCGCAGGCACGCTCTTCAATTGTGAATTGAACAACTTGCCCGAAGCGATTGCAATGGCGCTCGCCGCAGTCGCCGCCGACACTCGGGAACTTTCACTCCCAGAGACGCATTCTGGGCCGGTAATCGTGGACTTTTTGCCTCAGCGCAGCACCAAGAGCTGGACCCCGGTAGATGAAGCGGAGGTACTTGGACTGATCGGACTTGGGGCACGTGAGGGCAGCTATTCTAAGGACATTCGTTGTGAAGATGCCCCCAAAGGCTGCCTCGTTACAGACAACGGAGCCTTTGCACGTGTTGACTCTATTGTCTCCGACCAAGGTGCCTTGAATGTCTTCGCGCTGTCGATCGTCTCTACGACCCGACCAAGCGGCGCGATCGGGACTTGCACTCGTTTGTATGAGATACGCCTCACCCGGGGCCAAGGGGCCTGGACAGCTGAGCCCCCTAGACTACTCCGAACTTGCTGAGGTCACGATGCTAGAGTGAAGTTGAATCGCCCCGGGATTGCCGGAGACTCCATTCCTTGAGAGGTTGGAGTCATGCCACGATCATCACGGAATTCGCCGGAGGTGCAGGAGCGCGCGGTCCGACTGGTGCAGGAGCACCGTTTTCGTATGACTGGGCTTTTGGCGATGGGGGGACGAGCTCGCTGCCGGACGCTCCGCATGCGTACGCCGACAATGGCAGCTACCCGGTGCAGTTGATCATAAGCGACGCGCTACTGAGAGATACCGCGTCCACCACCGCAACCATCGCGAACATATCACCCACGGCCACCTTCAATAACCCCGCCGGCACCACCCCGGTGAATGAGGGCAGTCCCTTCACCTTGAGCCTCACCGGCATCGTCGATCCCTCCACCGTCGATGTGGCAGCGGGCTTCTCCTTTGCCTTCGACTGCGGCACCGGGCTCGGTGCCTTCGGCCCCAGCCCCAGCATCAGCTGCCCCACCGTGGACAATGGACCCAGAACGGTGAGTGCGTCGGTGCGGGACAAGGATGGCGGCACCACCAGCTATTCCGGCACCGCCCGGGTAAAGAACATCGCGCCCACAGTCGCGATTACCCGGATCACGCCGTCGCCCGCGCCCCGCAACACGCCCTACAAGATCAGCCTCAGCTTCAGCGATCCGGGAACGATCGACAACCCCTGGACCGTGACCACCACCTGGGGCAACGGCACCACCACCACGATGCGGCCGGTGCAGGGCACCGTACAGCTGCAACGCACCTATACCGCAGCGGGGACGTACACCATCAAGGTGACGGTGAAGGACAAGAATGGGGCGGTCGGGACGTCGAATAGTCTTTCGGTGAAAGTGCAGTAGCGGCGGTGGGTGAGCGCTGAGACCGGGTAGCTCCTCACCGAAACCCGATGACCGGTGGCTCCCCCTCCGCCTCGTCGAGTGGCTCCATGAGGGCACGGATGGCATCGAAGACGACGCGGAACTGGGCGTCGTAGCGCTGCTCCAGCGCGGTGAGTTTACCGGCGAGATCGGCGTGCGAGGCGAGGAGACGACGGAGGCGCACGAACGCCCGCATGATCTCGATGTTGACAAGCACCGCGCGCGGACTGCGCAGCACACTGGACAGCATCGCCACCCCATGCTCGATGAAAGCGAAGGGGCGATAGCGGAGGCCGCCCCAGTCGGAACTTGAGGTCACAAGTTGTGACCTCAAGATGCCGACCTCGGTCAGCGAGAGCTGGAAGGCGAAGTCCCGCGGAAATCGCACGGCATTTCGACGGACGGCCTGATTGAGGGTTTTGGTCGGAACCCCGTACAGGTGGGCCAGGTGACGGTCCAGCATCACCCGCTCACCCCGGAGAATGAGGAGGCACCCTTCGATGGCGGCAGTCGGGACCACGGCGAGTGGGGTTGCCTTGGCGTCTGGGCGACGAGACGATGGCATGGCGGCTCTGAGGAGTGGGAGCCTGCACGCTACACCACGCCGCAGCAATAACCCCACCGGAAAAAGCGCATCTCATCCGCTCCTCGATCAGGAAACCACGATCAGCCGAAGGCGGACTCGGCGTGCCCGACCTGCACCTGGTCTGGGAGGAGCTGCTGCGGCGGGCGGTCCAGGAGGCGGAGGGTGAGCGGGGCAGTCCGGAAGGGTGGGCCCATTTTGTTTTGGAAAAGTGGGGGTGAAGCGGGGCTGGGTGGTGGCGGAGCTCCTGCTCCGCCCAACCCTATTCTCACCTCACCTGATACAACCCCGAAAAGAGGTACGGCGCCGCTCTGGCTGGAATCCGGAGTGCCAGCGCCGCGCGCGAGGTGCCGGATTCGATGAAGCCCTCATCAGTCAGCAGGCGCACCACCCGCCGCGCGGTGCGCTCCGGCAGCCGCAGCAGCTCAGGCACCTCTCCCCTCGGGATCTGCCCTCGATAGACCAGGTCCCGGAGCAGCCGGGTCGCGTCCTCATGCCAGCTGTCGCGGTCGATGCCTGACACGGAGCCCCCTAGGAGTCCGGCCTCGCGGGCCTTGCCGTACTTGGCGACACGGTCGGCGAGCTGATCGACCTCCAGCAGGCGACTCATGTATTCGATCTGATCGAGCGCCACCTCAAGGAAGAAGCGGCAGAACGTCACCAGCCCCCGGTGTGACAGCGGCCCGCGCCCATCGAAGTCATTCCACCGTCCGGCGTCTGCACCCGCCAATGTCGCCTTGTACTCGCCGCTGCGGCGCGCCAGGCCGCGGGAGATCGACCAGAGTCCCGAGCTCGGCAGCCCCAGCCGCCGGAGGTAGAGCTCCGTCATCAGCCTCGTCACTCGGCCATTCCCGTCGCCGAAGGGGTGGATCCAGAGCAGCCGATGATGCGCCGCGGCGAGCGTGACCAGGCCGGCAGGCGGTGCCCTGTCCGCCGGGTCATACACCCGTCCGAAGCGCTCCATCAGTGCCGGGACATCCGCCGCCTCCGGGGCGATATGGTGACCGACCCGCACCTCGTAGGACCGAATCGCCCCGGGGATGACCGGTTCTTCTCGTCCGGTCGTGGGGTCCCGGACCACCCGGAACTCCTCCGGCAGCCGCTCATAGAACTCCCGGTGGGTGCGCAGCACGAATGCCTCGGCGCAGACGTTCAGTCCAGTGTGCCGGGCCAGTGCACCCTCCAGCAGTACCTGCACCTCGATATGAGCCAGCGCCTCGAGCTGCAGATTCCTCTCGTGGGAGCCAGGGGCGTACTCCTGGCGCATCGCGCGCTCGATCTCGATCGGGTGGGTGTCGTGTCCCTCGATCAGGTTGCTGTAGTAGCAGTTGACGGTGCGGAGCAGCCCGGCTACCGCCGCGAGGACGCCAGGGCGTAGCCCGGCGCCGAGGCTGAGCGCTGCGCGCGACACCTCCTCCGCGATGGTGCGGAGTTCCGGATCCTCCGGGAGCGTCGGTTCCATGGCTGAAACTGTCATTACTTGTCCCACCTGATTTCAGCTCTAGACGTCGATATTTGGCCGGTTTATTGGCCGGTTTGTTGACTGTTTAGTGTACAGTAAAACAATGACTTACATAATACAGCTCGGTTAATAGATGTGCAATTTGACCGGTTGTTTGGCCGGTTCATCTGTCATCGGATTGTGCTTGTGAGCATGGGCGGCTCGGCGGGGGGCGGTGCCGTCATCCCGAGCGGAGCGAGGAGCCTGTCCTGAGCACAGCGAGGGATCTCTTTGCCCCGGAGCCGGAACCTGGGGCTGCAGCGGCTGGGTAGGGGCGGAGCTCCTGCAGCGGCTGGGTAGGGGCGGAGCTCCTGCAGCGGCTGGGTAGGGGCGGAGCTCGTGCAGCGGCTGGGTAGGGGCGGAGCTCCTGCAGAGGCTGGGTAGGGGCGGAGCTCCTGCTCCGCCCATGCTGCAGCGGCTGGGTAGGGGCGGAGCTCCTGCTC
>Ga0163146_10006478_pt1 | contig 13241 bp, 22 predicted proteins | sample OliLakLV19MP7G1_FD_148648 | JGI IMG/M metagenome (GOLD analysis project Ga0163146, IMG submission 148648) | Freshwater microbial mat bacterial communities from Lake Vanda, McMurdo Dry Valleys, Antarctica - Oligotrophic Lake LV.19.MP7.G1 | ecosystem: Environmental > Aquatic > Freshwater > Lake >... | reverse complement strand
CGGCGGGGACATCACCGCGCCCCCGCCGCCGACGCTGCGGCTTGTGACGGAGTGACCCATGCAGCAGTCTCGCGCAACCGTCGTGCATGGCGCTTCACCGGCCGACCGCGCGGTCACGCTGCAACTGCCCGCTGGCGACGTGGGCACCGACGCGACGTGCCTGGCGATGCGCGCGGTCGCCGAGGACGCCGCGGCGAACAGCCAGGGCGTGGCGCGACTTGCATCAACGCTGCGCGCCGGCTTCGTGCCGCGAACGCTTTACGACTGGCTGAGTGCGCATGTGCGCTTCAGGCGCGACGAGAAGGGCATCGAGCACATACGGCACCCGGACGTGCTGCTCGCGCAGATCGCGCGTGACGGGGTCGCCCAGGTCGATTGTGATTGTCTGGCGACTCTCGCGTGCGCCGTGCTGCTCAAAGCCGACATGCTCAGGCCGTGCCTTGTGGTCGTGACGCGGCAGTCCTTCCCGGCCGAGTTTGCGCACGTCTTCTACGGCACCTGGATGCGGAACAGCGCGCTGCCCTGGAAACTTCCCGACAATGTTCAGCCACCGGCGTTCGTACCTTATGACCCGCAGGAGCGGACGCCGGCAGGACAAATGCCCGGCGGCGTGCGCCGGTTCCGCGTGTACCCATTTTGAAACTCACTTGGGCAGAATCACAGTTGATCTACGCGCGCCGGCTGCGCGTGCTGCGCGCGCTCAAGCCGGCGGCGTACCAGGTCTATGACGCGCTGCTCACCCTGGCGACCGGGCCGGACGGCGCGACGTTGACCATCGAGCAGATCGCCGCGGCGGCGTCCCTGCAGCGCCGCGCAGTGCAACTCGCGGCCGGCGAACTGGAGCACGCCGGCCTTGTCTCGCGCTTCACCGCCGGCGACGGCGCGGGCTTGGTCTACATGATCGAGGACCAGAGGCCGCGCTGGGAAACCATCGATGCCCTCAGGCGCGGGAGCAGTGGGGGGGGGCGCACACGTTTGCGCCCCCCTTGCAACAGCGCGAAGCCGTGATAGATTCAGGTCGATGCTTTCGGTTCAACTTGGGATCGTCAGCATCGGGGCCGTGGGGGATTCTCATCATGCCGAAGTGTGTGTACGCGCTCTTGTTCCTTTTGATCGCGGCCCTCAACTGTGGCTGCGTCTCGGGCAGGACCGCGGACGGCCGCGGCATGGTGGGACTTCCAATCTCAGCCGGCGACTTCCAGGCAGCCGCCGGGATCGTCGGAGCGGCCGTCGGCGGACCAACAGGGGCGCTTGTGGGACAAGCAATCGCCGGAGCCGTTGCCCTCGCCTTCGGCGGCGCACTCGGACGATGGCGCGGCGAACGCGCCGGGTGGGACGAAGCCAAGGCCGATGCCGTGGTTGGAGTTGGCGATCGCGTGCCTCGGGATGCTCTACCTGATCGCGCGTAGATTGTGACCTGAGTCCTCGGGGGCGTGGGGGGTTGTCCGTGGTTCCATTGATTCGTGAACTCGGGAAGCGGTACGGCGCGCAGACGTTCGGCGTCGTGGTCGTGCTGCTTCTTTGGCGCGCGTGCGTGCAGCCCACCCTCGAGTCGATGTTCGCGCAGAACCTCGCGCTGGCGCAGCAACTCAATCAGGCAGTCGCGACGATCGAGCGAACGGCCGTCGCAACGTTGGACGTTGCCGAAGCCTTTGAGCGCACCGCGTCCTGGCTGCGGATATACGACGCGAACCAGCAGGCCGAGAAGGAGACGCCGTGATGTTGTACGACGTTGACGAACTCGCGGGACTCGGCGCGGCCGACCAGGTGGCGCTGCTGTCTGTGCTGCCAGAGGCCGCGCTGTCGAAGTTGGCGCGGAAGGTCGGAAGCACCGGCTCTCTCGAACTCGATGATGGAAGCGGCAGCGCCAAGAGGCAGCGCGCCATGCGCAGCCGGCTCAGTGGGCGCATCAGAACTATGCGCCGCGCCAAGGCGATAAACGGACTCGGCTGCGCGGAGTGCGGGGGCGCGTGCGGCCTGGGCGGAGTGAGCGGGCTTGGAGCCGGAGCGTGCGCGAGCGTTCCTGCGGGTCCGCAGCGCCAGGCGTGTCGCGCCGCGAACCAGGCGAGGCGGGCAGGAGGAGCGCCGCCGCCGCCGGCACCCGCGGGAGAGACCCCGGGCCAGGAGATCACCAGGCTCAACACCTTCAAGAACAACATCACGCTGCGCGTCATGTCGCTCATGGCTTCGCGGCCGGACCTGCGCTCGCGCGTGCCGATGAACCTGTGGCAGATGCAGCCGACCGAACTGCCGCCAGGGACACTCCCGACGCTTCGCGCCACGGTCGCGCGGCTCAGGCAACTCGAAGCGTGGCAGACTGCGCAGGGACCGGCCGGCTCAGGCGTGGTCAGCGCGCTGCCGACGCTGTACACCGGGCCGGCCCCCAGCGCGGTCAACGACGAGCAGGCGCAGCGGCTCGAGAATTTGCGTCGCCAGGCCGACATCCAGCGAGCTCGCCAGGGCAACATCGCGCGGGCCGGCGAACTCATTGCCGCCAACTTCGCCAACGCGACCGCGCAGGGGCAGGGGCAGACCTACGCGCCTCAGGAGTCGTACCAGGAGCGGCAGCAGTACCAAGAACTGTTGCAGCCGGACGTGCAGTATGACGACTACGAGGTGCCCCTGTTCGCCGAAGAGCGCGGCGAACTCGCGCCAGGCTACGAAGTCTCGGAGTACGCCTACGACGCCTTCGGCGGCGGCAGTGGGGACGAGGGCTACGACTCCTGGGGCAACTCCGGCACCGGCGACGATGGCGACTGGGGCGGCAACGAGATCGCCGGCCTGAGCGGCTTCAGCCTGAAGAAACTACTGAAGAAGGTCGCGCCTGTGCTGCAAGTAGCCGCGCCGATCGTCGGCACGGTTTTTGGAGGCCCGGTCGGCACCATCATTGGAGGCATGGTCGGGCAACTCGCAGCAGGTGCGATCGCCGGCGGCGGCAACACGCAGCAAACGGCAGACGGCGGGACAGTGACAACGATCGCCGCGGGCACACCGGCCGCGACACAGGTCGCGGCCGCGGTCGCGGCCGCCGCCGCGGGCACGGGCAGAGGCGCGTGCGCGCATCACACCGATGCGCAGGCCAAAGCAAACTGTCAGTTGATGATGGCGCAGGCCAGGGCTAACGCCGCGGGCACGCGCGGCGGCGGCAGTGGGGGGGGGAACGTGGGGATCCTGCTCGCCGTGGGCGCTGTGGCGCTCTTCGCGATGGGGAGGAAGCGCTAAGTGCCTACGCCGATCGACATCGCGCGCTCACTCGTGCTCACGCAGACGCAGCGCGTGGATTTGCTGACCAGGTGGCCGGCGGAGCGACGTGCGAGGAAGCAGGCCAACGACCTGTACACGGACCTCTTCTGGCGCGTCGCCGATTCGACCGACCAGCGCCTGGGTGCGCTCAAGTCTCAGGTAGCGGCCTTCACCGCCGCGATCGATCGCATGAACAAAGACGCCGACGCTTTCGAGGACGCGCTTCGGCGGGGCATCGAGAAGGCCAGGAACGATCGCGCCATCACCGCCGAGGACGTGCGGGGCAGCGGTCTTGGTGCTCTGCCGCTCGTGCTTGGCGCGATCGTCGTGGCGATCATCGCCGTCGCCGGCGTGGCCGCTTTCGCCTACTGCATCGGCTCGCCTGTTGCGCGTGCGCAGGCGCTCACCCTGGGCGTCAGGCTCAAAGCGCAGATCGACGCAGTGACCGCCAGCCGGACCGCGCCGACATTCCCGGCGCTCCCTGGCGAGACCGCCCCGGCCCCCGCGCCGTCGCCGGGATCTGGCAGGACCATCACCGACGCCGTTTCGTCTGTCGGATCGTTCGGCGTGGTTCTCGGCGCGATTGTGCTCGTGGCCATGCTGTGGAAGGGGGGCCGCTCGTGAAGAAGCGCACCGCCAAGAAGGCCGCACGTCGCGCACGCAGACCGCGCAAGGCCGCGGCAAAGTCGCCGACGCTCCGGACCGTGCTGCTCGGTCGGCCGCTCTCTCTCAGATACCAGCACGCCGGCGGCGGCAGTTACGTTCACAAGTTCAGCCGCGGCGCGCGCGTGAGCGCCACACCCGACGGTCGCATGCTCGTGATCGACAACATCCAAATCAAGCAGTTCATCGAGGGGTAGAGCAATGAGCCTTCAACTTCTCGTGTCGAATCCACCACGTTCAACCAAGCGCGCCAAGCGGCGGAAGGTCCGCAGGAGCAAGGCGCGTGTTCGGAACAACCCCCGGGGGGGCCTCATGGCAAAGAAGAAAGTCCGTCGGCGTGCCCGTCGCTCGGGTGCATCACCGTTCGCAAAGAAGCGCCGTAGCAGCCGCTTCAAGCGGCGATCATCCAGCGGCGGCTCGCGCAGCATCGCCGGCTTTATCGACACGTCCCTTCTCACGGGCGGCGCGGCGGGCCTGGCCGGGTACGTCGGCGTGGGCTACCTGATGGAGAGGTTGCCGGCGACCTGGCTCAACTCCGATGCAAAGCGCATCGCCGCGAAGATCGGCGTGTCTCTGCTCGCGGCGTTCGCGCTGCGCAAGGTCGGTATGGGCCGCTTCGCCGCCGGCATCGCAACCGGCGGCCTTGTCGCCGCTGGCGTCGATGCAGCTCGCAAGTGGGGCGTGCCAGGCGTCTCGGGCCTTGGAGAGTTCGGCATCGACACCAGCGCGAGCAACTTGATGTACGCCGGCGGCGCGCCCATCAACATGCTGCCCGGCGGCGATGAGCAGTTGAACGGCCTGGGGGCCGACCTGGGGGAGGACGAGTACGAGGAGATCGTCGTCGTGCAGGACGAAAACTAAGCGCACACCATCGCCGCGCGGTCGAGAGATCACGCGGCGCTTTCAAGGGCGCGCCTTGTCGGCCGCTCGGGTTCAGTAACCAGTGCCGCGGCAGCGGCACCGGCCCACAAGGCCGCATCTTTCGTAGGGGGTTCATTATGTCGCCAGGCGCAACCGTATTTCGTCGTCCCTCGAACAGCTCCGCGGTTTCTGGCCGCTGGCCCGGCCTCTCGCCGGTCATGGCGCAGGCCGCGCAGAAAGTGATGTCGAACAAGACTCCGGACCCCAACAAGTTCTTCACGCGGCCGCACGTGTTCTTCCACCGAGTTGATTACGCGGCCGTCGGGCAGACCTCGCTGAACCTTTTCAATGTGAGCCCAGCGCCATCGGTCTGCAATCTGCCGGTGCAGGGCACTATCCAGCAAGAAACGTTCTTCAAGTTGGAGCACATTCGCGTCATCCCTCAGACCGGCATCGCCGGCGCGAATGCCTACACCCGCGTCGCCGCCGGCTCGCAGATCGCGGCCGCGGTTACTCCGCTGACCGTTGGCGAGGAACTGCGCACCATCCTCGAAGGCGGCTCGTTGACCATCAACGTTGGCGACAAGCGGATCTGCGACAGCATCTACGGCCTCACAAAGTTCCCCGCCGGCGGGGGCCTCAACTTCAACAGCGCACTCTCGGGGACCGCCGCCGCGGCCGAGGTGATCCATTTCAACAACGGCACGCCCGATTCGGGCAACGGCTTCATGTTCCGCCCCGGCTTTGCCATTCTTCCCGGCAAGCCGATCAGCGGTCAACTCACCTGGCAGGCAGCTCTCGCTGTCACCACGTTGTTCGTTCTGCGCGTCGAACTCTGCGGACTGCTCGTGTCGCCGAGCAACAACTGACTCAGCCTCTTCGGTGCTCCGCGGCCTACCAGCCGCGGGGCGCTTTACACCAACCAGGGGACCACACCATGAGGCGCGAGCTGTACATTCTGACCATCGAGTTCTCAACCACCATCAACGCCGGCGCGCAGGGTCAGGCGTATGCGCAGGTGGACACAAGCGGCACCTTTGTTGCGCAGTCGATGGCGGCTACGGTCTTCTTGCCCGTCGCGCAGACGTCTGTGGCGCGCACGCCAGCGTGCGAGCAGCCGAGCCCGACGATCGGGTCCAACACCTTCATGCCGCTCGCTGGTTTCCGGCTGCAGATCGCACTGGCCGGCGTGAACTGGTTCAGCAACCCGGTCAATCTCGCAACCATCGGCGGGCGCGGCGGCGCGCCGTTCTACTTCCAGACGCAGCCTGTCCTGACGCCGGGCGCGCAGTTGGTCGCCACTCTGTTCAACGACGTCGCGACGTTCAACGTGCAGGCGCAGATCGCGCTCATCGGCTTCAAGCAGGGTTGAACAAAAGGGACCGCGATGAATCCGATGCGCGATCAAGTTGCAGGGCTCGGCGTTTTCACCCAGGCAATCGGCACAACCGCGCGCACGACCGCTCTTGCCGTCCAACCTCCAGGCGGTTTCAGCGGCGGCAGCGACGGCGAACTGCCGGACTACGAGCACGGCCAGATCGCCGGCCTCACCATCAACCGCGGCACGCCAAGCAAGCCGCGGAGGCCCATCGTGCCCGAGGAGCGGCTGGCGTGCGGCTCTCAGCAGTGCTCATGCCACGTTGAGACGGCGTACTTCACTCGCATCAATCTCACGGCACCAACGATCGCCGCCGGGCAGAGCGCGGCCTACGGCCTGATGAAACTCGATGTACGGCAGCGCTTCGGGCAGGAGGCGCGCGTGCTCGGCGTGCATTTCCACCTTTTGCCGTGCGACGTCAACGGTACCGGACTCGGAACCGCGTCTGCAACGCCGCTGCCTTGGGGCGATGCTCGCGGGCTGTCGGCGGCGCTGCTCGTGGGCGTCGACCTGCCAACGCAACTCGGCGCGTGGTCAAGCCTCACGGCCTACGCCGCCGGCCTCGAGCTCAACCAGGCGTCACCGCCTGCGAGCGCGGCCGCGAGCATCGTGACCGGCGCGCGCTACCTCTGTTCACCGATCCGGTTCCCCACAGGCACCTTCGACCAGGTAACTCCAAACTTCAACAGCGGCACGATTTCCTTTGAGGGGGACCAGGCTCCGGTTCTCGCCGGCGAGAGTCTTGACGTGGCGCTCGTGATGGACAGAGTTTTCGTCACAGGCCAGACCGGCCAAATTTGTGGATGCGCGCAGTTGGGCATCGTGATCGGGCACACGATCAACGATCGGCCCTTCAGGCTCTAGGAGGCAGACGTGCAGTTGTCGCGCCACCAGGTCAACGTCCAGGACCCCGCGGCTGTCTACCGGTTCGTCCAGGCTGCGCTCAGGTCGGGACGCAAAGCCACACCGGCGATCGCCGCGGCCGAGCGCGCAGCGCTGCGGAGGGCAGTGACCGCGACAACCACTCGGCAACGGCCGTCGCGCCCGCCGGCGACGACCGGCATCGGTTTCGACGACAGGTTTCGCAACCGCCGCATAGAAGGCTACTGGAAGGTCAACGCCGGCAATTGGTCGGAGCAAACGATTTTCATCGATGACGGCGTGCTCACCAACAGCACGATCGATGGCGCTGTGGTTCCATCGGCGCAAGTCGTGACCGCCGCCGACTCGTACGCCAACGTCGATATCACCCTTGATGTCTGGACGGAATCTCCAACCGGCGGCGCGCGCAGAGCCTACATCATGGCGCGCGCCTCTGTGCTCTCGCCTGGCCAACAAGCAATGTACCTGTGGTACTACGACTTTCAGACCGGCAGTTACCAGTTGGAGCGATGGGAATCTGCTGTGACCGGCGTGCTCGCCTCTGGCAACGCCGGCATCATCAACGCGCCGCTCCCGCTTCGTCTCACAGTGAGCGGCGGCAATATCACCGCGTACATCAACGGCGTTGACATCACCGGCGTGATCGTGGACGGCACGCCGCTGCCGGCAGGCCGCGTTGGGCTGGGAGTCAGCAGCGTCGGCTTTCAGATCGATCGCTTCCGCTGCACGGTGCTCCCTTGAGCGCGCTCAATATCTCTCATGCGTTCAGCGCGACGACGCCGGCAGGGCGGTACGCGCCTGCGCTGCGGTTCATCGCCGCGGGCAAGCACTCGGGCATCTACGCCATCCTCGATCGCCGCTCGCGCGCCGTGCTCTACGTCGGCGAGTCTCACTCGGGCCGGCTTTACGACACCATCACCAGGCACTTCCGCGCATGGTCGATCGCGCGTGGCGCCGATGCCCAGGGCCGCCGCCGCGGCGGCGAGATGTACGACCGCGCGAGCGTTGCGATCGCATTCACGTTGACGCCGGCCGCACTCGCGCAGGAGACGCAGTACGCGGCGATACAGGCGCTCAGGCCCAGGGACAACGCGATCGACGGGTGCGGGAGTCATCCGACCGCGGCGTGCGGCGTTGACGACCTGCCGGTTTGACGCGGCCGTGGTGTGTGTCCGGTCGGCAACGGCGATCGTGGCCAGCGCAGGACCGGCGTACTGTGCGCACATGAACACACGGGCGATCGAGGAATCGGGGCCGCTCCCCGGCGGCATGGACCGACGGACGCGGCGGCGCTCAGGCGCGAACCGGTTCGCGCAGGGCGAAATCCTGGCACCGCTGGCCATGTGGCTTCACCAGTGGCCGGACTTCGTGCCCGGCCCGTGGGCAGCTCGCCAACTCGGCATCACACGCGCCGCGGTCAACATGGGCGTGCGGCGCGGCCTTGTTCGCGCCTCGCGCTTCCGGCTGCGCGACGGGACCGTCGTGCAACTCGTGAGCGTGTTCGACGTGTCGCGCATCGCGCCGCGCCGTTCACTGCCCGCCGACATCCGCGCGAGGCTCGCGCCGATCGCGCGGGTGCCAAAGCAGCGGCAGCCGAAGGCCGCGAAGCGCGGGACCGGCGTGCGGCAGGCGAAGGCCGCGCGCCGATCTATTCGAGCATGACCAGACTCGCAGTGGTGCGCGTTTCTCTCAGGCTCTCACCGTCGATCGTGCTCGCCTTGGATGCCCGGGCGCGGCGGGGGCGGCGCTCTCGGGCGCAAGCCGCGGCGGACATCATCAAAGAAAATCTGCGGAGTTTTCTTCTAACACCGGAGGACTTCACGCCTGCCCTTCGCGCGGCCGCGGCGGTCATCCAGGCGCGGCGGCGCGCCGCGGCGGCGATCATCCGGGGCCGCGGGGTGCTGTGGGATGGGCGACTAGCGGACTCCCCTAGGCCTGCGGAGGCCGCGGGAGGGGCATCGGGTGGGTACCGCCGTCCGACGCGGCAGATTGGCAGCAAAGCCCGCCGCGGGCATTCTGGCGCGAATGGGGGAGGGTCGGCGTGCCCGGAACGGGGCGCAAATACACCGGCCACACGCCGAACACGGGCGGCATGAGCGCAGGGTGAGGCTACCGGATTCCACCGGCCAAGCCAGACACCCCCGGTCGTCGTCTTGACGCGCCGCGCGAATGCTCGCTACGCTGTGGTCGCACTCGGCAATGCTTGCCAGCCCCGAGTGCGCAGCGACGAGGCAGCACGGCACCAGTATACGCCGCACCCGCCCGCTCCGCCAGTGCTGGCAGCATGGAGGCGCGAGCATTGAATTATTGCCTGAATCCGAAGGTGTTTCGCAAACTGCCGGGGCGACAGGCGGAGATCGCCGCGGCGATTTGGAGACGCACTGACCCATCAACATGCATTGCTTCCGTGAGCCTGCGCGAACTCGATGCCGACATGGGGTGGGCGAAACCAAGCGACGTGCAGGCTGAACTGAACAAGGTGCTAAAGACAGGCATCTTCGAGAAGGACACGGAAACAGGCATCAATCGGTTCGTCTGGACCAAGGAGGCCGTGACTGTTCACGCCCCTTTTGCCAGCACCGCCACTCGGCACAACGTCCGAGAAGGGCAGTTATCGCTAAGCGTCATGGCGCTCGGACCCGACCGAGCGCTTGCGCTCGGACCCGACCGAGCGCTTGCGCTCGGACCCGACCGAGCGCTTGCGCTCGGACCCGACCGAGCGCTTGCGCTCGGACCCGACCGAGCGCCCCGCGCCGCCGATCCCTATTATCTTAATTCTTCTCTTTCAGAGAAGAATGGATCTAATTCTGCTGCTGCTGCTGTCGCCGGCGGCGCTCATCACCGGGCACTGGTTGAGGCAGCAGCAGCAGCAGAAGTGCGCGGCTGTGAGGGAGAAGAGAGGACCGAGGCTGTTCGCATGATGAGGGACAAGGGCATCAACCAGCGATCGGCAGACCGAATCGCCGACGTGGTGCCGCTCGGGTGGATCGTCAGCAACATCAAGCGGCTGGAGCGCAACCGCAGCGCCGGCCCAGGGCTGTACTACACGAGCATCTGCAACGACGATGCAGGTTGGCTTCAGCGCCAGCAGCATCGCGCGGCCGTCGCCGCCGCGCCCATACCCATCACCGAGGCCAAGCCCGCCGCGCCGACCGTGGTGCCCTTCTCCGAACTCGCAGCGCTCACCGACGACGACTTCACCGCAGCGCTCAGTGAGGCGATCGCGGCCGAACCCGCGGAGCGGCGGACAGCCATCACGCGGCAACTTCACACGAGGGGCACGCTTCGCAATGCGATAAGCAACTCACTCGTTTCCGCGCACGTCGAGCGATGGTCGGCGCAGCAGGACGCGCTCGAGGTTGGCAGCGACTTCAAGAACCCTTCTCAGTACGAACGCGGCATCACCGGCGAGGGCGTGTTCTACACGGCCCCGGCCGCGGCGGTCGCCTAGCGGCGTCCCTTCTGCCCCAGCGCCATGTCGGCGCGTGGGACTCCTTGGCGGCGCGACGGCCGTTGAACCGTTGCGCCGCTCTTCAACGTTCGGGGGCGGGGGGAGATTCGCAAAAGGAGTATCAGCATGTTCGAGTGTTCACCAGTCATCGGCACGGAGGCGGAGCAGCTCATCATCGCCGTCGGCATCAGCATGCATCGCGGGGAGGCGGCCAAACTGCGCGATGCCTGCTCGCGCGTCATCACCGCCGACACCGCGTCCGTGGTTGCGCTACTCGTGTGGATCGCCGCCGCAATCGAGATGGCCGATGGAGGGCCGGCCATCAGCATGACCATCCACAACTCCAGCGGCGATGAGGTGTGCGAATGACCTACGCCATCACAGAGCGACCCGTGCTCATGCCGCCGATGATGGTGCCGACCTTGAAGGGCTCGCCCACCGTTGTGAGTATGTGCATCGCGCACGTTGACGGAGGCTTCCGCGCCGGCGTCGGGTGCCGCACCCACTGGATCGAATCCTCTTACACGTTCGCAACGGCGCGGGGCGCGGCGTGCTGGGCCGCGTACGCGCTCAATCTCATCGTTGATGAAGTCGAACGTCACCCCGCGGAGCACAAGCCATGAAGCCCATCATCGACTTAACCGACACCGCGGCGTCGGCCGCGGACGTGACCACGATCACCAACGAGCCGGCTCGATCGCAGCGAATGTCTGAACTCGCGCGAATGCCCAAGCGGCCGCCGCTGACCGCACAGCGTGCGGAACAACTCGTGAAACTTGCCAACGAGGTGCGGTCGCGCGCCAAGGCCAGGAGCGGGCTTTACGGCTTGCGGCCGAGTGTCGCCGCGGACATCCGCCGCGCGATCGCGTATATCGACGACACGGCTCTCTTCTTCCGGAAACACAAATGATCGCCATAGCGCTGTCCGTCATCACCATCAACATCGGGATTTGTCTCGCGCTCATCTACCGCGACCGCCGGCACCGCAGGAGGCATCGCCCGTGATGACCGCGCTCTTCGTCGCGGTAGTGTGGCACGCTGCCATAGCGACGTGCGCGGCGTACTCATGGTGGGGCGAGTGCAACCGGCTGCGCGCCGAGATCGCCGCGAAGAATTCTCCCGCCGTCATCGGCGTCGATTGAGATTGTGGGCGGCGCGTGCTCAAGTGCGGGCACGCGCCGCCCGACGTGCGGGGGCAATGCCCCGCACCAAAGCCCCGCTAAAACCCGTTGGTGGACCCAGCGAAGCCCCGTTGGTGGAGCCGCCGGCAATGCCGGACCAGGACGAAGCAGGCGACGGCATGGACGCGATCGACGCACTCCTGTCCGACATCGACGATCCGAGCGGGCATCAGGCGTGCGTGTCGGAACTCATCAACGGCGAGAAACATCAACTCGCGTGCGTGGGTGTCGCGGACTTCGACGTGTGGGCGTTCGGCCAGACCTACGGCGGCGGCACCTACGAACTTCGCATTCGCGAGATCGACACCAAGCGTTACGTCAGGCAGCGCCGCTTCAAAGTGTCGGCGCGAGTGCCGCGCAAGGCCGACGCCGCGGCCGCGGCGGCAGTGCAGACGCCGCCAGCATCGGTCTACACCGGCGATCGCACCATCGACCTCATGCTGGCGATGATGAAGCAGTCGTCTGACCAGGCTGCGCGATCGGCGGAGCAGCAGACGCACCTCCTGACCGCGCTCATCAACCGGCCGCAGGCCGACAACGGTCTGAAGTTTGGCGACGTGATCAACGCGGCCACCCTCATGGCCGGCAAAAACAACAGCGGCGGCGGCGTCGGCGAGATGATCGACGCCTACCAGAAACTGCAGGAACTCTCCGGCGGGAGCGGCGGGAGTGGTGCCGCGAGTGACGAGGTGGAGTTGGCAAAGGCGTTCGCGCCAGTGCTCGGCGAACTCATTAAGAACAGCGCGGGCAAGCCCGCGGCCGTGCCCGCGCCATCACCATCGACAATCAAGATCGTGCGCAGGCCGCGCGCGTCATTGCCTCAACAGGCCGGATCGGCCGGCGCTGGCGGACATGCCCCCGCCGCGCCGGCCGTGACGGTTACACCAGCGGCGATCGAGACCGCGGCGATCGAGCCGCACGAGATCAGCCCCGAAGAGAACACGCTGCGCGCTCTGGCGGGAATCGTGCTGACCGGACTCATGTTCCCCGACGGCTCGCACCTTGGCCGGCGCGTCAGCGAGACGATGGACGCCGATGCCCTTGGAGCGCTGCTCGAAGAGATCGACCAGGGCGAACTTGCGGCCAACATACTGCGCGTGACGCCAACGGACGTGCTGCCGATGATCGAGCAGCCGCAAGTGGCCGCTGCGCTGGCGCAACTCGAAGCGTATCTGCGCCGCGAGATCATGGACCAGGACGAGGCGGAGATCGAGATGAACGACGCCGGCGAGATCATCACCGCGCCAACGGCCGCCGAAGAGGCCGCGCCATGAAACTTAACGAACTCGGACCATTCTTCGTCTTCGAGGGCGGGCCGACGGGCAAGGTGTACTTGCCCAAGACCGGCTGCGCGATCATGCCGATCCCCGGCGTGATCGGCGAGTGCATGGTGCAGTGCGGCGCTGTGCAGGTCAGGATCAACGCGCGAAGCGATGAGGTCGCCGGACTCTGGACCGGCGGGGACATCACCGCGCCCCCGCCGCCGACGCTGCGGCTTGTGACGGAGTGACCCATGCAGCAGTCTCGCGCAACCGTCGTGCATGGCGCTTCACCGGCCGACCGCGCGGTCACGCTGCAACTG
>Ga0163146_10006471_pt1 | contig 13251 bp, 12 predicted proteins | sample OliLakLV19MP7G1_FD_148648 | JGI IMG/M metagenome (GOLD analysis project Ga0163146, IMG submission 148648) | Freshwater microbial mat bacterial communities from Lake Vanda, McMurdo Dry Valleys, Antarctica - Oligotrophic Lake LV.19.MP7.G1 | ecosystem: Environmental > Aquatic > Freshwater > Lake >... | reverse complement strand
GAAGAGTTGCCTTGCGACAAACGCGGATGGGTTTGCTCTTGATGAACTTGCCGCATTTACTAAACCTCGAGACTGCGGGGACACGGCATGGCCATCGAATGGCATGAATCTCAAGCCGAAGGCCCTGCGGAACAAACTAACACTTGACTTTCGTTTTTCGCACTTGGATCACCTTCCAGACACCCCCAACTTGAGGGTGCTACGGACACTCAGAGATATCGAACAAGTGGCAAGAGATCTAGAAAATTGTGCGAAAAGGCTGGTGTGTTTAGTGCGAGAACGTAGGGGCATTATGGTGGCATTTTACGATGAAGATAAAAGTGGTCAGCTCACTGATAAAGGGGCTACCACTTTGGGATTACATACCTATGACACGGATCACCTTGCCCTAGACTGGTGCCAAATTCAAATGAAGAAATATTCCATGCCCGGCAAACAATTAGGGGAGTCATACACCACCCATCCCACCAAAAAAGCGTTGGATGCATACAGCAAGTGTAGACCCACAATCAAAGAATGGTGGATACAAAATAGGAAGGAAGACTGGTTTTCAAAAACGGCCCCTCGAATCGACTGGAGTAATCTCATTCTGGTGCAGTGTGTGCTGGACCACTTGGTGCACAGCAACAATGATTTGGACGAAGCCATTGACAAATCTATTCAGGATATAATGGTTGACCCTGTAGGATGTACTTATTTGGATCACCTCCCAGACCCCCGAGCACCAGCACCCGATCACCATTTTGACCTGGAGGTACTAAGGTCAAAATCGGATATTTTGTATGCATTTAAAGATCTGGGCATGCCTTTGAATGGTTTAGCACAAGAGCGTAGGTGCATTGTGGTTGCATACAGAGACAAAAATTATGATGTAACGGCGCTGGGTTTATATTACTATGATCGGGAACACCTTGCAAACGACTGGATTTGGGCGACAAGGAAGGACTCTAAGGATCCCCCACAAGATGCATTGATGGTGTACAATGAGTACAAGGGCATGATAAAAGCTTGGTGGAAGAAACACAGGAAAGAAGAGTGGTTCTGATAATAGGTCCGTGAGTAGACTGGTGTATAATTGTCCACCGATGATTTGAAGCCCCCTTCAGAACACCCTATGGTTAGTTGGCAAACAAACTAGGTAGAAGCATTCCAGTACGCAGTCACGTAATTAGTAACAAATGTTGATTGGTTACTACCTAGCTAAATAAATGTCGTACTCTGCAAGCTGTGGCTGAGGAGCATCATTGCTCGCTTCTAAATGAAACGATCGACGAATCGTCGTGGTTCGAATTGGGCACTTGGACATCCGGTCAGTTTCCAGTTGTGCAGTTGGCTTTGGTAATAGCATTGAAAATTGTCGGCTGGTCTTGAATGTTGGCATACCGCCAGAGACGTGTTTCTTTCCAACACCGGTACTAGAGTGACAGTCCCATGCGGTGGAGGAGTTGCAGGTCGAACGTAGGTTCAATGCCAAAGGCCTCTCTGTTGAAACTTTTTGAGCAAGTAGATGTAAGTCTTGCCATCCCAAAACCCATGCTGGGACACAGCTCGACCACTGGTATCGCTCATACCCATGACGGGATATCCCCTTGCTTCCGCTGCCTCGTCACCAAAATACATGGCAACAATGGTTGGGAAATCATTGTCGACAGTGGCATCTTCATACTGGTGCAGAAGTTGAATAGCTGATTCCTTTTTTTTGCTGGTTGTGATAGTTCCGTTTCGTAGATTGTCATCATATTGGTTTGGGTTGTGCTTGTAGTGTTGGTTCCACACCCAGGACTCTTGGGCCAACATGTCGCCCAAGGTTCCGATGCCTCCTACGCGGGCCGTTGTTGGACCAAAACGCGACCTTTGATAGGCCACTCGATGAAGGGCAAGCTCCACTGCCAGCTTTGCCTTGTCTCTGTAGTGATTGTCCACATTTGACTCGCCATCGTCATCAAGATCACTGGACCAGAGCAAGGCTTCTACCCACCCTCGTTTCAGCAACTTTTCAGTTTGAAAGACGTTTTTAAATTCCACGTCGACTCGATCCGTCCAACCTCCCAAGGCGTCGTCTGCTAGCACAAGACCCATGGAGAGCTCGTGCATGTCGGGCAACTCGGAATAGCACACCAATTCTCCAGTGCCGGATGACGGAAAGGTGGCTTTGACCAGAAGATTGTTCATGACTTGTTGCGCTGCTTGCTCGGCGTCGGCCTCTAAAAAATGATCCAATAATTTTGGTATATGGGACTTGGCCATGGGATTCATATTTTGTAGCGGCAATCGAATATCTTGACGATTGGAATCCAGCATGGTGTCTAGATAGGTTTCAAATCTCGAATTGAGATTGGGAATGTTGTACAGGCCACGTTGAATGGCCAAGAGTGGAACCAACTTCATAGTGAAGGCTGGGTAGCTAGCCTAACTCTGCATCGATCGTGCTGTTACAGTTGGAGCTCATGAAACAGCTGTAGGTACTTGCTGCTTTGGAAGCTATCGGCATTCCGACAACCCAGTTATCTCAAATCATACGTTGCATCTAATGTAGGTAGAGAGTTACCGTTGCAACAACATGTTGTTGTTTGCACCCTCTTTCTCACCTCGTTGAAAGCCCAGAGAAGATCGCGGTGAATGGATCTCGTTTGTTGAATTTATGTGCGTCTATAATTTATGACCATGAAATCATTGTACGCTATGAATGTATCGCACATTTACTCTTATTTACAGAAACCTTTTAGCGAGAGTTAGTAGAGCTACTACTTTAGGTACACTACCCTACTAACTAGCTAGCTAGTTAGTAGCTACTCTAGATAATAGCTAGTTAAGTAGCTGAAGTTTGCGATTCACACAAGCATAATAAACTGCTAAGCCGCAGGTGAGCAAGCCACTGGCTAGTTGGCTAGATGCAGACCCGGTTTGTGGCCTCTATCGTTGCACCTACTCGTAGTAGCTTAAAGTATCAAAGTGTGCTTCTTGAGCTAATAATTAGTAGACTAATATTGCCATTGTTGTAGTTGAAGAGTAGGGGAACTGTTGTCGTGTTGCCTTGTTCTGGTTCCTGTGGAGGCGACTTCAAAGTCGTGGAAGTGCTCTTGTGATTGTTAGCGAGTGTAGATAGTGTTTTAGAACTGTCTTCTGGTTTCTGTGGAGCGATTTCAGATGCCACGGAATTGCTATTGCCATTGTTGTTGTTGGAGAGTGACGGTAACGTTGTAGTAGAAATGCCAGCTGGATCTTCTTGTTCGGCAATAGTAGGCGCCATGACAGCGCAAGCGGGAAGTCACTCAGGCTACATAGCTTCGTCAATCCAATCGATGACGTTGGCCAATTTGGCAGTGATCCGCCGAGCACCACTTTTGCAATTCGGTACACCAGATTGTGCAGAAGCGTTTTCCGTCCCGGGAGCAAACGAAGTACGACGGTCGATGGAGTACATGGTAGAGACAAGGCGGGATGTTTGATGTCGTCGGTGAACTGATTCAGTGAAAAATGATTCAGTGAAAGATAGTAGCAGCGCTGATGAGCTGAAGCGCTTATTGTTGTGGGTAGGAGCTGCAAGCTCCTGTTTCGATGGACATCTTTTCTTTGCTTGATTTCTCGGTTGAACTCATTTGATGCTGAAAAATAGAGTCTTCAGGCCCCCTCCCCAATCGGTCTGCCTCACACTCAGGCTGACAATTGTCGAAACGCGGGCCCCTGAGAGTTCAATCGACTAGCGTTGTGGTGGTGGTTACTGCTGTAGATTGGGCCCTTCTGTTTGTCGAAAGTGTCGCAATCAACAGCTTTTAGTATGAGTGGAAATGCTGAGAACAATTCGTCCTTGGTGTGCAAGATCGGCCATTGCGAAGGAGAGCTGTGGATCCTTCATTAACAGCCTGCCGTCCAAGAAAAGGGCGAATTTGCGGGTTACAACGGAACTGAACAGTGTCGGTGTCGGTGTCGGCTGTGAATATGAGTGGAGCAAGTGAGGTTCGAATCTTCGTACCAGCGAACTGCTGTTGGCTCCCAACAAAATGCGTTTTCCACCTTGATAATGCAGTGATGGAGTTGAGGAACCACCGACCGAAAGGTCAGCGAAACAATTGGCCGATGAATTTGGTTTTGCATGATTCTTCGCCAAAAGCCACGAGTCGGCCGAAGTCTTTGGTGACGCTGCCCCAATCGCCAACTTCATCTCATCAAGAGAATGGTTCCCGATGGTTCGGTTTGTTCCAAGCGTAAGTGTTACATACAAAGATGTCCCAGTTTTCGCAGCTGGCCGACCGTGTTGCAATCAAATTGTTGGGAAGATAATCGTCGGACGTTTCCAAACTGTATTGGAAATTATTATCTCAATGCAAATTGTGAACGAACAATCGAATATCCTACATGAACCTTGACAGCAATGTGATTTTCATGTCCACAAGATGACATATTGACTGGAATTGCTCTCTCGTTCGGGCAGCTAGCTGAGGCAGGCTGTGCTGCATACCGAGGGGGCAACGCTTTGGCAGCACACTCTTCAAAAGTCTTATCGAAAACCCGCACGTCATAAACAAAGCCCCGGAGCTGGTTGCTATCGATCAAACCTTTGTGCAGAGGCGTGCACCATTTTTGGGAGAGGGGTTATGATAGACCTTGATACTGCTTCGTTAAATAGGCAGTTTGCTTATTTAGGTACTGGTTTGTTGCGTAGGCCGAGAAAATCTGTTCGCTTCAATGGGCACCGTCATGGCATGTCCTTTCTTTGAATGGACAACTTCATGGTATGACCCAGGTAGAGGCACCGGGATCGTATATCGTTTGAGCGAGAATCAGCCTGATGGCAAATATATGGAAACACTGTGCTGTTGGTGCACGAAGGATAGCACACGTATGAACATGGACGGGGGCTTCGCTGTTCAGATTGTTGACTTCAAAACCCTCTTGGCAATATGTTGCCGATCAAATATTTGGCGGTAGGGCCAATTGGCGTCTCCGAATCTGATTTGGAAATTACCCATCTGACTTTGAATGTCAAATAAAGTTGTCCAGTGTGCAAGCATCGTCGCGTCCAGTTTTTTTGCGAATGGATGGGTGTGATCCGTTCCTTAGGAACGACAGACGGGCCGAGTCCAATAATGAAGTCTGGCACTTTAGAACTGTTCTAGAAGTCGAAGGTGTGTTGGTATGTCGTCAAAAAAGAACGAGTCGCGATGTTGTTGCGCCCGCAGATACCCCTTTGTCGACAGCTGACCCAACTGCGTATCTGCAAATAGAAATAAAGTAAACGCAGTCGTATTTGTCGTGCGGCAAGCCACATAGTAGGATGGGGGCTTGTACAAGAGTTCCAAACGACCCAGTTCTCAAAGGATCGTGGTATCCCACGTGAGGGGATTCTTGATGACAACCAAGAGCTGTGTGCTATTTGTCGGACATCGACGAGTAAGAGACTGAACGCGAGGTTGTTGTGATGGCAAAAGCATAGTTTCCCAAACAAAAATGATCGCGTACTGTTCCAACCCATTCATGGCTTTGCAGATTGATTCGTTTGCACGATTGTCGACTAGTGGTGGTGGAATCGGACTGCGGACGTGGGTTTCGTCGACGGCCGCTTTTTCCCCTCCAATGTAGGAAAGAGATGTCCATACGAATGTAGGAAGTGGCAGGAGCTGGTAGTGACGTACAGAAGGACTTGCAGAAGCGTTCCAAGTCGAGGAAACACCCGAGGTACGACGGCGGCTGGGAGTCTATGGATGCTGACTGCGCGGTGTTGTTGATGTTAGAGGGAAGTAGATCATTGGGGTTTGGACAGGAAAAACAATCATCGTTTCAAAGTTTTAAGTATCGGTCAATCGGTCAAGGGCCACCGAAAAAATATATATCGGCGCGACGCAACAGCAAGAGTACTGGGATTAAATCTCCGGCTATTGTTACTGTCGAGGCTGCTGATTGCTGTTGCCTGTGATGGTGTGGTCCCCTCGGAGAAAATTTGCTGCCCAATAAGTTGCGGTCATTTTCTGGAACTACGAAATGGCGACAATAGATACGTCGTCTGCTCATCGGTGCCTTCATTCTCTCATACGGTGATATTTCTGTTGCTCCTACTGCAGCGGCTCAGTTTTCGGAAATTGTTTCTTCTTCCTTCGTACGCCAGATTGATCAAAAACAAAGGAAATGTTGATCCTTTATCTTCAGCATACCGTATACCTGGTCCGGGAGGACCCGCACCGACAATGGATTGGAGCCGCAGTCGACGTCGTTGCCGATATCGTGTACGAACCCGAATGGAGCTAGTGGCGGGGTACTGGTCGAAATGCCAAAGAACCCCATTGTTGGCTTCATTCCTCTTCCGGTGCAATCATTGTGGCGTGGCAATGGGATGTTGAATCAAGCGACGGTTCGGCGACACATTCGGAGTGATTCCTTCGAGAGAAGCCACGATTCATGCGAGGTTGGACCACGAAGAATATCAGGGCCAACAAGCAACATTGGGTCCAGCCGGGGAAGCGTCAATGCATATGCACGAGGCATGAGCACCCAAGCTTGGATGGGAGGCAAAGACGGTCGTCCACGACATTGTAAAGAATGCAAAACATCGGGCAGCAGATTGTTTGACCTGCCGCTTGCGATCACTTCCACCGTTTGTATTACAACTGCAGCAATACTACCCGATTAATAGAGTAAATTGTAGATGCCACCCGTCCAAGCCCAGCTGAAAAAGAGAAACATGATTTAGAACCAGCTAAGTGATCGTCGTTATCGATCATGTGCTCTCAAACAGTTTCGTAATAGTACAAAACCTCGAGTGGAGATTGCTGTGATAGATACCGCCAATATCATCACCCAATTCGACGAATAAGGCGTCAGGGAGTGTCTGACATTGTCAAAGACTACTACTTTGTCATCTGGCCCAGACCTCGTAGTTTAGCGGCGGTGTTTGATATCAGAAGTAGGGACGCTAGTATTATGGAAGCACAGTGGAGAGATAAAATTGGCTCACTGCTACCCCGGCCGACAGCAGCAACCACGCTGGATGAGATGACATATCTTGAACGTCGTTGTGTTGGGAGGCGAGCAGATTTTTTGGGAGAGGGGATATGGCAGAGCTAATGCTGGTGATCCCTCCAGAAGGTCATGGCATGACTCGAAGGTCGCAATCAAATTTGTAAGGAGCAGAGCGAAATTACCCTCTCACTGTAACAACTGCAGGAGGAGTTGCTGATTAGATCGTCAATTCGTTATCGCTCTGAAAGTGGGCGAAGGATCCAGATTATTGGCAATGCTTTTGGGTAATGCTCCTATCGAATCCCTTGCCATGGTATCAGCTGTGAACTAAGCCCCGTGGCATCAGTATAAATGGATTATTTTCTGTCTCGGCTTGCCCAAGTAGCTATATCGGTAAATTGCCTGTCAGCTTGTGGTGTCGCAGGTGCGGCTCGTGTGTCGTACATCGTTTGGAAAGTGGATTGTTCCATGTATTATGGGCAAGCAAATGGTCTCCACCGCGGTCGTCGTATCCACTTGGATTGAAATTCGGGACGCCTCGTCTTGGTTCCCAGTTCCCGGTTCATCCTCTGGAGAATCCGTTGAATTAACCCGGCTCAGTAAAACATGTGCCAGACATGAACCTGCGTCTGAAGTCGAGTCGCCGAAAGGGTGATCAACAATAACAAGTTGTCATTGTTAGGTCGACAAAGGGCACAATGAACTGTGCGAGTTTCACTCGTGCTGCAATAGAATGGATAAGAAGGTGCCACATTGCGCGTCTTCCTAAATGCCAAAGTGATGCTACACCGAGATAGCAGGGCTTTGGATCTTGGAATCGTCGCCATTGGAATATTCCGAGATGCTTGCGTGGGGGGAGCGCAGCTGATGCCGAAGGCTCCACCTTGTGGTGTATTGTTCCTAGGATCTTTAGCCTCATGCGAGTCGTTGCACCCCACTGTTTGCGTATGAAATTGCGCATCTGCATACATCCCAGATCGACTCTATTAACAATCGCATATATTCAATCCGCTCATAGCTTGGAAGAAGATTCGTTCGCAAGATTATCGGTTCACGGTGTTGGAACTCTGACTGTGGTGGCTTGGGGCGTTCTTCGATGACACCAGCTATTTTTCAATCCAATGAATGTAGGTAAGAGATTGATTGCCCGAACAATAGGAACAAGTCGCAGGAAATGGCATTGTGATTTTGTCTGCAATGTAGGATTGAGGTTGGAAGAATGAAGGACAATCGATCGAATGCGTGGTCCTGACTGCACCAGATGCCGTGCCGAAATAAAAGATCGCAGCGGCAGCGTCTCGAGTAGAAATAAACTGTCCTCCAATATCTCACAAGGGAGAATCGATTGTTGTTGCAATGTATAATAATTGTCGTGGTTGCTGGAAGAATCGGTTGACAGGTTGGGCAGAGTCGAGTCGAAGCGGCGAAGTTGTTGTTCGCAGAAGGATGATCGATCGACCTGTAGTCGTACGATTATGTTGTCATGTTTATCAACCTTGGTCTGCATGGGTTGTGCAACTTGACCTGCCTTCTATGTCAGAGATAATAAAGTCAATAATGATGGGCCGTTTCAGTGACTGCCTGTATCGGCACCCAAAAGGCTGAATCCAACCGAAAGCTTCATGGAGATGTCATTCTGATACAAGCGTGAAGCAACTTAAGATTGGAACATTGGCCAAGGCAGCCGACCCGTTCTGGCGGTGCGCTTGTACGACCGATCGTCCTTTGGAGCTGCATAGAAGAATGCCACCGAGGGGGAGCATCGAATCCAACGACACACGATGGAATATAAAGTTTGTCAGAGAGAATCACATTTCTTGTTCCCTGCCAATACCCTTGCAACAGCAATTATATAGTATTCTTTTGCTGCCGCCCAAAGTTTGGGCCATGGGCGTGGCGTGATCCAGACAATGTCGATCGTCTCGTCCGAGCAATCAACAAAATGCCGATATTAGAATTGTTGCTGTGCTTTGTGCGAGGCCATTACGAATGTTGTTGTTGTGTTGAGAATTTCCGTACATATGCCTTCGGAACATTCATCTCAATTTACAAGGCGACAATGAAAGCGGAATGTCGGACTGCAGAGACAAGGGTTGGCAACATCTCTGTAGGCAGGTAGGAGGGAGAGGGACTGATAAATTAGTAGATTCAACCAAAGACGCAGCAGCTCGCGTTCGAGTGCAATTGCCGTTGACAAAAGGAAGGACAATCGGCCAATTGCAGGGGGCAATCTTGGGGACAATGCGTCCAGTCGTTGAAGAGAGTGTTGCAGTAGCTGGATTCGCGAGAACAAATGAATCGATTGTAATTCCATTTTGATTCTTCCCGATCGTTGAGGTCCGCAGGATAATCGATCGCACCATAATATTTTGCCATTTTCGTTTTGTTTGATCTAGAGTGTCCAAATTGAAATAAAACGGTAACAAAAGGATGGTAGAAACCAAAAGAACTGAAGCCAGAGACTCTTGACAGAAAGCCTCGAAATGGTCGTGTTTTGGAACGAGGGGCTCCAGATACTTAAATATCAGCGCGATGCCATTGCGTTTATGCAGTATAGGGATGGCAACGGCAAGGCCTGGCTGTGCCGCAAATGAGGATTTCTCTTGGTTGCTGTATTGCAATTTCACGGCACCGCATCACCAAACAGGAGCAGCAACTGTAGCGATGGGTAAAAGTCAAGAGCAAAAACCTTCACCAGCGCAGCAACGGCAACCGATCTATCAGCTGCCACATGACGTCGTTGAAGGCTTCCTTCCTTGGAGGCTCGAAGATTCGAAACACAGCAAAGCCAAGTCAAGCTAGGATAGTCTTGACGTTTTCCTTCGTTGCTTCGGATGAACATCTCTCTTGAATTAAGAGGAGTCCCCACCGTTGGTACACACACCGACTGCTGTAGTGCTTGATGTGCATCGTCGGGCCGAGAACTCTTGCTCAACTTGTCGGCTGCTTGCAGCACGCAACACCGAGGCTGCAGGTGCGCTGCTTGGACCATCCTTCTGGTCGGTCACCTTCTATTTGGCTCGTTAGCTGCTGTAGCTGTGCTACTAGTTAGCTAGCTTGCACAAAGCTCATTGTTGCGGTCTTGCCCATGTCTGACAGGTGCTTGCAGTGATTGCGGGGCATGGTGGCAACATCCAACCCTTGAAAATAACTATAGTTGCCGTTGTTGTTGCTTGCTGTTGCTGTTGCTGTTGCTGGTCTATCATAGTGTCGTTTATCACGTTATTCATCTACACACATTTTAACATGGATCTGGTCCAAAGGGTGACATGCAAGACTTTTTTCTACAACTTGTACAACGTGGTGCCTTGTTTCCAATCCTACTTGCGTGAAACTAGAACGCACACTTCTTCATTTTTGATGTATTCGTGCTGTTACTCCTACTCTAGTAGCTCTAGACTACTACGTTAGTTACACTGGAGTACTAGCTAGCTAGTTAGTCTACTACTCCTGGTACTGTACATTGTACGTACCCATGTTTAACGCATAATATGGGTCATGTGACCATCGATATAAGGGGTTTCCATCATTGGTCACGTGTCGATTGTTAAGTACAAGGTCATGCACATGGTCATGCATGACCACGTACTTAACAATGGACACGTGACCCATGAGTGAAAACAACTCGGATCATCGGTCACATGACCCCGACCGATGTTAAGTCTATCGTATCGTAGCTACAGTACGTACTCTATTCTTAGCAGCTGCCGTACTCCGGAGTAGTACTGTATTTAATATGTGGCTACTACCGGTATGGTACGTACTGTACCTGGTACTAGTAGCTATTACTTTACCGAAGCTCGAAGGCATTGTTTCCGAGGGAATAACATATTTGAATATTCCAGATTCCTCCATTTACTAAGAAGAAATGCCAGATTCCGATCCTTTGAGAATTCCCCAATGCTGTTTACATTGCTATCTACATATTACTAGCTAGTAGTAGTAGCTATTAGTAGCCCCCCCTTCCTTCCTCAGCAGCAGCAGCAGACAACCCAACAGCTTCCATCTTACAGTACAAGGCAAGCAATACGGTAGACACACAACTCCTTGCATGCTTTCTATCTACCTAGATAGCTTTGTGGCTTGATTGATTCAAAAGCTACTGCACCTTTCTTTTTTTGCCAGCAGGATGGTCGTTGGAGCATGGAACCGCCGTCACGCAAAGATTGGCTCATTCTTGTGGCTGCTCGGCAGTTTTTGTACCTACACGGCTGCAGCAGCCGCAGGAGTTTCTGTCAATGGCAGTGCCAGTTCTAGTACTGATAACCACGACGACGACGACCACGACGACGAAAACGATTGGCTTTTACATGCCCTTCAAAAGGATGCCCATCCTCTTTGGCTACGTGAACGATGTTTGTCTTCTTTTTATGCCGATTCCGAAACGCGGCAACCCAAATATAATTTACACGAAGAAATCGAGGACCTAAAAGTGGTGGGGATCAGCCAAGTGCGCAAGAGTGGACAGCCTGGATTTTTGGTGGAATTTTCCGATCAACATTCCTGCTTTTATGCAAAACACCTTCTCGCCGCGGAATGGAAGAATGAACGCACCTTTTTGCAAGCACCGACGTGGAATTTACTACCTTTATTTTTGTGGGATCGGGAAAGGCTGGTGGCTCCTCCTGCCTTTGATTACAACGACATTGTTCAGCAGCAGCAACAAGCCACCGACGACAAGTCGACAACCTCAACGACAATGAACGGATATACGGATCAAACTCGCAAATTCTTGTCGGTATTGATTTCTACTGGCCTTGTATTGATGGAAAATGTTCCTCGCCAAGAAGGGGAATGCGTCCGATTTGGAACACAATTTTCCAGTTTGCGAGAAACCGAGTGGGGCCCCCAATTCAATGTCCGATCCACTCCTGACGATGGCAGTGGTGGCGTGGTCCGCAAAGATTTGGCCTACACTTCCAACTCGATTGGAATGCACGTGGATTCTCCTTACCGAATCGATACACCCCCGGCCTACCAACTCTTGCATGCCATTGATCATTGCGACTCCAATTCTCCCGATGGTTGTTTCGTCCATAATCATTTTGTCGATGGCTTTTTTGTGGCACGCGATTTATGCCGTTCCAATCGCGAGTATTTTGATGTCTTGACAAAGATTCCCTTGCGATGGGAAAACAATGGTGGGGATGATTCCTCTCTGCTCTATCGATATGCACCCATGATTGAACTTGAACATGACATGGCTGTGGATGTTGGCGGGTGTCCTCCGGTCAAGGCTATCAACTTTAGTGCCAAGAGTGGTGGATACGCTCCTCGTATATCCAACAACAAGGACGAATTGGAGCTATTTTATCAAGCCAAACGTCGCTTCTCGAGTATGCTCCACGACGACAAGTACACAGTCCGTCTGCAACTATTTCCTGGCGCATTGATCATCTTTGACAATCGACGCATTCTGCACTCGCGGTCCGAGATTGCCCCAACTGATGGCGAACGGTGGTTGCAAGGCTGCTACCTAAATCGAGATGGCATTCATTACTTGCACGAACAGCTTCGACGCCACTACACACAACAACAAACGGAAACGCCCTTTACGACCTTGAAAAATGCGGCCAAGGCGGATTATGATCGCATGGGTGTCGAATACGACGAGGCCATTGTCCAAAAAACACTCGACAATTTACTCAAGCTGCTCCAAAGTCAAAAGGATGCCTACTTGGGAGCCCCCGTTTCCCTTTTAGAACACGGTCTCCAAACAGCCAGTCGGGCTTTGCGTCAAGGAGAAAATGACGAAACTGTCGTGATCTCGTTGTTTCATGATGTCTTTGAGACGTTGGCGGTCAAGAATCACGGAGAATTGATTGCCGCCATGTTGGCCCCTTGGATCTCGCCGAAATCCCAATGGCTCCTCGCACATCACGAAATCTTTCAAGGCTACTATTATTTTGAGCATTACGGTGGAGATCCCAATTTGCGGGACATCTTTCTAACCAATCCGCACTACAATTGGACCGTGACGTGGTGTGAATTGTACGATCAAGCTTCCTTTGATCCCGATTATCCGTCCTTGCCGCTCTCGACCTTTGTACCCATTGTGGAACGTGTCTTGGCCAAACCGCAATATTGGTGGAATCCCTCTCATCCCAAAGCGGGAGCGGTATCTGCGTCTGTCTCGAGTAGTTCTACAAATACTGATGCTGAAACGGACGGGACAACGCAACCCCTCTCTTCGGATGGTAGCATTGGGCCCTGTCATGATACTTGGACCTGTTACGGAGAAGAGGCCCAGTAGGTAATTTACTATGTAAATCAGTCACTCTTTGCTATTTATTATAT
>Ga0163146_10006463_pt1 | contig 13273 bp, 19 predicted proteins | sample OliLakLV19MP7G1_FD_148648 | JGI IMG/M metagenome (GOLD analysis project Ga0163146, IMG submission 148648) | Freshwater microbial mat bacterial communities from Lake Vanda, McMurdo Dry Valleys, Antarctica - Oligotrophic Lake LV.19.MP7.G1 | ecosystem: Environmental > Aquatic > Freshwater > Lake >... | reverse complement strand
GAAGTAGATGTTGCTAGAAATTTATAATCTAAAAATGAAAAGTATCACATCATGAAAATATTTTTACCCCTTCTCATCATCACTTACTTAGCCCTGCACGACAGCACAAAAGGCCAATCAACCATTGTTGATCCGAGCCCCACTGACCCAAAATCCCCCAGCTTTATCTTGCAATTCCCCACACCCAACATCTCCATACTAAACGGGCATCCCGAAAAATTTTTTCAGCCCACTGTTAGTAAAAGAGCCATTTCTGGTATGTATGGCTTTGTCCGCTCTTCCGAGCCTGAACCTGCCCGCACTTTTGATCTCTTTCACGAAGGTATCGACATCCAACCCACTAAGCTTGATGCCCGACGCAATCCACTTGATCCTGTAATGGCCGCTGCCGCTGGCACCGTCGTTTACACCAATCGTAAAGCTTCCCGATCTAACTACGGCCTCTACCTTATGATCCGCCACCAAGTCGGCTCATGGCAGCTTTACACAACCTACGGCCACCTTGCCGCTATTTACGTAAGAGAAGGACAAGAAGTAGAGGCAGGACAAGTCATCGGAAAGATGGGTTGGACTGGAAATGTCGGCACCCGGGAACGCGCTCACCTCCATTTCGAAACAGGTTTTTTGATCAATAAAGATTACAAAACATGGTATGAAAAGGTCGGTATCGGATTCGAGCCACGCCCCAGCCCAAACGAACACGGAAACTTTACCGGACTCAACTTCCTCGGAGTCGATCCTACCGCACTACTCTTAGCCAGCAATTCAGGAAAAGCTCTAAGCATTCCTGAAATTTTTAAGACCTTAAAACCCGCCTTCCGTGTTCGGCTACCAGCGCAGGCTGATTACTTTGACTGGCAAAAACGTTTCCCCGAGCAGGTCGAAAACGGATTAGATCTGCCCCAGCCTATTTCATGGGAGGTTGAATGCTCTCGCACCGGCCTGCCCCTGAACTTCAAACGCTCCGATGTGCCTTGCCAGAGACCTGAACTATTATGGTTTAACGAATCCCTCAATCGTCAAGATTCCTTCACCCGTGGCCTCGTCCAAAATGTCCAAGGTAAACGTAGTCTCTCTCGCCACGGGTTAAAATGGTTTAGCCAACTGATGTGGCACTAACCTGCCTTGTTTAAGTGCCATTAAACCAGCTCCCTTTCTAGGTTTACACAAAAAAGCCTCCCGAAGGAGGCTTTCTAAATGTTCAACTTCTGTGTTTCAATAAGCTTACTGAACCAAGCCGCCTAGGGCTCCTTTGCCTTCCCAAGATTGGGGTTTATTCCAAGGCACTGTGGAAATTTTTTCGCGATCTGTTTTCGTCGTATCGACGGGCTTACTCGCACATGAGGTGAACAATAAGCTTAAACCAGTAACCACTAACATCATAACAATCGATTTCATTCTAAAAGGTCTCCTTAACTTCGGATTTATTTATATCCGAAGATAACTCTATCTCCTACTTGAATTTCTTGCTTTGTCGAGTCTGGAAGAATGTCAGCCACGGCACTCGTCGCATCAACAGAAACGCTGCGGACCTTACCAATTAAGGTTTCTCCACGATAGACGAGCAGCTCAACACCTTCGACTAAACGATTATCCTTACCCACATCGAGCACGACAAAGTTCCAAGCCTTATTAATAGCCATGACCTTACCGCTCAAATCATCAGGAGCGTAGCCCTTGCTGCGTAAACGATCTTGGTCCTCAAATTTGCTGATCAATGCTATTTTCTGAGCCAAAGAATCCTCGATGATTTTATTCTCACGCTCGAGAGCTTTTAGTTTCTCAGTCGATTCCGTAAGCTGACCTACCACAATCTTAGCTTCACGCCCGCCCAGATCGTCTTGGATGGCGTTTAATTTGATTTCTACCTCTGAGAATTTCGCTTTCGTTGCCGTGAGCTCTGTCGATTTCGTCGTCAACTCATTCTTCGCACTCGCCAGTTCAGTCGTCTTAGTTTGTATATCTGCCTCTATTTGATCTACTTTTTTGGACGTTTCTACAAGCTTTTCTTGGCTCGTCTTGAGCTCTTCCTTGGTAGCTTTAAATGTTTTATTCAGCGAATTAATATACTCCGTCGGTTGAGAGTCAGAGATTAAGAAATCTGAATTATAAGGCACCGCCATGGGCGCTTCTCTTAATGCGCCCTCCGCATCCCTAAGTTGTTTCATGTAGCCCGACTTCTTCGTGGACACGTAAATGCCTATGCCCGTTGATAAGACAGACAATATAATAGCCACGATACAAAATACTTTTCCTATCTTTGACATTAGTAACTCCTGTTAAGACTCTAATATTAGAGACTTACGATAGATACAACACATCTATGTGCAGCCTGTCAACAGAGAAGATTCACTTGCCCTCTTTCACCATTTAGCACGCCGATGCACTTCTGAGAAAGTCCCTAACCAGTCCCTTTCATTCAACTTTAATTCCGACCTCAACCAATCAGGGGAGTAACTAGTTGCTCCCAACGATTCCACCATATTGCGCTCCGCCACGTCAGCAGTTATCACTACCACTCGCTCCTTATCTACCACCGTAGCCACTAGGCGTTCAATGATGCTATCCGCCGTCTGCTCCGCCGTGCTATAGGCGGTAACCATTCCACGATGCTTGGCTACGGGCGAACTCCCCATTTTCCCATCAAATACTAATGTTACTAACCAATTTGAGGTGTCGTGCAGCTCCGCTAACTGGCCAGATAAAACCTCCCTCGCTTTATTACGGTTTTTCTGGTGCAACGACCGCAGCTCTGGCCACTGAAAAATAACGCTGTGCCCATCAATGAGTAGATATTTTTTCATGGCTCTTTACCTAATTGATACCCATTAAATTAGTCTTTGCAACAGCGCTACCATAACGTAAAGTCTAGCCATGATATTATGGCTCGCCTTAATCCTTGCCGCCGTTCTTTTCCGAACCGCTACCCCGCACCTTGATGGCTTAGCTAATTTTGCTCCGCTCATGGCTATCACGCTATGCGCCAGCATCTATCTCCCCAGAAAAGTTGCCCTCCTCGTTCCTCTTAGCACTTTACTTATTTCAGACCTTATCTTAAACCATCATTACCAAAGCCCTCTTTTCCAGCCCTTCATGTTTGCCACCTACGCATGTTATATCGCCGCAGGATTTCTTGGGCTCTGGATTGCTACCAAGAAAAATCTCTGGACTATTCTAGGCGGCTGCTTGGCCTCCACTGCCCTGTTTTATCTAGTCACGAACTCCCTCGCTTGGATATCTAACCCGTTGTACGCACCCACCTTAGCTGGTTGGTTCCAAGCCCTTACCCTGGGCCTACCTGGCCTCCCTCCCACCTACACCTTCCTGCGTAACTCGCTCCTGAGTGATCTCACCTTCACCGCACTCTTTGTCGCTAGCATGGAATGGCAAGCATCCAAAAACGGGCTGCCCCATTTACCCCTTTTCCACTTTATCTCAACCCCCAAGCCCAAGCTAGAAGCCTAAACTCGGGGCTACTACCATGCCCCCAACTTTCACTACCATGCCAGTAAAAATCGGCGTCCTCGCCGACACCCATGATCGGCTGCCCCATTCCGTCCTCACACAACTGCACTACTGCGACCAAATCTGGCATCTTGGCGACGTCTGCCTCCCCTCCACCCTGTCCCCCCTCTATGCCTTAGGAAAACCCCTAAGTATCGTCCACGGAAATTGTGATTCCGAGGAATCTTGGCCCATGACCTTGACCCACCACATGGCGGGTAAAACCTTCCACCTTATACATATTCCTCCCGCCCAAGCCCCCCTCGGCACCGACATCCTTCTCCATGGTCACACCCATGTGCCTTGCGACCATACGATCTCAGGCTGCCGCTATCTCAACCCCGGCTGCATTAGCCGCCCAAACCGTGGTGCCCCCGCCTCCTTCGCCACCCTCACCGTCCATCCCAATACAGAAATCCTCTGGCAACTCCACAAATTTCAGGCCTAGCGACTAAACCTTTTTGCACGCTGCAAACAACACTTAGAATATAAAACGAGAACTGCCCCATAGAAGCGTTCTAAGTGCCGCCACCTTGGCTCCTTGAAACGCAGCTCCGACCGTAATAGCTGATTTGCTCAAAGAGGTTGATTTTGAGGTAAAAAAACTCACGAAGGGAAAGCTCATTCAGGCTATCTAAACGTAGGGCGAGTTACTGACAAGCAACGGTTGTCGTGCTACGGCGAAACTTTCCACCAAGACTAAGAAACTGGCACTTTAAAATAACGATCAATCTCTTTCAAACAGGGCGATGCGAAATGATAATCTTTTTCCCACTGATTGACGACATGATCTAAGCCGCAGCTCATGAGATTAAACTGCCTCTTAATCGACTCTACGAGAAACGGATTAAAACTATAAAAACCAGCAAAAACCTTTTTCTGGAAGGTGTCAGATTCATTCACTTGGCGGCAAACAAGAACCGCATTAGCCTTAGGACTGGCGAACAGGACAATCCAATATTTGGAAAGTTCCGGGCGGAAGATGGGAATGAAATCAATACGGCTACAACCTTTAGGAGTTTGGCCAGCTCCCCAAACTCGAACGGCATCTAAATCCTTCGACAGACCAACGTAACGCTTTTTCTGCGGCTTAAAATTTTCTAGTAGTTGAAACGTAGAGATCAACTCGCCCTGCCTTTGTTCAGAGGCTAGATCCTCGATTGCATGGCTAACCGCAAGCATAGCTTCGTTATTAAAGACGTGAATAATATCATGTTCAGGAATAGAGACTAGCTCACCCAAGGTTGCCATTTTCTGCGGAGATGACTCTTTCTTAACACTCTTAAGTTTAGAAACGTAATCAAGTTTTACAGAAGAAGATTTTAATGTAGCGCATTGAACATGAGAATGCTTTGCGTACTTTTTCAGCTTTATGCGGAAACGCTTTACTGTACTCTCCTCATCCCGTGTGACTGCAATCATTGAAATAACGTAGACCTTTTTTTAAGTCAGGCAAGCGCGGCGTGAAAAAGCACTAAAGCATGGCCTGTTTGCTCTGGTGGTATTTGACTCAGTCTGGCCTTTGCTTAAGATCTTATAACCTTCTCCAAACACTAACTTGAGCCGAACTTAACTGATACTTACGTGCATGTTCACGGATTAAAAAGGGTTCTTCGCTAGTTTCCACTAAACGAAAATCAGGCACTAAAATTTCTTTAATCCCGTCCAGCGTCCGCACAGGCACCCCATGGCGCATGAATCCACCTAACCATTTTTCTCGTGGTGTAAACTCTGTCATCCATGAACAAGGTGACGTAATAACAAGCACGCCTCCTGAGTTAACCAGCTCCTTACTGCGCTCCAAACAAGCCGCCGGATCAGGCAAACGGCATATAAGATTGGCCATCAACAATGCCTCAAATTTCCCCAAATCCTTCCGTAAATGGCAAGCATCCCCTTGTTCAAAAAAAACATGTCCGGAGCGAGCTTCTGGTTCCAGACGAGCGACTAAGGGCGTTGTTAGCACGCCTTCGTCCTGACGTTGGTAGTCGATACTTCTTAGCTTTTTCAACGTTCCCGCCGCTTGGATAAATGATGCGGAAAAGTCTATACCCACAACCTCATCAAAATATTTTGATAAGGTAAAACTAGAACTTCCCACCGCACAGCCAAGATCCAGCACCCTGCCCTTTGTGGGTTCAGCATGCCTAATCACCAGCTCGGCACAACGCACCGCAAAACCTAGGGCTTGCGACGGGTAGAGCGGGTCAATTGCGATTTCCGAGGCACTTCCATAATGAAATAAAAGATACTCAGCTAAGGCTTTGTCCGATTCGTAAATATTCAAGTTAATGAGCCAAAAGCTGGTTTAAATACTCCGCAGGTTGATAATTTCTTAGCAAGACCACACTGCTCCCATTACGTTGCATCCGCACCTCAGGCACTTCGATTTCAGGGGTCTTATGGGGAGCAAATAGGATGTCGTCATGCGTAGCATTTTTTGCAATTAAAAATTTATCCGGTGTTAAGTGTCCCCCTAAATGATCACTGCGTCCCGTTGCCACGTGTAAAGTGCCGCGCACTTTCTCATCTTGGATGTCGCGCCCTGACCAAGGCAAGAGTTGCGTGCCGAAGCCCAACTCTCCCAACTCACCCGTAAGGGGATCAGCGATTATTTTATTTTGGTGATCGCTAATGGTCTGCAGGTTTCCCGCAATCATTGAGACATTTACAATCCTACCATCACTCACCTTCATCAGGCCCAGGGTTCCGTCCTCATATTTCATGGGAAAAAATCCATGCGCTCCCGTTGGAACATAATAAATTTCACCAGCGGGTAGGTTCGCAACATCAGGTTTCGTGCCCCGACACAGCCCGTGACTCTTCTGCGCTTCTTGCTTGTTTAACTCTAGCACTAGGGTGTATTTATCCCCCTTAACAATGAAATCAATTTCCACCTGATCGGCCTTCGTCATGCCAAGCCTCAACTTCTCCGCTTCGACGCTTACCTCATCATAATCCACGCAGAGGCCACTGTTTAAAATAATATCATTCACCCCATGCAAGGTCGCTCCACGGAACCCGAATTTTTTGGCAAAGGCAGTTAAAGGTGCCGTGGCTGAAAACGTACTGATACATAGTATGATGTCATAGTGCGTATAAATATCCTTCTCTAAACTCAACTGCTTGCCCTCAGGTGAAAACGCTTCATCAGGCAAATCTAGATTGCTGCCGCCTGTAATTTGGTAAGCAAAAAAGTCGCCCCCTATTAAACCAAGCTCTTGCAAGACTGTTCTTTTGAAGCCTTGGTAAAATACATCGTGTGCGTAGCGCTGAATCGTAAGCGCTGGATCATTTAAAAAAGCAAAATCCTTCGCCTCACGAGGATCTGGTAAATCAATCAGAATAGCGACACGTTGACCTGGCTGCGGATCAAAAACCGTTTTAAGTAATCGCGTTAAGCTAAAGGCTGGGAAGGATTTTGGAACTAAGGGTGAGATGGAACCTAGGGGGGAGTTATTCATAAAATTAAACTTATTGAACTTTAACTATCCATTACTTTTTTCCGCAAGCAACTGGTTATACTAACTATTATTTAAACTCCATAGACATTCCATAAAACTTATCAGGCTCTAGCTCGACTGCGCAACAGCAACAGAGGCTAAAGTAACCGAGTCTCAAATAGCCTTTTCCATTTCCGTGCTTACAGGATTATTTAATTGCCCGATACCTTCTATCTCAATGCTAACTCTATCCCCAGCCTGCAGCCAGCGCGGCGGGCTAGCGGCCATTCCCACACCCGAAGGCGTACCAGTAAGAATAACCGTCCCTGCCTCCAAGGTCGTACTCCCGCTTAAAAACTCAATTAAACTCGGCACATTAAAAATCATGTCACTGGTATGAGAGTCTTGGACTAGCTGCCCATTCACCTTCGTTTGAATACGTAGATCGTTCGGATCCACTAGCTCGTCAGTAGTAACCAGACAAGGGCCTAAAGGACAAAACGTGTCAAACGATTTACCCCGACACCACTGCCCACCACTTTTCTTAACTTGCCAATCCCGGGCACTTACATCATTCGCACAACTATAACCTAGAACATACCTCAAGGCTTCCGCACGAGAAACATTCTTACATTTCTTACCAATTACAACCGCCAGCTCACATTCATAATCCACCTCATGACTTGGTAAGTAAGTAGGGATCAAAATAGGATCCTCTGGATTTTGTGCAGCGGATACATTCTTATAAAACACCACGGGGAAATCTGGAAACTTAGCCTTCATTTCCTCCGCATGTTTACGGTAGTTTAAGCCAATACAGATAATCTGATGCGGTACAACCGGAGCCAAAAGTTTCGCCACTTCCACCACCTTATCCGTCACGACGTATGATCCATAAAGTTCACCCTCAATAAGCAAAGCGCTGCTTGAGTCAAGTTGGCTTCCGTGATGCACTGCTCCCTGACGATCTGAAAAGCGAATTAATTTCATGCCTTTATCTCAACATGAAACCTTAATAATAAAACACCCATTTTTTTGTTAATAACCTCTGCCACCGCATTGACTCTTATTCCTGCAGGTTTACTGTTATGATATGAGTTCTGCGCTTTTTAGGTTTTATTCTGCCAATCTTGCTTTTCTTATCATTGCTCTTTTTTTGCCGCATTCTGCCCAAGCTCAATCCGTCTCTCTCCCCACGGACCGCGCCCGCATCGTCATCGCCACTATTCCTGATGCTTATAACCCTAGCGGCCCTGCGTTGAAAGTTCTCCGCACAGATACCAATACTCCGCTCCGCGCGGGGACGGCGTGGATCTGGGATAAGCCCCCACAGGAGCAGCCCCATTCCTATTACGCTTCTATGCAGGCCAAGGGGCTCAATGGGGTGCGGATGATCCTTTTCGACATCTGGGAGACCGAGGCCTACACGCCTGGGCCCAATTTCACCCCCACGAATTGGAACGACGCCGCTTATCGCACCCGCCAGCTCGCCCGCATGGAACGCTCGGTCAACTACGCATCCGCCAATGGTCTCTACGTGATCATTAACTGCCACAATAAAATCCCACTCTACAACGCCACCTACGCCGACGCCCTCTGGACTTACGTGGCACCCTATTTCGCCAATCGCACCCATGTTATCTATGAGGCTTCCAACGAGCCGATGAGCGGCATCGGAATCAACGGGAACCTCGAATCGGTCCACCCGGGTCGCCTCCAAGAACTTAAAACGGCCTACAACATTATCCGTGCTGGAGCACCAAACACCCACATCATGATTTTCTCACCACCGGGCATCAACGACTACGGTTTCGGAACTGGAATGGGTAACTTAGCCGAAACCTTTGCCGCCCTGCCTGGAGTAGTGGATTGGACGAAGACCTCGCTTGCCTATCATCTTTACAGCACCGACGGCGGCCCTCTCCCTCAAGCACAGAATTTGCGAAATCTGCACTCACGCTTTGCGGGCTGGCCTTCGGAAAATAATTTTCCCAATTCGGTTTCCAACGCAACGCTAGGGATCACAGATTCGTGGCGTTCCGGGAGTTTCGCTGGACACGAGCATATCAACCAGACCTGCGAATTCCTCGGTCTCGGGTGGAGTATGTGGAATATAAACGGGCAGGAACAGTTGGATAGAAACTGGCCTGTTCTCTGGGCCGATGCCGTCGCCAAAGGCTACACGTGGACAGCCGATGTTCTCACTATTACCTCGCCGACTTTCACCTCTCCCGCCGCTGTAACCATTTCTCAGGGGTTACCCGCAACCATACCCCTTGCTGCAAGCCCTGGAATCGTTACTTATACCGCCACCAACTTGCCCAACGGCCTGACCCTCAATACCACCTCTGGCCTCATCAGCGGAACTTCCACCATTGCCGGTACCTTTACCATTGCTCTCTCCGCTACGAACTCCGCAGGCACCAGTCAAGGTGCACTGAACCTCACTGTTACCCCCACCCAAGAAGTAAGCCTCTACGATGAGAATTTCGCTTCAGGAACTGTCGCCGGGTGGTGGTTCTTCTCAGGCGGCACGGGACTCACCAGCACCCTCACCCCTGACAATTCCGGACCCAGTGATGGGAAAGTTTTGAAACTCAACATCCAAGCTCCCAATACTTGGAATGCTGGTATTGGCACCACTCGCTCTAACACACCCCCGTTCACCCTTGCTGATCTTACCCGCACGTTGATCCAAGGACGTATACAAATCCAAAGCCCTTCAGGTAGCAACTTCGCCCTCATCCTCAAAACCGCCAACGGTCAAAGCCTCTATTATAATACCTCCGCCCTAGGCTCCACGTGGGTTGATTTTTCCATTCCCCTCTCCAGCTTCGTTAATGACAATTTTAATTTCAGCGCTAGCTCTTGGGAAATCCTGATCGTTCCCGACTCCACGAACTGGGGCTTAGGCACATCCATCTTAAGCCTCGATTATCTAAAAATCACCCGCCTCGACGACATTGCCGACCCACTTCTAGCTTGGCGTAAAATCCATTTTAACACCACCACTTCCACAGGCCTAGCAGCTGACAATGCCGACCCCGATGGAGATGGCCTAAAGAACATTCTCGAATACGCCCTAGGCGGTAACCCCATGAATCCCACAAGCGCATCCAACCCTGTTCTTGCTCATCAAGGAACGTTTCTCAGCCTAAGCTTTGATCGCCTTCGCCATGACCTCAATTATCTTGTCCAAGCCAGCCCTGACCTAGTCACATGGACAACCATCGCCACCAACCCAGGTCTTCCCACTCAACGCGTCACCTTTACCGACGCAGTCAACACCAGCACCACACCGAAGCGCTTCATTCGTTTACTCATCACTCAGCCTTGATGTTGCGCTCGGCAAGCTTTAGGCTACTCTTTCAAAATGAATCCCAACCACACTCCTTGGAAAACGGTATCTGATCAACTTTGCTTAGGCACAGCAACGGATGGCTGGAATCTTGCCTCCACCTGCGGCACAGCAGAGGACGAAGAAAGAACTTTTTATTACTACGTTCTCTTCAGCTCTCCCTTCACCTCTTCCCCTGTAGTTCAACTAGGGCTGACGGGCTTCGACATGGATCAACGCCAAAGCCCGCGTATCCAGCTACAAGCTTTAGAGATTACACCTAACGGCTTCACCGCCTGCCTCTCGACGTGGCGCGACACCCAGATTTACTCTGTAACGTTTAACTGGTTAGCAATCGGCTCTTAACGCTTCCTACAAAGTCCGCTTAGAACGCGCCTTAGCTACGATACTGGCCAGCAGCGCTTTATGGCCTGTCTTAAAGTCCGCATGATCCGATTGTCGTTGTTCTAAGGCTGGTTGAATGATTTCTTTCTCAATGTTTAATTGTCTTCCATATAATTTTACCCAGAGTTTTCGGACATTGTTACGGAGATCTCCTTGCGGAAACGGTCTTGGGAGGTGTTCTTCCGTGCGAGGGCTACTGGGTTTAATAAAAAATCGGTAACAAGATTGCATTTCATCCAGAAGAGTTTTTTCGTCGGGTTGACCTATCGTAGCTAAGACTGCTTGAAAGGCCTCTAAGTCTTTAGCCTCATATCGTTGTAACTTAGTAAATAAAATATCGTAGGGATGAGGCACGGTGCATCTACTTTTACCTATGTTTTCAGACATGGCTCGTCTCCAACATCTGGGACCAGGTTCAAAGGTGCTTTCTGAGCAGACTTGAATATAGATACTGGCTGAGCCCTTGGCATAACCAATGTCTTTCACCACGTCAGACAACTCTGTTCGGCTGAGTGGATGAGGAAACTCTCTCAAATCTGCTCCGACGACAACATCTGGGAAAACATCAACATCCGCACTTAAAACGGATGGAGCTACCGTCATTTGTAAGGCCGCCGACCCAAACAAAACAAGTGGGGTGGCACGTGTCGCTGGAATTGCCGATAACAGATCATAGAGAATTTTTCCCGAGGGACTCTTCCACTGCAAAGGCATCGGCCAACTAAAGAGAGGAATTTCTTTTTGCATAGCTACCTTTCAGGCTGTGCTTGGCTTGATCTATCAAACGATCCGTAACTTCCGTGTCCTGAGCAAGTATGGAGGCAACGGAAAGTTGTGCCTCGGATAAAGTTTTACCTTGGCCTGCTTTAATCAGCAATCGGGCAGCCAGACGTGACTTACGCCAAATGGGTGAACTAGTCTTAAGAGGCATGGCCTAATCCTAGCTTTAAACTCATTAACTGACAATCCCAATGAAAAAAATGAAGTATGCGATATGAATGTTGAAGGACAGAACCTGCTCCATCCTCCTTACGATTTCAAAGGGATCGAAATCCAACTATCCTTCATTCAGACCGCATTCTTCCAACTTATTCTTTAGCTGGACGTTTAACTTCTTACAAAGTTCCGCCATTGCTTTCTATAACCGCTTTATACCAGTAAGCAGAATCCTTTAAAGTCCGGGTCTGGGTTACGTAATCGACATGCACCAGCCCGAAACGCGGCTTATAACCCTCAGCCCATTCAAAGTTATCCATCAGGGACCATTGGAAATAGCCCGCCATCGGTATGCCCTCTCTACTAGCCCGCTGCACTCCACGAAGGTAACGGTGAAGGTAATCAATCCGAGCACCGTCATGTACTTTCCCGTCTAAAGCCACCCAATCAATGTTACAAAAACCATTCTCCGTAATGACGATAGGTAATTTCCCTTTGCCATACCGATCATTATAAAAACGCGCTTTCCAGTAAAGTGCCTCAGGAGCCAACATGAGCCAAGAGAGTTGACCCGTAGGATGTTCATGCGGATAGGCTAGATCCTCAGGCGCAGCCCCTACTTCCGTAGCTCCTCCCGCAAGAGATGTCGCTTTAACTCCACTCACAACTTCAATCTCCGTTCCGTTTTTTGCCCTCACACGCACACCAGAATAACAATTATAACCAATAAAATCTAAAGGTTGATGAATCACTTTCATATCCGCATCCGTCGGGTTTAACCATTTGTCCCCAAAGACCACGGCTGCCTCATCAGGGTATTTTCCGAAATAAACTGGATCCAACCAAAGCGGAATGTCCCACAAGCTTTGTCCACTGACAGTAAAAAGTGATTTTCGTGCCGCTTCTATATTTGCCGGAGTTTCCGTATCAGGGATTTTAGCATACCCAGCCGGAGCCATGCCGATAAAGAGTTCCTTCTTAGTCGAAGCCCGTAAGGCCTGCGTGCCGCGGCCATGAGCCAGTAAGGAATGATGCACGCACCGTAAGGATTCCGTTACAGACAACTTAAGCCCGGGCGCATGATTACCATCTTTATAACCTGCCACAATAAAGACCGAAGGTTCGTTCAATGTCATCCACCACTTAACCCGGTCTCCCAAACTCTGCCCCATCACTGCTGAGTAATCTGCAAACCATTCTGCAATGTCACGGTTAAGCCAGCCTCCACGGTGATGCAGTGCTGAAGGCAAATCCCAATGGTAGAGGGTAGCAAAGGGTTCAATCCCGACCAACAATAATTCATCAACTAAATTTTTATAGAAATCTAAGCCCTTCTGATTCACCGCTCCCGTGCCCTCGGGGAAAATGCGGGACCACGCAATCGAAAAACGATATCCCTTTAAACCCATGTCTTTCATCATGGCCACATCTTTTTTCCAAAGGTGATAGTGGTCACATGCTACATCACCCGTGCTACCACCACCAACTGCACCCTCTTTGCGGCAGAACATGTCCCAGATGGAGGCACCCTTACCATCTTTATTCCAAGCTCCTTCGATTTGGTAGCTAGCCGTGGCCGCACCCCAAATAAAATTCTCGGGAAAGCCAGTGTTTGTTAATTTGTGCATATATATACTAATATTAATTG
>Ga0163146_10006443_pt1 | contig 13304 bp, 7 predicted proteins | sample OliLakLV19MP7G1_FD_148648 | JGI IMG/M metagenome (GOLD analysis project Ga0163146, IMG submission 148648) | Freshwater microbial mat bacterial communities from Lake Vanda, McMurdo Dry Valleys, Antarctica - Oligotrophic Lake LV.19.MP7.G1 | ecosystem: Environmental > Aquatic > Freshwater > Lake >... | reverse complement strand
TTCAAACCAACCATGTTGCAAAATTGATCCTAATTTGGTGAAAGTGTCCCGAAACACAAACAAAAGTGTTAAACTTTAGCATCTGATAGCAGCACAATGACAATTTTGCACACGAGAAAGTGCCATTCAACAAAGAAGCACATGAGTCTGCAACTGTTAGGCACTGATTAGCAACATTTTGTTGCTAAACCACAGACTGGAAGCACTGTGAGGACCAACAAAAAGAAATTATTTTCTACTTTTTTCCAAAGCACTAGCCTCAGAAACAATTCCAACAATTCACTGTGAATCAGTCACACTTTTCTGTTCAGCATGAAACTGCAAAAGTTGCCAACAACCTAGCTGTAATTGCAGTTCTTCAGCGTTAAATTGCTTTGCAAAGCAGCTAAAAATCATTTAAACCATGTGTTTCCAAACACACAAAAGACCTTGTGTGCAAAGCATGATGGAAAACTTATGAAACCTGCGTCAAAATCTGTGATCATGTGGTTCACACATGCATGCATGCCAAAACAGAAATGTTTTGTTTGCAAATGCAGAAGACCTTGCGCACAAATCTCTTTGTGAAACTCATAAAAATTTAATTCAAAATCAACAACACAATGCACACATGTCATTGCAGGTCTGGTTGTGATGTCCTTTTGTCCAGAACTGCATCATTGTTCGTCAACAACTCAAAAGTTGCACCATTTTTTTGTTCAAATCTCCCAACAACATTTACAACACTGTGCAAAAACAGAACATCAACTTCAAGTGTGGCATGATCTGTGTGCAATTTGGTTTTTTAATTGACAATTGTCACTCAAGATGGGTTTGACATTGATCATGGATGATGAAAGTCGATTGCAATTTTGTTGTCTTTTTTCCAGATGAGCCAATGTTGCATGACGTGGTGGATGAATGAACAAACAAAACCAGATTTCCTGTCCTCATCCTTCTTGTCTTCCAACAAAATGTTGATGTTTTTGAGTGTGAAACACTGTGATAACAAGCTGATGGACTCAGCATCATGGTCTCGACACACTGGATCCACCCAATGATTTTTTGTGCCACACTAGTTGGCCTCCGGGAGTTTGTGTGAAATTGCTCTGCCAGACGCATGTTGCGGATTCTGGTGGAGGTTAAAGGAGGAGGATGCTTTTTGGTTTTTAAGACTGTTGGGTAGCACATTCGCTCGCTCAACCCTGACCCTTTTTGGTTTTTTTCTCCTATCAGTTAGCACATTTGCTCATCTTTTTTTCCTACTTTTGGTTGGCACATTCGCTCGCTCAACCCTAACCCCACACATGTTAACAAAACTGTTTCAAGAATTGCTGCTTGGGACAATTGCTCCATCAACTCTAACCCCACTGCAGTGATTTTTGCCTGGTGCCACACTTGCTCCTGTTTTGCCCACTTTTGTACCTGTTGTCATTGTTGTTGCTGGCCATTGGCTGTTTGGCTCAGGTTTGTTGATGACCGAACAGGTTGAATGAAAATTGGTTGCTCGAGTGGGGGCGTCTGCTACTTTCCCATTGGTGTGGCACTGGACAACTGTTGATTTTCAGCTAAAAATGTTAAATTTTTCCGTTGATGTTTGTTGTGGAGTGCAAAGTCAGATTCTAGCGGAGCCATCCAGCTCCGCTGCCTTATTGTGCATGCCTTGAGCCAGCTGGCCAGTGTCAGCACGTGTGTTGTGATTTAGGGTCGGTTGTCTCGCATCATGTTTCTGTGCACCAGTATGTACTAGTACGTACTAGTACCCCACATTAAATAAAGCTTTAGCAAACAAATTCACTGAGTAATTGCCATTTTTACGGTAATAGGTTTCTGGTCGTCGAAGTGCAATTGCCCACTAATTGGGTCCCGACCCTTATGTCTACAGTTCAAAAACGTAGCAATAATAAAAGAACCCCTGTATCTCTGGTAGGATTTTTACCAGCAAAGAAAAGTTACTTCTACTTCTCTTCTACTTCAATGTACGACGTATTATTACCTTCCCGAATGTTCAATTTTGCTTCCCCCCATGGCCAGTGAGTGTGTGTTGCCGTACTTAACTAGCTAGCTAGCTACTACTATTTCTATCTACTAGCGAGGTAGTAGCTACCAGGTAGTAGTTACTAAGTTATTATTACTGAAGTACCTGCTACTCTAGTAGCTAGGTGTTACTTCATAGTGTTGGCATAGAGTGATATACAAAACACGCAATCGATCTACTACTATAAGCTAGCTTCTAGAGTATTCATTGCTTCTCATTTTCGAGGTACCACCGAAAGACAAAACAGCGACCATGTCGTCCCACGAGGAGGAGGAGCAGGAGAAGTCAACAACACGGGATGAGGAGGCACAGCAGTTGAACGAGGAGACTAACGAGGAACAACAAGACGCAGAAGAGCAAATGAAACAACAACACGAAGAAGAAGAAGATGTGAAACGACCAGCAAAAGATGGAAGAGAAGCACGAGGCATGTACGAGTCTCATGACGAAGAGGAAGGGGTAAAGATGAAACGAGAAGAAGACGCGAGGCAACAAGGCGTCGACGAAGAACAAGGCGTAAGCTTTAAGCGGCATCCCGACGACGGGGTTGGCGGGGAACAGAAGCAACAGCCGCAACGACAAGGTACTCTATTAGTGGGAGTCGGGTCTCCAGTGACAGGCAATCTTTCAATTGCAGTCGGGTCTCCAGTGACAGTCGACTCGCCACAACTTACACCTACACCTAGACCAGAAGTTCCTCGGCCAGGTACTCTTTTAATTTTCGCCGGTAGTAGAGTGACAGAAGACTCACCTACACGTACACCTATATTTCCACACACAGCTGCAGCATGCGATAGTACAGGAACTGGTACCCGGCATGGAGCCTACGAATATGTACCAGGTCAAGAACGAGTTCGTAGATCCGACGTCGAAATTCGCCTGGCTCGGCATCCGTCGAGTAGCCAAAGTGGTGCCGAGCATCGTTCTTCCAGTGGTGAAACAACATCCAGGGGAGCGTCGACTGATCCGCCGACTTGTGCTAGAACTTCAGCACCGGATCATAGTGGTCTTGTGCAAGCGAGTGCCGTTCATGATGACATTGGGGATGAGGACGATGTTGCAGAGGCCACTCCTGTGGATTTGGAAAACCTAGAGAGGCAGAAACGAGAACGCCAAAGGTCTCTTCATCTTTTTTTGCTGGCGATTGGTTGTGTGACATTATTGGCTGTCGCAATAGGGGCCGTCTTGGTGACACAACTTCCAAAGATTGCAGTTCGCGATAATGGCACCCTGGTGATTACAAACCAAACAGCTGCTCCATCCACGTCTCCACCAACTATAGCTCCGTCAGCTGCTCCTTCCATGATGCTGTTAGCAGACTTGGACTTGCCCAACTACACCCTGGAAAGTTTGCAAGACCCGTTCTCACCTCAAAGCATGGCCTACGAATGGCTTTTGGACCATCCCAATGCTACCTTGTTCCCAGAATGGAGAAAGCAACAATTGTTTGCCATGGCCACGTTCTTCTATGCCTTTGACGGTCCCCATTGGCCAGAGCTGATTCGGAAGGACTGGATGGATGTCACACGCAACGAATGCAACTGGTACTCGGGCAAGACACATTATCTCGATGTCGATCGTGTCTATTACCTTGGAGGATCCTCTTGCAACGATCAAGACGAACTCGCGTATCTTTCCTTGACCACTTTAAATCTGACAGGCTTTCAACCCATAATACCACCCGAGATTGAATTGCTGACCAAGTTGGAACTCCTTCAACTGTCGGGCAATGGCTTGAACAACTGTTCCCTCAATCAAATGCTGCCAAGTCAACTGTACCAAATGTCCAGCCTCACAAGCATATCCCTTTCCAACGATCATTTTTTTGGTTCCATCCCCAGCGAGATTGGATTGATGAGCAACCATTTGACGAAATTGTTTGTGGGAGCCAATCCTAGGCTGTCGGGGACTGTGCCAACCGAGTTGGGCAGGTTGTCCAATCTGGAACACTTGATTTTGATGAACAACACGCAAATGACCGGCAGCCTTCCAACAGAGCTAGGAAGGATGACTAGCCTGACCGAACTCGTTGTTTCGGGTCGCTCCTTTTCTCCAGGACCGCTGCCAAGCGAATTGGGCTTGTTGGAACAGATGCAGTCTTTGTACATTCTCGACACACTTTTTACAGGTCCCATTCCAAGCGAGATGGTGAGATTGACAAACATGTCGCATTTTGGCTTGTACGACAACAATGATCTTACAGGCACGATTCCTAGTTCCTTGGGTTTGCTGGGAAGCTTGGAAGTGTTGGACCTCCGAAATTGTTCTTTTACGGGCATTATCCCTACCGAGCTGGGCATGATAACAAGTCTGACAGAGCTATATCTGGGACAAAACAATCTATCAGGGTCTGTTGCAAGTGAATTGGGGTTGCTCGAGGATGGATTGTTGGCTTTGCATCTAGATTCCAATTTGTTGACAGGGATGATTGCAACCGAGCTAGGGTTGCTCACGGATCTGAAGGAGCTACATCTTCCCTACAATGCCCTCACTGGTACAATTCCTTTGGAGATGAGCACCCTGGTGGCATATTACAATCTTAGTTCATTCCATGTGGAGGGCAATCCTCTACTAGGTGGCGTGCTTGCGCATGGACTTTGTATGCTACAAAACAGTTCCTGCACGTATGTGGATGCCTTAATGCCTTGGAAATCGAACAATTGCTCTCTGGACTTTGACTGCTCCAATCGTCTTTGTGGATGTGACTGTGAGTGCCAATGAATCAATCGGGCTAGCTACTTAAGTTTTTGTAGTAAAGACATGATTGTTCACAGAAAAAAAAACCCAGAAACACAACTCCTTCAAAATTAAACAATCATAAAACTGTGAGTAGCTGAATGAGACAGAAATGCCACCCACAAGAAAACATCCAAATGTTTGTTGCAGCAACAACATCGAATTGGCTAAAACAGCAATGTGCTTGCTTCCAATGGCAACACTGCCAAAATGCTGGAACGCCCTTTGTACATTCATTTGACAAATTTGTGCTAGTCTGTTGTTGCACTCCCAGGTGCAGCCAAAATTTGTTGTGATGTCTCTCATTTCACACGAGCTTGTTTTCTCTGCTTCCTTGTCTTTGTTTCATTCTGTTTGCACCATGATTTGTTGTTTTTGTTTGTCACTCCTTGTCAAACATCTGTGACATTCCCAATGCCGCACACCATAAGCTCTGAAGCACTATTGTTTCAAATGCAATCATTCCATCGATTTACATGTCATCTGGCTAGAATCTAACTGAAAATGAAGGGCATTTGGTGGCAAAAACACCGACAAGCCAGATCAATTGTGCGCACAATGATGTCAGCAAAAATACATGAGTTTCCTTTTGATGCTATGCCAACATCCAACTTCTACCTAAAACCTTGGCATCCAGTCAGCTGAAAATCTTTCTTTTCCGTGTTGAATGACCTTTTTTCCACGTTGAACAACGGTTTCCCATTGCCTCTCTCTCATTCGGTTTTGAGCCAAACCAATGACTTCCGGTGTTTCTCTTCTTCTTCTTTGTCAATTTGGAAGCCTCAGCCATGCAACAGGAAGCAGTGGTGATGTTGGGGGCAACATGTCCTTTATCAATTCCCAGCTGTTCCTCTTCTCCAACACACTGATTTTGGTTCATTTAAACCTTAACCTTAATTTCGATTAAGTGTGCATCTGGGGGTTTGATGGCCATCCGCTTCAAACAACGCATCCTTGCATGCACCCTTCTTCGCGGGTTCTTGTTCGAAATTTGAATTCTGGTGTGTCGCTGTCACAGGTGCAGACATCAATGAAAATTGCTCCGACAATTGAATAGCTAGATAGCTCCAGTAACAGAAGTGGCAACACAAGCAATAACACGTGTCTATTAGTAGCTAGCTAGTAGTAAAGTAGGTAAAGGGAGTCCAACAATTAAGCCTCGTTCTACAACACCAATTACGTTGCATCTACAATAATGAGGCGAGGCAGCTGCATTCATAAAGAAGGAAACGATGCAGACCACGACAGTAGTACTACTGGTACTCTTAATAAGGAACGCATCAAATCCTTTCAAAAGCGCATCAAGGCCTTGTTAAAAGAACCGGGCAACCAACGCTGCAGTGAATGCTACTCCAAGAAACATAAACCCAAATGGATGTCTCTCATTCAAGCACCTATCGATGCGGACCGGGGAACCTTAGGTGTCTTTTGTTGCAATACCTGTCACGTGTATCACGAGAAGTTGGGCCCAGAACTTTGTGCTGTAAAAAGTCTCAAGGCACCCGAGGAGTGTAAGTGAAGAAATGATTAATTATTGATCCTGAACGATGCCTGTAGGAAAGCTTGGGATTTCTCTCACCAAAACCCCCGCATGGTTTTCATGAAATCTCACCTGCATATATATTATATACTATACTGTATTGTACAGGGACGGAAGAGGACGTCGAAACCTTGGAAAAGAGTGGGAACCAAATGGTCAATGCCATGTACGTGTCATCGTTGGAGGGAAATCATACCGACCAGCACATGGGGCAACTGGCGAGTGCGGCCTTTGTGGAAAGCAAATACAAACATTGCTTGTACTTTTCCGAGGCAGCCTATCACGAACAAATGCAATTGCGAGCCATGATACGCTTTGCCGAAACGGGAATCCCAGATGAAGTCAAGGAACCTTCGACAGAAGAGTTGGTCCAGCAAGCATTGGGGCGAAACAAGGCGGCACGATTAGAACACGAAGAGGAACAACCAGAGGAGGAGAGTCAGAATACCCATAATACAGAGCAGGATGGCCACGACCAGGATGTGGCTTCTCCTAATCATCGTCCTAGCAGAGCAAAACGTACAAGTGCCGCAGGATCAGGCGTACGACGTCACAAATCCCTCGATGAAAGTAATAGTGGCACACCCTCTGGGAGGAGACGATCTCTGCGGCGAACTTCCACCACAACTGAGGAATCTCCCCTGCATGGGCGGCAGGGTCGAAGAACGCGTCGAAATACCACGACCGCATTGCCATCACCATTGGCTCTGCGACCAACACGACAACCACCACCCCATCACGGGAGACGGAGTGTGCGATCCTCACCGGCACAAGTTCCTCGGAAAACAAGGGGAGGATCGCCCATAAAGCGACATTCCGATCGAGGTGCAATGCGCAAGCAACATTCCGATAGAGATGGTATGCAGAAGCAACATTCTGACAAAGGGGGGCTAAAGAAGCAACATTCCGATAGAGATGGTATGCAGAAGCAACATTCTGACAAAGGGGGACTAAAGAAGCAACATTCCGATAGAGATGGTATGCAGAAGCAACATTCCGATAGAGAGGGACTGAAGAAGCAACATTCCGATAGAGATGGAAGGCACCGCGGACAGCCTAGTGGTAGTGATACCCTTCGAAAATTACAAAAGCACCCCACAGCAACGACGATAAAGGACGTTTACAACATGTCCAAACAAGGCTTTGACGATGAACTCGATGCCAATGAGGATTCGCGAAACAATTCCGGTCATTATTTGGATGATGACGATATTGATGATGAGCTTTCCGCGTCTGCTTCTGAGAGTAGTACTTTCAATATTTCCTTGTCGGAAGACCAACAAAGTGTTTCGAGCAAAAGTGATACAGAGGATGAGGCAGAAGCTGCGCGGCGACGTCGGCAGACTGTGGCAGGCTTGATGAATTTAAACAATGCCTCCGATCATAAAGACAACAAAAAGAAGGGCGCCACTGAAAGCGAGGAAGCGACAAAAAAGGCAAGGCGGCGACAGACCATGGTAGATATCATGAAGAAAGGGGGAGACGACCCCGATGCTTTTATTGAGTCGGCAGCAGCACCACCAATGCCAAAAATTGCACTGCCTTCCTTTGTATCCGGAGCACAATCTACCACTGCTACTACTAGGAGAGTCTCGGCAGCCTCCAATCCATTGGGGTCCTTGGTATTGGGAGTACCACAACCTTCCAATCCCTCAGATTCTACTCCTTCCCAATTGGCGGAAAAGGAAAAGCTCTTAAAGTTGGCAGCTTCTCTTTTAAAAAAGTGAGAGTCACCTAAAACCAGGTTTGACAAGAGTCTACAGATGTGACTAGCCTTAGTCAGCATGCCTCCCATTCTGTTTCTAATAGTAGCAACCTAACTGCACTTTTTCTTTCTAAACTCAACTGAGGTAAGCAAGTTTTAAATAAATAATGGACTGTGTATCAAAGATGGCAGCCGTGCCCATCCACTGCGATACCACAGCTCTTGATTTTGAAACCTGTTTTTCTTGCTCTTTTAGTAGGACGACCAGAATAAGAACTAAACACTCAACTCCACCGACTAGGGTACAGACGGGCTTGGATCTGCAGTGTACTTGCTGCTGAAAAAAGAATCAATGAGGAACCGCTGCGCTGAGAAATGCAGACCGTTCGTGTCTTGTTTCCCATTGCCGAGAATTTCCACATAACACGTGCTTTTGCCAACAAGTCCTGCTGCATCTGTCGCCGTCACCTCGGTCGTGTAAAAGCGCTTGCCAAGGTTTCTATGGGTCTTGGATGCATTGGCCATTGGAATTGGTGGAACAAATTGTGGCAGCCACATACATACCTACCTTCGTATTCGTTGGATCATCCGAATGCTGATACTGACGAATCATCTCTTGGGAATTGAAATCCTCATACTCATTGCTGAAGGTCTCTACAGTTAAAGTCAACGATCCACCACAGTTGTCGCTTGCGGTGTAGGATAAGTCGGGATTCTGTAGCACTCCTGATCCTGTGACGGATAAGCTGGCAACCCCAAAAGAGCAACCTGTGACAGGCTGTGTCCCGTCCACAATGACATTGATGGGGCCCGCGGTCCTTCCAAGCCACATCATATCGATATCACTAGTACAGGTCGTCGCTTTGACCTAAAGATTCAACAACACCAAACGTTTTGAGAATGCGAGTTAAAAAGAAATGACACGAGTCTGAGTGCACTGACCGTTATCGCGACCTCGCAATTGTTTACTTCGGACTCCACAGTCACCTCAACCGGTCTGCAACCGCCAGCAGAATCCCGGCCAACAGAATTGCGGAGGACGCATGCCTCTGCCTCTTCCAATGTTGAGAAGATCTGCCCGTCGCAACGATTGATCGCATTTAGGATATCTAGTTCAGGTGGAACATCTGGTCCTTTGCCCACAGGGAATTCGCATGCATCCGTAGAGATGGCGTCATTTACGAGGACAGTGAACGTTTCAGAAGCTGTTTGGTCGCAATATTTAGTGGCCCCATTCACGGTAATGCTCCAGGAAGCATCACATATGGAGGTTTTATCGATCAATACTCTCTCGGTGGTGACGCTGACCTCTTGGCAATCGTCGGCAACGACGGCATATTCTTTCACACATTCTTCTGCCCCCAAGACGCCTTTGAATAGCACCTTGTTGGAGCCACAAAATTCGGCGACTCTGCTTAAATCAATAGTGGGATCGTAGACATCTTCACTGACCGGGGAGAAGTTCAGGCACAGGTCTGCATGCCACTTCCTGCAAAATGTAGCGACTGTTCTCGTAGGTAGCTTCAATTTCTGCCAACTGAACATAAGCATCCAGATACCCGCACACGCCATCCATATTTTCAAACAGGAGCTCCCCTGCCTTCAAAATGAATTCGACGATGCTGACGGGTATGTTAATAAACTCTAGGATGGACTTGCCAATATCCTTGAGTAGCTCTACAATTATCTTGAAGATCTGCGGGTACCAGATAAGTTCACCTTCAAAATTTGAATCGCATCCCGTCGACATGTAGACGTCTCCGTTGGAATCTTCCGAGAGTGTAATGACTTTGTTGTCCTTGGATGGTAATTGTTTTGCACATGCAATGAACTCTGGAGAATTGATTGCTCCTTCGCAACCAAAGACAAGAACAGCAGCGACTCCTTGGAAGATGTCGATGACAACATCCATAAGTATACAAGGGGAAGGCTGAAAGGTCATTGTCAATGCTTCCCCCACTCCACGGATCCAATTGTTTGACAAATGTAAAGACCATCCCCAAGGGACCCTCGAGATTTTTTTCAAGGTCGATGCCCTTGTCTTCAAGAAATGTCTTGGCAGCTGAGAAACCGTCTCCTACCTCATCAAAAACTTCGCAGATAACTTTTTGAATTTGACACTTGAGCCAACCCTTGAGCTCACAAATGGCCTTTTGGATTGGACAGCTTTCGTCGTCGCATGAATAGGTGCACTCCTCGCTCTAGAATTAGCAAGTAACAAAAGAATAAACCTTAGGCTCTGAGGATACAGGCACTCACAACTTCACTATAACACGCAGAGAGTATACTTACCAAGATCCTCATAGAGCCGCTAGAAGAAGAGGAGAAAGTTTTGAAGTCGCCATCTTTCATGTTGTGTAGCTCAGAATGGATTGAGCTAAACTTGCTTTCATCGAAGCTTCCTGTGTCTTTGTCTATGACTGACTCCAAAAGGCGCGAAGCAATCTCTACAGCGGGACCGTCCGCTTCCGCCATATTGCTTTCCAGGCGCACTCGGACTTGCTCAAGTACTTTGGGATCACTCACGATCGCAGACACTTTTTCAGTGACCACGTCTTCTGTATCTGCCATTCCTTGACCCTGCAGAATAGTTTTTAGGTTGTCCATGATGTCGTCGACCCGCTTGTCCGACAAGCCTGCTCTGTGGGCACGGGCTCGACCGTCGCCATCAAAGGTCTGACCGAAGTTGTCCTTACTGGTGTCCTTCCTTGGCTTCTTCGCCTCACTGCTTGAGGTGTCAGGTTTATGCACGGTCCTCAGGTATTCGGGTCGAAAGGTCACAGTCTTTGACTCTTCGGGGTGCATCGCTTCGAGAAACCTCCTATTTGAGCTGCACGCTTCTTCTACTTCATCAGCGCTTGCACATCCGTCTTGGACGATCGTCTCCACGTTATCTAAATCCGATCCGGCCTTATTTTCATCACCAAAAACCGCCAGTCTCAATTCACGAATCATTGCATCATTTTTGTCGTCCATGTAGTTCGCCATGAGGAGATTGTACAGGAAAGAGCGTACTGGCAAGGGCATTGGATCTCCGCTTTTTGCGATTTCAACTGCCACATCGGTTGGCATGCAGACTCCCTTCATGTCGGTTTTGACAGTGGAAAAGGGTTTGTAGCATACAGAGCAGCCTTCACAAGTTGGGTCAGTTGCACTACTTCGGCCTCCTTCGAAACACGAATCGCAATCAAGTTGCTTGTCAGCGGTATCATCGGGCATACAAGAGTCTGATTTCCAATGGGAACCATCACATGTCCTAGACAGGTCGGCCGAGGCCAACCTCCTGAAACCGAAGAAATCGCCTACGTCCGAAAAGAAATCGCCAATTGCGTCACCTACGCCCGCAAGACCTATGGTATCATGAGATGGAAAGAGCGGACTAGGTTAGGACCAGGGCTACAACGAGTCTGAGACGCATATGCAGAGTTCGAGAAGGTATTACTCACTTGAAACAAGATCCCAAATAGTGCATATGATATCGATAATCTGGCAGAACGGCATGAGATAAGCTTATTAGACGACTGATGAGTATAGGTTCGAACTGACGCGATACAAGGCTCTTACTGGTTGAAACAAATGCGTTGGAACAATCATATCCACAATCACTTTGGCAGCAAGTGGAGCAACCAGGTCTTTAATGACATCGATTATCACATCGGGATCCAAGGCGTCTTCAATAAAATTCCATAGTTGGCTTGTCCCGTCTCCGATGAAGCACCTGAGAGGGTTTTGGAGATAAGCAGAGGGGTCCTATAATGAAGATAATACAATGGGTTGCGCGTGGCAAAAACCAGTGTGAGCTGCAAGTGACCCTAATAAGAAGATACAGGAGCACTCTCGATGTACGGACCACAACAGGACAGGCGACGACTTCCCACATCTGAGTAGGCTTGGCGTTTGGGATGGCCTCCCAAAAGTCTCTTGTAGCTTTAGGATGGGCTGGTCTGACCCCAGGCCCGTCCCCATATGGAAGAGCCTTCACCATTTCTGCAAGATCCACTTCGCTGGGGTTCTTATCAACCTGATCTCCGTCATCTTTGTGAGGGGTGAAGAAGCCTTTGGCATCATAATCATACACTGAAGAATCGGCCAGCAGGTCCCTGTTTACGTCGCTCTCAGAGTCTGTAAGGTTTAAAAGCCGCCTTTGTTTCTCTTGCGACTCCTTTGGTAGCAGACGAAGATTGCGACGAAGTCTATGGCTATTCTCCACGCCATCGCGAAGATCACGTCTCGTTGGGGTAGTCAAGTGGTTGTGGAGGCTGAATTGGGTCACCGAGACCTTAGCGGAGACCGTAAGGCTAAAGGAGCAGAGCAGCAGGGCACTGGCAGCAAGGATAAGCAGGATCTTCATCTTGATCGGCATCTTGAAAGTCCGAGACTCTCTTACTTCAACTAATTTCAGGTCGGCCTCTTGCGATCCAAAAGTTGTGTGCTGCTAACAACGAGTAGGTAGTCCAACTAATCGTTGGCCAAATGCAATTCCTTCAAAAGATATGAATATTCTCTGTCAAGATCGGGTTCTCGAATTGCGCGATTCCCTCTCAATAAAAATGACAGTTACTCTTTAAATTTGTAGACTAAATTATAAGTTACCGCGAGTGCTTTGTAGGTTGATCTTGTGGCATTGGACCCTATGCAAAAGGGGTTCATTTTGTGTCACGAATGCAACCAGAACCGCGAACGACAGAAACTCACGAACACCATCACGTAAATTAGGACAAATTTTTGTAACATAGCATAGAAACAATATCACGCAAAGTTCTCAAAGGGCCCCACTGGTAACATTGTTTAGAAACAACATAACCTAAACATTCTCAAAGGCCAAACCCTTAAAAAATAAATGATCGCCGTTTTTGCAAGTCGGAGGAAAGACAATCATCAATGAATGGCCACAAGCAAGTGAACTTCGGCCAAATGCAGAAAAGTGCATGCTCAAGTACTAGCTAGCTAGTGTAGGCGAGCGAACCGCCGAAAAGTGCCTGGTCAAGTGTTCGCTTCCATCAAATGTGGCGGTGTACATGTTGATGTTGGGAAAAATGTAATTAAATCTTTCGAAAGGTACTATGCATGAGAAGGGGTTCTCGGTTTGCGCGATTCCTTTTTTTTTGCATAGGACCCAGTCTGCAGAGAGCTCTGTTGAAGAAGTGCGCATCCTTCTGCCGCTCGGACGTAACTCAACGGTGGGCACGCCTAGTAACATCGAGTCCTGGTGGAGATGGACAACTTTCCGGTGACACCGACAATGGAGATAAGGGATGCGGCCAGCTGGCTAACGGCGTGGTCCAGCGAAAGAATAGATACAGTAG
>Ga0163146_10006436_pt1 | contig 13314 bp, 9 predicted proteins | sample OliLakLV19MP7G1_FD_148648 | JGI IMG/M metagenome (GOLD analysis project Ga0163146, IMG submission 148648) | Freshwater microbial mat bacterial communities from Lake Vanda, McMurdo Dry Valleys, Antarctica - Oligotrophic Lake LV.19.MP7.G1 | ecosystem: Environmental > Aquatic > Freshwater > Lake >... | reverse complement strand
AACTACCATTGATGATAGTAACAGAAAGACAAATAATGCCGCAACAACGAAGTGCACTTTTGAAAATAAATTTACTGTTTTCATGATTTGTATGGCGATTTCTTTTGTAAAACCGCACTACAAAGAAACTTACTTTTTTAGCATAATAAAATGATAATTATCATGTCGTTGTATGACTTTCCTCAATTTAAAGAAGTCATAAATTATCTGAGATTTGAGCGTATATCTCGGTGGTAAATCTTTTGTTGGGATTTGGCTCTTGCCATAGCTTCGGTTTCGCGTTGGGGTTGTGTGGCTATGGCATATGCCAAAAGCGTGGGCGAGAATCTCACCCAAGTGCAGTATGATGGGGGGTTTTTATCTACTCTTTATCGCCTAATTGTTTCTTTGTCCCAGATTTCTTTTATTTTTTTCTCCATTGGCACCGTTATCTAAAGAAAGTACCACCTATCCCCATGAAAAATCTTAATAAGTGGAATGTCGCTCGTCAATTTTCTTGGTCGTCAGAGAGTCTCTGTCGGGTGAGTTGGCATTGGTGCTAACTATGCTTAAAACGCAACTCCTCCTATATAAATCCCATTGCGTAAAAACCCGTTTTGTCACCAGTAATTAAGCAAACAACAGTTGCGTAAAGCCATTCAGTTTCGTTGACTTTACACATCTACTGAACCGAAAAAATGAGTGGAGAGAGAAGGCACAGCGTTCATATAGTGGTTGTTTCGCTATGTAAATGTAACCCAAAGTTTCAAATTCCCACATTACCCAAACGCTTTTCCCTGCTCATTTTTCCCCTTCATTTTTTTCCTCGCCTGCTTTGTTATCCTTCACAAACCACGAAGCAACAAACGCCGTAAAAGTTCCAAACATCCCCATCCCGGCGGTCATCAAAATGGCAGTAATGATCCACCCTTCCGTAGTGACCGGAAATTTATCCCCGTAGCCAACGGTGGTGATGGTGACGTAGGCCCACCAAATGGCGTCTTCTGCGGTTTTGATGTTACTATTCGGATCGTCTTCCACCTGCAGGATGGCGATGGCAACCGGTAGTTCCTCGCGAAGATATACATAAAATCTTCCCCCATCCTTTGCCATTCCCAAAAAATGCCTAATTTTCGTTTCTTCAAAGACAAACATGCACTCACATACAAGCAACCACAACGCATGAGCAAGCTGATCATCAAAAGCGGGAAAGGCGACATCGCCCTCCGGAAAAGCAAACAATGGGTAGGACTGAAAACGACCGCTTCCCGCGATCTGGAGCAACCCGACTATATCGAAACGCAATTGCTGCAAAACCTCGGCGGTTTTCAGATTGTGTCGCTCAACAAAGGCGACAGCACCAATGAAGAGAAGCTCGACGAGGTGCGTGACCGCGAGGAAGTGGAAGTAGGCACGCATGTTTATTACCCCGAAGGCAGCAATCGCCCGATGGTGCCCACTGGCGACATCTACCTCGTTTTTCAGGACGGCGTAGGCCCCGGAGAACAACAAACGGTGCTGGATGAATTCCACCTGCTGCTGGTGGAAGAGCGCAAACCCGGCTCGATTATCGCCTGTGTAACCCCGCAATCGGCTAACCCGCTGAAAGTGGCGCAGGCTCTGCAGGAAATATCGCTGGTGAAATCCGCCGAACCCGATTTCGATACCCCGTTAGACGAATATGCTTTTTCAGCGCCCCTCGACGACCTGTTGCCCCACCAGTGGCAACTGAAAAACGACGGCCTCGTAAAAGATGTCAATTACAAACTCAAAAAAGGCGCCGACTCCAAGGTGGTAGACGCCTGGAACCGCCTCGGCAACGCCGGCAGCGCCAACGTCGCCATCGCGGTCATTGACAACGGCTTCGACCTCACGCACCCGGATTTGAAAGGCAAAATCCACAAGCCCTACGACCTCTGGAACCAGTCTACGGCGGTGCAACAAGGCGATGTGCGCTACACCCACGGCACCCCCTGCGCAAGTGTGGCACTGGCGGCAGCCAACGGAGCGGGCATCGTAGGCGCCGCGCCCAATGCCAAATTTATGCCCTTGAGCGGTACGTCTTTTGCCGTGCGCACTACCGACGAAATGTTCGACTACTGCATCAAAAACGGGGCAGACATCATCAGTTGCAGTTGGGGCAGCACCGACCAAGCTTACCAGCTCGGCTCCCTGAAAGCGGAAGCAATTGCCCGCGCCGCCCGGGAAGGCCGCAGCGGAAAAGGCTGCGTGATCCTGTTCGCTGCTGGCAACGACGATTTGGACTATGTCAATTTTTACGCTGCGCACCCCGATGTGATTGCGGTGGGTGCCTGCACCAGCCAGGACACCTACGCCGGCTACTCTAACCGGGGCCGCGAAATTTCCATCTGCGCCCCTTCCAACGGCGACTGGCCCATCATCGCTGCGCGCGCCTGGTGGGACGAGGGCCTGAGCGGCGAAACCGGCAACTACAAATACTGGCGCGACGGGCGCTCGCGGGGCCAATACTACAAGCACTTCGGCGGCACCTCCTGCTCCACGCCTTTGGTGGCGGGCATTTGCGCGCTTATTTTGTCGGCCAATCCCGACTTGAAAGCGAAAGAAGTAAAAGAAATTTTGCAGCAAACCGCCGACAAAATCGGCAACCCAACGGAATATGTGGACGGGCATTCGCAGCGCTATGGGTATGGCCGCGTGAACGCCGATCGCGCCGTGGCAGAGGCCATTCGCCGCCGCGACGCGAAGAACCCGCCAGTAGTTGCGGAAGTGCCGGCAGCGGTTTCCACTGGCAAAGGCTTGTACGAATTCAGCGTCAAAAAACAGGATCCGATAGGGTGGGGTGTTCAAATCGGCGCGTTCTACGACTACGGCAACGTGTTGGTGCAGGCTGAAAAAATGCAGCGCCTTTTCGGCGAAAAAATCATCGTCAACATCAACGAACTGGGCGGCAAAACGGTTTATAAAATGGTGGTCGGCGCTTTTTCCGACAAGGCCAAAGCAGATCAGTTGGCGCAACGCATGAAAACGGGGGGGGTGAATGGGTTTGCGCGGCAGTTGAAGGATTTGTAGACAAACCTTCAACTCTTTTCTTATTCATGCGTTCTTCGTTGCAAACGCAACCACTATTGCATGGCCGAACAACCGTACAACCCATTAGATTCCTTAGTTTTTTTAACCAACCGCGTGGGCAGGCTGCTCAGCAGCGACATCCGCAAACGCGCCGGCGATGACGTTGAAGGACTGTATTCAACGCACATGGGTATTCTCGTGGACTTGTGGATGCAGGATGGTCTGCGTCAGCAAGACTTGGTTTCTTCGGTCATTAAAGACAAAGGCACCATTGCACGGGCGCTCGAAAATTTAGAAAAGCAAGGCATCGTTACCCGGGAAACAGATGAAGCAGACCGGCGCAACAAACTCATTTACCTCACGCAAAAAGGCCGCAAGTTGAAAGCTGTCATGTTGCCCCATGCCTTAGCTTCCATGGAAGAAGTGCTTGAAGGGTTCCCTCCGGAAGAAGTCGCCATTTGTAAAAAAGTGCTGCGCCGTATGTACAAGCGCCTGACTCAAAAACTAATGCACCCTGTTCCCGCAACGTAAACCACAACCAACACCTAAAGATGAGTACCCTCGCCCGTAGATTGAGTATTGTAGCCGGTATTTTGGTTTTAGCCGGATCTTTTGCGCTCTCCCGCTATCTCGGCAGCCAAAAACAGGCACCGGAGCTAAAAACCGATACCAAAAGGGTAACGGAAGTTGAAGTCATGACCGCCGTGAATCAGAAAATAGCCTCCACGCTGGAGGTTCAGGGCCGATTGACCGCATTTGAAAGAATCGAACTTTTTGCAGAAGTGGGCGGCTTGCTGAAGGAAACCGCCCGGCCATTCAAAGTCGGCACCAATTTCCCGAAAGGCAGCATTTTGTGCAGCATTGACGATACAGAAGCGCGCCTCACCCTGCTGGCGCAAAAAAGCAGCCTGCTGAATGCCGTCACCCAAATGATGCCCGACCTTAAAATTGACTACCCCGAAAGTTATAAAAACTGGAAGCAATACCTCGATCAGTTCGATCCCGAAAAGCCCATCCCCGCATTTCCGCAGCCCCTGAACCAACAGGAAAAATACTTCATCGCTTCGCGAAACCTGCACAACTCGTACTACACCATCAAAAGCGCGGAGGAACGCCTGAGTAAATACCTCATCCGAACCCCATTCAATGGTACGCTCATTCAGGTAGCGATCTATCCTGGCGCAGTAGTGCGCGTAGGCCAGAAATTAGGGGAACTCATGAGCACCGGCAACTACGAACTGGAAGCCACGGTGACTGTGGCGGATTTGCAATACGTTCGGGCAGGCAGCCGGGTCAGGCTCGTTTCTGACGACATTGGTGGCCAATGGAGCGGAACGGTGCGCCGCATCGGCGACCAGGTAGATCCGGGCACCCAAACGGTGAAAGTTTTCATCGGTGTGAGTGGCGCGAACCTGCGCGACGGGATGTACCTGCGCGGCGAAGTGGAAGCCAGCAGCATAGAAAATGCCTTGCAGTTGCCCCGCGAATTGTTGGTCAACCAGGAATCGGTGTACGAAGTGCGGGACTCTCAACTCCGGTTGCGCCCCGTCACGCTGGTGAAAATGACGTCCGAATTTGCCATCATACGCGGCATCGAAAATGGCGCTGTGCTGCTAAAAAACAAGCCAGCCGGAATCTTCGACGGCATGAAGGTTCGGGTAAAAGCCCCCGTGCCTGCACCGGATGAACCCATCACCAACAAGTAATTTAGCAACCGGTGTTCAACAAGGAGTGTGAAATTATAACAAACACGTAGACCCATGAGAGGCATCGTACTCTATTTTATAAAATACCCGGTTGCCGCCAACTTGCTCATGTTTGCCATCCTGATCATGGGGTGGTTTTCATTAGGCAGCATCAAATCCACGTTTTTCCCGGAAGTGGAAAGCCGGATCATTTCCATCCAGATCGTTTATCCCGGCGCTTCTCCGGAAGAAGTGGAAGAAGGCGTAATTGCCAGGATAGAAGAAAACCTGAAAGGTCTGACCGGCGTGGAGCGCTTCACTTCGGTCTCGCGGGAAAATAGCGGCGTTGTGACCGTAGAGGCATTCAAAGGATACAACCCCGATCTGGTGCTTCAGGATGTAAAAAATGCTGTTGACCGCATCAATTCTTTTCCGGTGGGTATGGAACCTGCCGTCATTTTCAAATTGGAAAACTTAGGTTTTGCCATCAGTTTTGCCCTTAGCGGGGAAGTGGATTTGCAAACGCTGAAGCGGTATGGCCGCCAGGTGGAAGACGAATTGCGCGCCATTGAAGGCATTTCTAAAGTCAACATCAGTGGTTTTCCGGATGAAGAAATCGAAATCGCTTTTCGCGAAAGTGACCTGCGGGCTTATGGCCTGACTTTGCAGCAAGCCACCCAGGCGGTGCGTTCGGCCAACTTAGACATCACCGGCGGTTCCATCAAAGGCCCCGAAGAAGAATTATTGGTGCGGGCGCGCAACAAGTTTTACTATGCCGACGGCCTGCGCGATATTGTGGTCAAAAATTCGCCCAACGGAGGCGTCGTACTCCTGCACCAGGTAGCAGATATCCGAGACCAATGGGCGGACGAACCTGCGCGCAGCTTTTTGAACAGCAAACCCAGCGTGGTCGCTACGGTGCAAAACACACTCGAGGAAGACCTGATCGGCATTACCGACAAGGTGAAAGAATACATCGAACAATTCAACGAAAAAAACGATGCCGTAAAAGCGACTATCATCCGCGATGGATCGGTACTGCTGAATCAGCGCATTGATTTGCTGACGGTCAACGGCTTGCAGGGTTTTTTCATTGTTTTACTGACTTTAGCCATTTTCCTCAACTGGCGGCTTGCGTTTTGGGTGGCCATTGCTATTCCGGTGTCCTTTGCCGGCATGTTTGTCATCGCCAACTTTGTAGGGATTACCATTAATGTGATTTCTCTTTTTGGAATGATCATTGTGGTCGGTATTCTCGTAGACGATGGCATTGTTATTGGCGAAAGTATTTACCAGGATCACGAAAAAGGCCTGCCACCTATACAAGCTGCTTTAAACGGATCGCTCAAGGTGATTCCGGCTGTTATCGCTTCCGTTCTGACCACGATGGTCGCTTTTGGCGCTTTTTTCTTCATCGAAGGGCGACTGGGTGAGTTCTTTTCCCAGATGGCCGTTGTGGTCATGGCTTCGCTCTTTGTCTCGCTGATTGAGGGCATCCTCATTTTACCGTCGCACATTGCGCATTCAAAAGCCTTGATTAAGGGCGAAAAACCGGGGCGTTTTCAGTTATTCTTCGACCGGATCATGAACTGGCTCCGGGATCACATCTATGCCAATGTGCTGCGGGCAGCCATGCACCACAAAGTGCTGACGTTTTCCCTCCTCACCGGCTTGCTCCTCATTACCTTTGGTGCCATCGGCGGCGGCATCATCAAGAGTACATTTTTTCCCATCATCGAACGCGACGACATCACCATCACAATGCAAATGCCGTCGGGCACCCGCGAGCACGTGACGCAGGACATGCTCTCCCACTTAGAAGAGGCGGCCTGGCGGGCAAATAAAAAACTCAGTCAACACTTTTACAACAATGAAAAACAGGCCATTCTGCGCATCGAACGCAATATTGGCCCTGCTTCTTACCAGGGCAACCTGAATATAGCGCTGCTGGATGGTGAAAACCGCGACAGCCTTTCGCTGCGGGAAGTGATCAACAGCATCCGCGAAGAAGCTGGTTCGATGGACGAGGCGGAATTGGTGACCTATGGCTCGCAATCCGCTTTTGGCAAACCGGTTTCTATTTCTTTGGTTGGCAATAACTACGCAGAACTCAACGCTGCCGCGGAAAAAGTAAAATTAGAATTGCAGCAACTGGCGGAGTTGAGCGACGTAATAGACAACAACCAGGAGGGCTTGCAAGAGGTAAATCTGACCTTAAAAGATAAGGCGCTGTACTTGGGGCTGAACCTCCAGGACATTGTCGGGCAAGTGCGGCAGGGATTTTTTGGCAGCGAAGTGCAACGCCTGCAACGGGGACGCGACGAGGTGCGTGTGTGGGTGCGCTATAACGAGAAGGATCGCTCTGATATTACCCAACTGGCCAATATGCGTGTGCGTTTCGCGGACGGACGGGAGTTTCCGTTGTCTGAAATCGCCAACATCGAACTGAAGCGCGGCGTGATCAGCATCAACCACATTGATGGGAAACGGGAAGTCAAAATAGAAGCCGATGTCTCTCGCGACGACGTATCGGTGAGCGAAATAACGACAAACCTGCAAACGGAGCTATTGCCCAGGGCGCTGGCCGGATTCCCTACCGTGAAGCCTTTGTTTGAAGGCCAAAATCGAGAACAGGCAAAAAGTGTAGCGTCTATACAAGTGGTTGGCACCATCATGCTGGCTATTATTTTCTTCATCATCGCGCTGACGTTCCGATCCATCAGCCAAACGGTGATCGTTTTTCTGATGATTCCGTTTGCTATGCTTGGCGTGGGGTGGGGGCATTGGCTGATGGGCGCGCCGATCAGCATGTTTTCTTTCTTAGGCATGGTGGCGCTAATAGGGGTGTTGGTCAACGACGCGATCGTTTTTATAGATACCTATAACGACCTCCTACGGGAAAAACGCGGGCAAATGGAAGCGATTTACGAAGCGGGGATCACTCGTTTCAGGGCGATTTTGCTCACTTCGGTCACCACGATTGCGGGCCTGTCCCCAATTTTATTGGAAAAGAGCCTGCAGGCCCAGTTCCTGATCCCTATGGCCATTTCTGTTTCCTTCGGATTAGCCGCCACAACGATCTGTATTTTAGTACTTTTGCCAGTATTGCTGATCTTTAACAACCGGATCAAGGTTTATTCTGCCTGGCTCTGGAACGGCACGAAACCCAGCTACGAAGCGGTGGAACCTGCCCGGAAAGCCTTGGAAGCGGAAGAAGTATATACCTCGAAGGGAGGAAACAATGATTAACATGACCGACATTAAACAACCGATATGGTGGCAGAGACTGTTGAACTGGGCATTGCCAAAAGCCAAATACGCCGCTGCAAGCGCCGTGGCGACCGGGGTTGACTACACCGTTTATATGTTGCTGGTAAACAAAATACTGGCACCCGTTCAGTCGAATGTCATTGCGTATTCAGCGGGTATGATCATTAATTTTTTATTGCAAAAACGCTTTGTATTTCAGCTTAGGCGTTCGGTGAAAAAAGCATTTTTTTTCGCAGCGCTGGTTTCACTCGGTGGCCTGTTGCTCAGCTCAGCGATCATTTACGGGTTATCTCTACAACCTTTTTTCAACCAACATCAGGCGCTGACGAAGCTGATTGCCACCGGACTTGTTTTCTTCTATAACTTTTATCTCAAACGCTATGTATTTGAAGGACGTTTTGCTGGCTAAAATCGCACTGAGCGCCGTTGTTTTTGGCTCTTTTTTTCAGGCTGCATCTGCGCAGGAAGCGCTCAGCTTGTCGCAATCCATTGACCTGGCTATGCAACAGAATTATGCGGTGCAAATTGCGCAGCGCAACGCCGACATTGCCCAAAACAACAACGAGTGGGGCACTGCGGGGCGTTATCCGAACATCAACCTGACCCTCGGGCTGAACAACGTTTTCAACGATGCCAACAACCCGGCTTCTTTCACCCGCGAAATCACAACCCTCAACACAGGAGTCACCCCGGGTATTGAGGCGGTATGGACGCTTTACAACGGCAACCGCGTGAACCTCACCAAGCGGCAATTGGAACAGTTAGAGCGTGTCGGGCAGGGCAACGTGCGCATTGCGGTGGAAAATACCATCCGCTCGGTCATCCTCGCGTATTATGCCACACTTATTGAGCAGGAACGCCTGGAAATCCGGCGTCAGTCTCTGGTACTCTCGCGCGACCGGGTCAACTATGAAAGCATCCGCCAGGAATTTGGCCGAGCAAGTACCTTCGACGTGCTGCAAAATCAGGATGCCTATCTCAACGATTCCACCCTTTTTCTACAACAGGGCATTGCCAACGAAAACGCCCTGCGCAATCTCAACCTCGCTCTGGGCGTAGACGACCTGAATAAACGCTACGAATTGACGGATCGCTTGGATTTCGTGGCCGTAAATTACAATTCAGAAGCCCTGCAAACGGCTATGCTCGCCAACAACCAGCTTTTACAAAACCTCTACCTCAACCGCGACCTGAGCAGCAGCAATACCCGCATTCAGGAGTCTGCAAAGTTTCCGTCGCTCAGCCTGCGCGCGGGCGGCGCTTACAACAGCAGTATTTCCAACGGAAGCGCAACGTTGTCTTCCCGCGATTCATTGGGTCAGCCCAATATTCTCGACTTAGACGCCGTGCAAAACAACAGCCTCAATTTTTTCCTGAACTTTTCGGTGGCTTACAACTTATTTGATGGGGGGGTGCGCAAACGCAACATCGAAAATGCCAAGACCGGCGAGCTGATCGCCCAGTTGGAGGTGGAAAACCTGAAGCGCACCCTGAATACGCAATTGGCCAATACCATTGCATCCTACAACAATCAAAAACAGTTGCTGGAACTGACCAATCAATTGGTAGACAACGCCCAGCGCAACCTCGACATCGCCGGTGAGCGCTTCCGGGGCGGGTTAATCAGTTCATTTGACTACCGCACGGTACAATTGGGCTACATCAACGCCACACAAGGGCGCCTGAATGCGTTGTTTAATTTGAAGAATATTGAAACCGAACTGCTGCAATTGGCGGGCGGGTTGCTGAAGTAAATTAAGAAATGGAACCATCAAAAAAAGTCAATCTTAGCCTTCTTACACGCCTGTTCCAGCTCGTAAAGCCCTATCGCGGGATGTTCCTCCTGGCCGCCATCCTCACGGTAACCCTGGCACCCTTATCCATTCTGCGCCCCTACCTCATTCAGCAGATGGTGGACGACCACGTTTTTAAAGGTGACGCTACCGGGCTGACCAGGATTGCCATCATTGTATTTGCCCTGCTGATCGTGGAAACGGTCTTCCGCTACGGGTTCAGTTATGTGACCAGTTGGTTGGGGCAGTCGGTGATTCGCGATTTGCGCGTGCGCATTTTCAGGCACATTACCAGCCTGCGCCTGTCTTATTTCGACCGCACCCCTGTTGGCACCTCCACTACGCGCACCATCAACGACATTGAAACGATTAACTCTGTTTTTTCGGAAGGCGTGATGACCATCATTGCCGATTTGCTAACTTTGTTTGCCGTGTTGGGCATCATGTTCTACACCAGTTGGAAACTGACACTCGTGTGCATGACCGTGTTGCCCATTCTGATCCTCGCCAGTTATATTTTTAAAGAAAAAGTAAAAACGTCCTTCCAGATCGTCCGTACCCAAATTGCCCGCATGAATGCTTTTTTGCAGGAGCGCATCACCGGCATGCGCACGGTGCAAATCTTTAACGCAGAAAAACAAGAAGCAGAAAAATACAAAACCATCAACCGCGAATACACCAAAGCCAACTTGGATTCTATTCTGTATTACGCGGTTTTTTACCCGGTGGTAGACATCGTGGCGGCTGCTGCACTGGGGCTTATGGTGTGGTGGGGGGCGCGCAATACGCTGGAAGTGAACGGCGTCACCCTCGGGGTGCTTGTCGCTTTTCCCATCTATCTGAACATGCTTTTCAGGCCAATCCGTACTCTGGCAGATAATTTCAATACCCTGCAGATGGCATTGGTTGCCGCTGAACGCGTGTTTCAACTCCTCGACCGAACCGATAAAATTGAAAATACCGGTTCGCTGAAACCGAATCGCCTGAAAGGAGACGTCGTTTTTGACAAAGTCTGGTTTTCCTACAACGACAAGGATTTTGTGCTGAAAGACGTCAGCTTCCAGATACGCCCCGGCGAAACGATGGCCATTGTGGGCAGCACCGGTTCCGGGAAAACGACCATCACCAATATCCTAAACCGCTTCTACGAACTCCAGCAGGGCGAGGTGCGCATAGACGGCGTCAACCTGCACGAATACGAACTCCAGGGCCTGCGCCGCCGCATTGCAGTGGTTTTGCAGGATGTGTTTTTGTTTTCCGGCACCATTCTGGAAAACATTACCCTGCGCGACAGTGGTATTACGCGCGAACAGGTAGTGCAAGCGGCTCAAATGATTGGCGCACACGAATTCATCATGCGCCTGCCAGGCGGTTACGATTACCAGGTGATGGAGCGCGGCGCTACCCTTTCCATGGGGCAGCGGCAATTGGTTTCTTTCGTGCGAGCCTTAGTCTTCGATCCGGACATCCTGATCTTAGATGAAGCAACTTCCTCCATTGACCCGGAAACGGAATCTGTGATTCAGTTTGCCATCGAAACCCTGATCGAGCAGCGGACTTCCATCATCATCGCGCACCGGCTTTCCACCATCCGTCACGCCGACCATATCCTCGTGCTGGAAAAAGGGCAAGTGCTGGAATACGGCGATCACGACACGCTGCTGCGCAACGAAAATGGCCGTTACCGCGAACTATACGAGATGCAGTTTTTGCAATTGGTGGAAGAAAGTTAAGCCTGCATTGAAAGGACGCTAACGAATACGATCCTTCATTAACAAAAAAATAAAGCGCTCCCTATTGCGCGCAATCAAATTTATCCATAGGTTTGCGCATACAAAAAAGAATCAATGGCAGCTTTGTCGAACAATTTTTGGTTTAGCTTTTACTTTTACGGTAAACCGTAGGGGCTGCTAATGCATTCGACAAGTGTTCGAGATAAATTAGGAAGTCCCGCGAAATCGGGACTTTTTTTTTGTTGCAAATCGCTCAGAAGCGCTGAAATAAAACCAAACACAATGCCTGACCAGACCAAGCGATTTTGGGGTTTTTATTGGTTTTACTTTTACGGAACACCGTGAAGGGGCATGCGCTTTTACCTGTTTTTTTTAGAAACAGGTAAACGATAAAAGTCCCGCGCAATCACGGGGCTTTTTTTATTTATCATTTGATTATCAGTAAATTAAAACAAAACCATGACACAGTCCGCACCAGCAGCTGCCGAAGAAATACCGGCCTCGCATCGCCCGCTCCGGGTTGCCATTCAGGGGGTTCCCGGGGCATTCCACGAGATTGCCGCGCGCCAGTATTTCAGCCCGGAAACGGTGGACATCATCCCGGCGCTCACCTTCGACGAATTGGTGAACATGGTAGAAAAAGGCGTTCAGGCCGACGTGGGGCTGATGGCGATGGAAAATACGCTGGCTGGCGGTTTGATGGGCAATTTCCGATTGCTGAACGAATCCCGCCTTCAGGCTGCGGGGGAAGTTTTTCTGCGCATCCGCCAAAACCTGATGGCATTGCCCGGTGTGCAGATTGAAGACCTGAACGAAGTACATTCCCATCCCATTGCCATTGCGCAATGCCGCGAGTATTTTCGCAAATACCCGCATATCCGCCTCGTGGAAGCCGAAGACACGGCGTTAAGCGCCCGGAATATAAGAGATCATGGACTGCACCAGGTGGGTGCCATCGCCAGTTCTTTGGCCGCCAAGCTATACGGCATGAACATGCTGGCTGAAAGCATAGAAACCAATAAAAAGAACCTGACCCGTTTTTTGGTGTTGCGCCGCGAAACCGAAGTGGAAGAAAATCCAGCTTCCGACAAAGTATCGCTCAGTTTTTCGGTAGACCACGAGGTTGGCAGTCTCTACAAGGTGTTGGCTGTACTGGCTGCCTACCACGCCAACCTCACCAAAATTCAATCCATGCCCATCATTGGGAAACCTTGGGAATATTTGTTTTTCCTGGATTTTGTTGCGGAAGGCAAACTCAGCTATCAACAGGCAGTGGATGCCATTCGCCCCATCACCCATCACCTGAAAGTGTTGGGGGTTTATCCGAAAGGAATATTAATTGAGGATTAAAAAGTTAACCGGCAAGTTGTACGAATTGCCTGCCGGGTTCTATTGATGTGTCACAATCAACAACGTTATGAGTTCCGTAATTTCCCTGCAATCGCCATCCATTTTCAGCATCCGGACCGCCAGCCGCTTAGACGGGATTGAAGAATATTACTTTTCGCAAAAACTCCGCGAAATTGCAACCCTGCGCGCTGATGGCAAAGCGGTCATCAACCTCGGCATCGGAAGCCCGGATCTACCCCCTGCTTCGGCTACCGTGGAAGAGCTGTCGGAACAAATCAAAAAGCCCGACCAGCATGCCTATCAAAGCTATGCAGGAACCCCCGAACTTCGGAAAGCTTTCGCCAAATGGTACCAGGATTGGTTTGGCGTAACCCTCCACCCCGATAAAGAAATTTTGCCCATGATCGGCTCCAAAGAGGGCATCATGCACATTGCAATGACTTACTTAGAAGC
>Ga0163146_10006432_pt1 | contig 13322 bp, 16 predicted proteins | sample OliLakLV19MP7G1_FD_148648 | JGI IMG/M metagenome (GOLD analysis project Ga0163146, IMG submission 148648) | Freshwater microbial mat bacterial communities from Lake Vanda, McMurdo Dry Valleys, Antarctica - Oligotrophic Lake LV.19.MP7.G1 | ecosystem: Environmental > Aquatic > Freshwater > Lake >... | reverse complement strand
AAGGCAGGGGCATGGTTCCGGCGGGGACGTTTCGACATCGGGAGCTCCTTGGCTATGGGCGTAATCTCGCCCGGGGAGCCCGCTTGTCCACTGGTCCCCCCTGTTCAGATTACCGGGGCCACTTCTGTAACCGTCCCCAGCCGAGTCGGTCTATGGTTGATTTCACGAAACGCCTGGCAAAGGCTAGGGTAGATAAGCCGCTGGTCCCATCTGACATATATGCACGTCTCGACCGCGCGAGCGACAAGGGACCCCTGCGTCCCGCCCAGGAGGCTGTTCTCGCGGAGTGGCATGCGAATCACCGGGGGTCCCGCGACGTAATCATCAAGCTGCACACAGGACAGGGAAAGACCCTTATCGGACTGTTGGTATTGCAGTCGAAGCTCAACGAGGGCGATGGTCGCGCGCTCTACCTGTGCCCAAACCAGTTCCTGGTCAACCAGACACTCACTCAGGCCAAGCAATTCGGTATCTCGGCTGTTCCAGTCGATGATGACGGATCCCTACCTTCAGCTTTCATGGACGGCAAGGCGATCCTCGTTACGCCAGTCCAGAAGCTCTTCAACGGCCTTACCAAGTTCGGGCTCGGGCCCAGGTCGAAGCAAGTGGACTGGCTTGTCCTCGACGATGCCCACGCCTGCATCGACGCAATCAAGGAAGCGTGTCAGATCACCATCGAGAAGGACCATCCCGCCTACGCAGAACTTCGGACGCTCTTCGCGGCCGATCTTGAGGAGCAGGGAGTGGGGACGTTCGCGGACATCATGGCGGGCAACGCTAACGCACTGCTTCCAGTGCCGTACTGGTCCTGGTTCGATCACCATCGCGACGTCGCACAAATCCTCTCGAAGCACACGGAAACGAAGGCCGTCAAGTTTGCGTGGCCGCTGCTTCGGGACAACCTCCGCGACTGCTTGTGCGTCGTTTCCGGCGAATTGTTGGTGATCGCGCCTCACCTGGCGCCTCTCGAGCTATTCGGGTCCTACGACAGGGCGAAGCATCGCATCTTCATGTCGGCGACGGTTACTGATGACTCATTCCTGGTGCGAGGACTCGCCATCGCTGAAAAGTCCATCCGCGAGCCGCTCGTCTTTGCTGCCGAGACGTGGTCTGGCGAGAAGATGGTGCTCTTGCCATCGCATCATCGATGCCGAACTCACGGATCAGGAAATCGTGCACGAGTTCGCGCCCCCTGCACCCAAGCGTCAGTACGGTGTAGTAGCTCTGGTGCCGAGTTTCGATTCAACACGCGATTGGCTGGGGGAGGGGGCTGTTGTAGCGAAACCGGCTGACATCGAGGCTCGCGTAGACAGCCTCCGTGGAGGGAAGTTCGAAAGGACGATTGTTGTCGCCAACAGGTATGACGGGATTGACCTGCCCGACGACACGTGCAGGCTGCTGATTCTCGACGGCAAGCCCTTCGGGGGCGGTCTCCTGGACCGGTATTCGGAATCCTGCCGCCCCGGGAGTGAGGTAATAGCTACGCGAGTGGCCCGGGTTATTGAACAGGGGCTTGGACGAGCGGTACGGGGCGAGAAGGACTACTGTGTCGTGCTGTTGACCGGCGCGGGATTGGTGCAGGCCGTCCGCACCGAAGATGGGCGCGGCTACTACTCTCAGCAGACCCGGACTCAGATCGAGTTGGGTCTGGAAATCGCTGAGCTTGCACGTGAGGACATCGCGACGGGTCAGGCTCCGAAACGAGCGCTCCTCGCGTTGATCAAACAGTGCCTCGCTCGCGATGAGGGCTGGAAGGAGTTCTACGCCGAGCGCATGAATGCGCTGAAGGGCCCAAGCGCCCCGGCGAAGATGTTAGAAATATTCGCCGCGGAGCGCGCGGCCGAGATGGCATTCCGTTCGGGTGATGTCGACCGCGCCGTTGAAACACTACAAGCGTTGCTTGATTCGAAACGGGTGGCCAGCGATGCGGATCGTGGTTGGTATCTCCAGGAGATCGCACGATACAGGTACGGAGCGAGCAAGGCCGACTCCAACGTCCTGCAGGTGGCCGCACACAAGCTGAATCGCTATCTCCTGCGCCCGCGCGAGGGGATGGCCGTTGCTAAACTGGTCCCGCTCCCCTAAAAACGTGTGGCCGCGATCATCAAATGGGCTGGGAAGTACGATGATCATGGGGCGCTGATGATTGGCGTGAATGCGATCCTCGATCGACTGCGGTTCGGTTCGCGTGCGGAGGCATTCGAGGCTGCCCTGGATGAGCTTGCGCCAGCGCTTGGTTTCAGTGGCGAGCGGCCTGACAAGGAGTGGAAGGCGGGGCCGGATAACCTCTGGGTCCTCAAGGAGGGAGAGTACTTACTGGTCGAGTGCAAGAGTGAGGTGGATCTGAGCCGTGAATCGATTGGCAAGGCCGAGTCCGGTCAGATGAACAATGCGTGCGCCTGGTTCACCAGGGAGTATCCGGGGGCGGAAGCCACGCGCATTATTGTCATACCGACGAAGAAGATCTCGAGGGCGGCTGGGTTCAACGAGAAAGTTCGTATCCTTCGCGACTCTGGCCTCAAGAAGCTCACGCGTGCAGTACGGGCGTTTTTCATGGAAATGAAGAACCTCGATCTGCACGATCTCGACGAGAGTAGGGTGGGAGGGCTTCTCGGTACCCACAAGCTTGGAGTGACTGATTTGGTCAACTACGCAGAGGAGCTGAAGTCGTAGCTGACCTATGCTCGGGGTAATCGCCGCGTCGGCCGACGACAATTGATGCAACAAGGCAATCTTTCTGGTCAAGCCAGTCAGCCACAGACTTGGCTCGCCGAGACTATTGGGATTCAAGATGATGCGAGGTTTTTGTGGTGAGTTCGCCGGAATGTGACCTCATTTAAGGCCTTCAATTCAGTGAATCTGCTGCTGCTCACCTTTAGTGAATCTGCTGCTGCTCACCTTTGCGGAAGGTGCTTCAGAGACGAGGGCGGACACGACATCCGCTTCCCGTTGGTGTTTCTGCCCATTCACCTGCTTGAGCGTGAGCGCCATGTACGGTAGTATCCCTCGACATTCAGCGAGGCGACCGAATGGAGTACCCCCACCGCGCGATCGCCGAGCAGGACGTTCCCCGCGCCTCGCAGCCGATCTTTCAGCATCTGCTCGATACCTACGCCTCCGAGACCAACAAGACCGCTTCGGTCTGGCAGGAACTCCGTGACGACCAGCTCGGCTTCCGGCCGCACCCCAGGAGCGGCACCGTCCGCGAGATCCTCACGCATCAGCTTCTGTCGGAGCGCCGGTTTTTCGCCGAATTCATCGGCCTGACCGAGCCGGCGGCCGCGGCGGTGTTGCCAGCCGGGGAGGCGCCAACGGTCGCCGCTTATGTCGCCAGATATGTCGAACTCGCGCGTCCCCGGCTGGCCGCGCTGGCGGATCGGGACGCAATCTTCTGGCAGGCGACGGTGCCCTTCTTCGACACGACCCGCGAGCGCATCTGGGTCTTCTGGCGGCGGGTGCTGCACACGGCGCATCACCGGGCCCAGATCGGACTCTTCCTCCGGTTGCTGGAAGATCGTGTCCCGCCGACCTACGGCCCGACCGCGGACGTGAGTTGGACCGGCGCCGATCCTACCCGCACGATCGCCGCGGCGGAGCGGCCGGGACGGCCGCCGGCCTGAGCGGGTACTGGGTCAGTTTGAGCCGTGACATTCCTTGACCGCGAGAAGATCAGGCGCTACGGTCCTAGTATGCTGAATCTCAGGGGCGATACCAGGGCCGATTACTTCCACTTCATCTGCAAGAAGTGCAGTGAGGCCGTGCAAGTCACGCTGGGCACCGATGGCGCCGTTGCGACGATCACAGCGACATGCAGCAGGTGCGGTGAGCAAGGCGAGCTGAAGCTCTGGCAGACCCGCTAACCGTCATGCCCAAGAAACCCAGCGATAAACACAAGCTCAGGCCGGATGTGGCGGAAACCGCTTTCCGGGTTATGCTAGAGGCTACTCGGCAGCAATCTAAGACTGACCCCGAAGCCGGCACTAAGAACCCCAACGCCGTCAGGCAAGGGAAGCAGGGCGGCACAGCTCGGGCTGCTTCCGCTACTCCGACCGAGCGATCGGAAGCGGCGAAACTGGCAGCGTCCGTGAGGTGGACCAAGAAACCCTAGCCTGAGGTTCACTGTGGTCGTTGAAATGGCCGTCGTTGCTGACTACGGCAATCTCTCGGACGGCAAGCTTAACGTCATGGGAGTCTTTGACAGGATCTGGACCACGGCATTTCCGACCGTTCATCCCTCCCTTGTGCTTGCCTTCCGTCTCCGCCTTGAGTTCGAGGATCGCGACAAGGGCCACAGGGTTGAAATCGAGTTGGTAGACGAAGATGGCGGGAAGCATGGAGGGGGCGTCGGCGAGATTGAGCCGGTTGGTATCCAGGCGGGAGAGCGTCAGGTTGTCAGTCAAATTCTTCCGTTTACCGGTGTCGTCTTCCCCCGAGCAGGCGAGTATGCCTTCGTCTTGCGGTGGGATGGTGCCGAGAAGGTTCGGGTACCGTTTACTGTAGGGCCTCAGCTGAAGCCTAGCGCACAGTGACTGGGACGCCACCTCCGTATAATCGGATAGCTAGGCTACGAGAGCTTAAGGACGACCTGCTCGGATGGGGATCTATCGATCTTGGCATACTTCTGGCTGCATGGGGATACGAATCCAGTGAATTGGGTGTGTCGTACGGGGTAACGCAGGTGCTTTGGACACACCCGAGCGAACGGGGGCGCCTCCAGATGGTGCTCGCCTCAACTCAAAACGTTGGCGTGTCGAAGGTAAATGAAGTAATCTGGTTGTGCGAAGAAGCCCACAAGTTGGGCTCCTAATCGGGAGGAATATCATGACTACGCTGACATACCTAGTGAGGAAAGAGCCGACAACGAATGGTGGCGATGATTGCTACATCGCCTGGTTTCCGAGCATCCCCAATCTCAAGGTGCAAGGGGCAACGGACGATATAGCTGTGGCAGCCTTACTTGAGATGTATCCAAGGTATCTGAATACAATGAGGCAACTTGGTATAGAACTTGATGTTACGAGAACAGACCTCACCAAGCCGTCGTGGGCATTTCGGCCCCTTGTGGCCTCGACACTGACCGCATAAAGCTCTTACCTGCAGCATTTTAGCGGGCCCCGTAGAACGGGGCCCTTTTTCTGCTGTTGACTTATGCGCAGCAATTGACTATATTGCTTGTTACAATGAATAAGCTCACCGACGCTAAGCGTGCCGCAATCGTGAAGGCCCTGGTCGAGGGCAACTCCATCCGGGCCACCTGCCGCCTGACCGGGGCAGCTAAGGCGACCGTCTTGAAGCTGCTGGTCGAGGTGGGCGAGTTCTGCGACGGCTACCAGAACTTCCGGCTGCGCCAGCTTTCTGCCGTACGGGTCGAGGCGGACGAAATCTGGGCATTTGTCGGGGCCAAGCAGCAGCGGGCGGTACGGGCGGGCGACGGGGATATCTGGACGTTCACCGCGATCGACGCCGACTCCAAGCTGATGATTTCGTGGCTGGTCGGCGCCCGGACCGTGGAGAATGCCTCGGCCTTCATGCAGGATTTGCGGTCCCGGATGACCCGAAAGATTCAGCTCACCACCGACGGGCACAGCATGTACGAAACCGCCGTCCGGTCCGCCTTCAATTGGGATGAGGTCGATCGGGCGATGCTGGTGAAGGAGTACGGTCAGACGGAAGGCGTCGATGGGTCACGCCGGTATAGTCCCGCCGTGTGCACTGGCGCCACCAAGGTCCGGAAGATCGGGCGCCCGGATGTGGACCTGGTGTCCACCTCCTATATCGAGCGGTCCAACCTTACACTCCGGATGCAGCAGCGCCGGTTTACCCGGCTGACCAATGCCTTCTCTAAGAAGGCGGAGAATCACGCCCGCGCCGTAAGCCTCTATTTCATGTACTACAACTTCTGCCGGGCACACCAGACCCTCACCAAGGCGAACGGCGGGGTACACACTAGCCCGGTGATGGCAGCGGGGCTGACCACTCACATCTGGAAGATCGAGGAGATCCTCGCTCTGATGGACCCGGCGAAAGTCGTTACTTCAAACTGACCGACTACCGCCTGACCGGAGTCAACTGGTGCATCGGTCGGATTCGCAGTAGCTTGCCACCGCCGAGTGGTAGCCGGCGCACCACCCTTCCGCAGAGGCACCATATCATGACAGAGGAGTCCGGCGATCTGGCCCCGATCAAGCCCGAACGCATCGCCCAGGAGCTGGTCAAGTTCCACACCCTGCGCCAGACCGGTGGGTTGAAGCAGGATGTCCTGGACCAGAAGTTCGCCCGCATCGTGCAGGAACTGCGCTCCCGGCGGATCGATGGAACGCGGGAGCAGATCATTGCCGCGCTCAAGCCCCTGGTCGAGAGCGGTGCGGTGTCGCAGGGCGAGCGGGACCGGTTGCTCACCCAGCTTGGCATGGCCTGATCCGCAGGATGCCCCAGCCGCTGCTCAGCGCCATCGAGATGACACTGCAGGCTGCCGATGGACTGGTGCTGAAGGGCGCGCTGGTCTATCCCGAGATCGAGCCGGAGGGCGATTTCCCGCTCGCCGTGCTGGCGCACCAGTACCCGGCCACCGCCGACAGCTTCGCACCGCTGGTGGAGGACTTGCTCGAACTTGGTGTGGCGGTCCTCGCCTTTGATGAACGGGGTCACGGCGCCTCGGTGCAGGGGGCCGATGGCCGGCCGCTGGTCATCGATTCCCCGCTGGGGTTCGGCATGGAAGCGTTCGGGGCCGCCTTTGTCAGCAGCATCACGAAAGTCGGCTTCAACCGGATCGATGACGACGTCCTCCGGGTCGCCTCGTGGGGAGTGGCCCAGAACTTCATCGATCCCTCCCATGTCGCGCTGATCGGCGCCAGTGTGGGCGGCACAGCGGTGACGCTTGCCGCCCCACGCATACCCGGACTCAAGGCCCTGGTGACATTCGGCGCCGCCGGTGAGCTGGTGTGGGGCGAGGATGGCCGGGCCCGCGGTCGTGCCGCCATGCAGCAGACCACCGCCCGCACCCTGCACGCCAGTTCCAAGGCCGATCCGTTCGGCGCCGCAGACAACGCCAGGGCCTGGAGCGAAGGCCTGAAACACGCCAAGGCGCTGATCGTCCCCGGTTCGGCGCACGCGATGGCGATCTACTACTCCGTGCGCGAAGAAGTCGTCCCCCTGCTCGAGGCTGCACTGACCTGACCTGACCTGACCTGACCGGCCGGCATTCCCGTCGCCTGCGTCGCCCCGCTGTATATTTGGCCATGCCTCCTCGCCCCCGCCGTCAGACCGTGACCTGCCTCGTCGGGGGTGTTCCCGTCGGCAGCGCCCATCCCGTCGTCGTGCAGTCCATGACCAACACCGATACCGCCGACATCCCGGGCACGATCCGGCAGGTCGCGGCGCTGGCGCGGGCGGGGAGTCAGCTGGTGCGGGTGACGGTGAACAATGAGGCGGCGGCCGCAGCGGTCGCCCCGATCGTTGAGGGGCTGGCCGCCGAGGGCGTGTCCGTGCCGATCATCGGCGACTTCCACTACAATGGGCACCAGCTCCTCACCCGATTCCCCGAGTGCGCCGCCGCTCTCGCCAAGTATCGGATCAATCCGGGCAACGTCGGCGCCAAGCGGGCGGATGAACATTTCCGCGCGATCATCGAGGTCGCGCTGACGCACGGCAAACCGGTGCGGATCGGGGTCAACTGGGGTTCGCTGGACCAGAACCTCCTCACCGAAATGATGGACGCCAATGCCCGGAGCCGGAGCCCGCGCGAGGCTCGCGACGTCACGATGGACGCGATGGTGGAGAGCGCCAGCCGCTCCGCCGCGCTGGCCGAGTCCATTGGTCTGCCTCACGATCGCATCATTCTGAGCGCCAAGGTGTCGGGGGTGCAGGATCTGGTCGACGTCTACCGGATGCTCGCCGCACGCGGGGACTACCCACTGCACCTCGGCCTGACCGAGGCGGGGCTGGGGATGAAGGGCATTGTGGCGAGCACCGCCGGGCTTTCCATCCTGCTGCAGGAGGGGTTGGGCGACACCATTCGGGTCTCGCTCACACCGAAGCCCGGTGGGGACCGCACCGAGGAGGTCCTCGTTGCCCAGCAGATTCTCCAGTCCCTCTCCATCCGCAGCTTTACCCCGCAGGTCACCGCCTGCCCGGGCTGCGGCCGTACCACCAGCACTTTCTTCCAGCAGATGGCCGAGGACATTCAGGGCTACTTGCGGGACCAGATGCCGGTCTGGCGCAGCCGCTACCCTGGAGTCGAGGAGCTGAAGGTCGCGGTGATGGGCTGCGTGGTGAACGGGCCGGGAGAATCCAAGCACGCCAACATCGGGATCTCGCTGCCGGGCACCTTCGAGGAGCCCAAGGCGCCAGTGTTCGTCGACGGCCGGTTAGTAGTGACGCTGAAGGGCGATGCGATCGTCTCCGAATTCCTCGCCATCCTCGAGGAATACGTCGAGACACGGTACGGCGGGCGGGCGGGCCAGCAATCGGGCGGTGAGCTGCACGCCTCCGTCAACTGACATCGCTCGTGCAGATGGCTCCCGTTGGCGACCTGTTGCGGGACCAGCCGCTGCTGGGCCTTGGCACGATGTTCGTGGCCGGCCTCGTGACCAGCCTGACTCCCTGCGTGTATCCCATGATCCCGATCGTGGCCGGCGTCCTCGGCGGCACCGGCGCGGCCACCCGTTCCAGGGCCCGAACCGTCGTCTACACCGCGGCCTATGTTCTCGGGGTGGCTCTGGTCTATGCCTCGCTGGGCCTGCTGGCCGGACTCACCGGCTCACTGTTTGGCTCCATCAGCTCCAACCGCTGGGCCTACTTTGCCGTCGGCAATCTGCTGCTCATCTTCGCCCTCGCGCTGCTGGACGTCTTTCCGGTGGCCCTGCCGGTCCGGCTGACCGCCTGGGCGAGCCGATTCGGCGGGGGCTCGGCCGGTGGTGCCTTCGCGATGGGCGCCACCTCGGGGCTTGTCGCCGCCCCGTGCGGCGCGCCAGCGTTTGCCGCCGCCCTCACATTTGTCTCCGCCACCGGCAGCGCGGTGCTTGGATTCGCCTACCTGTTCGTCTTCTCTCTCGGCATGACCGCCCTTCTCGTCGCGGTCGGCCTGCTGGCCGGCTACGGTGTGCAGCTCCCCCGGGGAGGACAGTGGACGGTGTGGATCAAGCGGGCATCGGGCGTGGTATTGCTGGGGATGGCGGAGTACTACTTCATCCAGATGGGGAAAGTCTCATGAGATCAGCTGTTGTGGTGGCCGGCCTGCTGCTGGGGCTGGCTGTGTCCTCACCGAATCGACTACTCCAGGCGCAGGGCGAGACGGGCATCGCCGTCGGGGCCAAGGCCCCGGTGGTCATGGTCAACGATCTCGATGGGAAGCCGGTCGATCTGGGGCAGTGGATCGGCAAGAAACCGGTGCTGATCGAGTTCTGGGCCACCTGGTGCACCAACTGCGAGGAACTGCTGCCCCGCGTCAAGGCAGCCTACTCCAAGTTTGGCGACCGGGTGGAGTTCCTCGGGGTGAATGTGACGGTCAACCAGACACCCGAGCGGGTCCGCCGCTACGCCAGCGAACATGGCGTCCCGTTCCGCGTGCTCTATGACGACAGGGGAACCAGCACCAGGGCATATATGGCGCCCGCCACGTCCTACGTCGTCATCATCGATGCCGCCGGCCGGGTGGTGTACACCGGGGTCGGCGCAGATCAGCAGTTCGAAGCGGCGCTCAAGCGTGCCTCGGGGGTGGAGGGATGAGCCTGCCACCCGCTCGACTTGCGCTCGTGCTGGCTCTCCTGACGATGACGACACGCCCCGCCGTGGCGCAGGATTCGACCGCCGGCCGACCGACCGCGGTGCTGGTCGAAGGCCCCCGCGAGTATGAGCGGGCCCCCGATTTTTCCCTTGCAGCAGCCACCCGGGATGGTGCCACCGATCAGTGGTTCAGCCTCAGCGCGCTGCGCGGGCAGGTCGTGGTTCTGGCCTTCTATCCGAAGGACTTCACCAGCGGGTGCACCGCCGAGCTGACGACCTTCACGGAACGGTATGCCGAGATGTTCGGGGAGAACGTCACGCTGGTGGGCATCAGCGCGGACTCGATCGAGACCCATAGCCGGTTCGCCGCCAGCCTGAACGCACCGTTCCGGCTGCTGAGTGACATGGACCAGAAGGTGGCTCGAGCGTACGGGAGCGCGGACCGGAACGGGTACAATCGCCGCACGGTGTACGTCATCGACCGGAAGGGCAGGGTGGCCTACCGAAACCTCCGCTTTGGCGCTCTCGACCCCAAAGCCTACAGCGAGCTCGCAGCGGCCATTCAGGCTGCGAAGAACGCCAAGTAAGGGACCCCCCCTTCCATGGAATTCCGTCGATTGGCTGGCTGCTCGCTACTCGGTCTGGCCTTGGTGGCCTCGTCGCATGCGGCGGCTGCCCAGAGTGGGGAGCCGAAAGTTCGGTGGGGCATCGGCAACCCAAAGGTGGGGTTCTGCCTCCATTTTCTGATGGATCCCGAGGCGGCGGCCAAGAATCTCGTACCGGGGCAGCGACTGGTTCTGGCCCGGGAGGCAACCGGAGTCCCCGACGCCCTCCGCAGGGTTCTGACCGACCAGCCGGAGTTCGAGGCCTGGGTCCCCAGCCAGCTCTGCGTCATTTACCCGGAGGCCATCTGGGTAAACAACAAGCGCTTCGATGAGGGCGATGGGGGCGCCCACCTCGCGCTCGCCATCTGGGGAGTCTCCGCAGTCGGCGGGGAGGGCTCGATTTCGATCAGGACGCTCGCGAGCAACAGTGCCCCGCTGAAGCGAGCCATGGAAGCGGATCTGATACCGATGCAGCGGGTGGACCTGGCCGTCGGTCCAATCACCGAATCTGAGAACGAGCGGTACGTCTTCAAGCTTGAGGGGGCCGTCATCACGCTCGACGGCCACGCCAGGACAGATTCCATCAATGTGGAAAACGTTCCCTTCCCCAAGGGCGCGGTACTCCGCGGTCTGAACAACACCCGGTGGTCCGTGATTCTTGACTTGAAGCCGACCCGAATCGGAACCCTGCCAGGCGCCCTTCGGGTACAGGGCAAGCACGGCTTGGGCGGCGCCCTCCTCGACTCACCGATCAGGTTTGTCGACCAGATCTTTGCTGGAGGGACTGGCGAGATCACCTTCACCCGATGACGCGATGAGGAACGGGTCGGCCGCTGGCTCGGAGCAGATTCTCCAACTAGCGGCTTTGTTCTTCTGAGCATGCTCCGGCAGAAGCAGTCAATTCCCACATTGTGCACAGCAAACTGGTTAGTGGTGACACTGTCGTCAGTCGTCTTTTCAACATTCGCTGATGGTTTTTTCTCATTGTGGGCAATGTGTTTAGCCGGTTGACTTAAAGTGAATTGTCATGTGACGTTCGACCAGCTTCTCCTGCAACGGCTTACCGGCTCGAAATCCGCTCTTCGATGATTCCACATGTGGGTAACTCACGTATTCAACACGCGTGGATGACCTGATTCCCGGCTCGGCGACAGAAACCTCTTTGGAATCGAAGGTGTGGGAAAGTTGCAATTCGGCGCCCTGGGGAGGGTTTGGAATCTGTTCGCCGACACCCCCCACTGCCTTCTGTAGGCGAGTCCCCCACCTGGACCCTTGCTGCCGGGTCACTGCACGGGGTGGCCGAGGTGCCGATGCCGCCACCCGGCAGTTCGGATCGCATGGGATACCCGACCATTCCCGACACGGCCGCTCGTTACAATCCGCCGATCCCGGCCGGTGCCCGAGTGTCCGGGCGGGAACCCTCCGATCGCGTTCACCAAGTGCCTTGGCGGCTGTGCCCGGGCCACCTCGGTTCTCCCGGCCCGAGAGGCACCAGGCCTCAGGGTCTTCGCCAGGCCGCCTCGTCGCCTTCTCCCCGTTTCTCCCTCCGATTAGACTGTGAGCCGAGCGTGCTTCCCCCCTCGCACGCGATCAAGGAGCCCTGTGACCGTCATCCGCCGCACCAAGATTGTTGCCACCTTGGGACCTGCCTGGTCCGAGCCCGCCCAGATGCACGCGCTGTTCGACGCCGGCGTGAACGTCGTCCGCGTCAATGCCTCCCACGGCACCCCGGAAGTGCGGCGCGAGTGGATGGCGAACGTGAAGCGGGTGCGGGCCGAGCGGCGCGATTCCATAGGTCTGCTGCTCGACCTTCAGGGTCCCCGCATCCGGGTCGGCACCCTCCCGGCCCCGATCCGGCTCGTCCCCGGCCAGCTGGTGACTTTTTCGCCGGAAGAGGAGGCGGAGGCGGGAGAGATCCCCACGACGTACGCGGCGCTCGCGCAGGACGTGCGGGAGAGCGCCCGGGTGCTGCTGGACGATGGGATCATCGCGGTGCGCGTCCGCGGGGTGAGCGGCAACCGGGTCAAGGCGACCGTCGAATATGGCGGCGTGCTCAAATCGAACAAGGGGATGAACCTCCCGGGCATCGATGTGAGCGCCCCGGCGCTGACCGAGAAGGACAAGGAGGATGTCCTTGAGGCGATCGCCGCCGGGGTCGACTACATCGCGCTGTCCTTCGTGCGAAAGGCGGCCGATATCGAGGGACTGCGGCGACTGGTTCCCCGCGGCATCAAGCTGATCGCCAAGATCGAGAAGGACACCGCCCTGCGGAATCTGTGCGAGATTCTCGATGCCTCCGACGCGATCATGGTCGCCCGGGGCGATCTCGGGGTGGAGTTGCCGTTCGAAGAGGTGCCGATGGTGCAGAAGCGGATCATTCGCGAAGCCAATCTGCATTGTCGGCCCGTCATCACCGCAACGCAGATGCTGGAGTCGATGGTGCATGCGCCCGTCCCCACCCGGGCCGAGGCCTCGGATGTCGCCAACGCGATTCTCGATGGCACCGACGCCGTGATGCTCTCGGCGGAAACCGCGGTCGGCGAGTATCCGGTCGAGGCGGTCCGCGCGATGGACCGGATTGCCCGCGAGATGGAGTCGCACCGCGAAGGCCGCAGCCACGCCTTCGATGCGGCGGTGGGGCGCCGGACGGGCGATGAAGACCCGCACCACCCGAGGCCGGGCGGTGCGACGCCGGCCCGCACCGAGGATGCGATCGGTGTGGCGGTCTGCGCCGCCAGCGAGTTGCTGCACGTGCCGGTCATTCTCTGCTTTACCAGCAGCGGATTCACCGCGCGCAAGGTGGCGACGTATCGTCCCACGGTCCCCATCGTGGCGGCGACACCCGAGCCCGAGACCTATCACCAGCTTTCCCTGGTCTGGGGGACCGTCCCGGTCCTGACTCCCCACGCCACCGATTACGACACGCTGCTCAACGCCGGTCGGCAACAGATTCTCTCCCGCGGACTGGCACAGGCCGGCGAGCGGGTAGTGGTC
>Ga0163146_10006419_pt1 | contig 13344 bp, 10 predicted proteins | sample OliLakLV19MP7G1_FD_148648 | JGI IMG/M metagenome (GOLD analysis project Ga0163146, IMG submission 148648) | Freshwater microbial mat bacterial communities from Lake Vanda, McMurdo Dry Valleys, Antarctica - Oligotrophic Lake LV.19.MP7.G1 | ecosystem: Environmental > Aquatic > Freshwater > Lake >... | reverse complement strand
GCGACTGCGCGTGCTATCGACGTGGCAACGGTGGGCTTCAGGAAGTGGTCCAGCGTTCGCGGCGACTGCGCGTGCTATCGACGTGGCAACGGTGGGCTTCAGGAAGTGGTCCAGCGTTCGCCGCGACTGCGCGTGCTATCGACGTGGCAACGGCGGGCTTCGGGAAGTGGTCCAGCGTTCGCAGCGACTGCGCGCGCTCTCGATGTGGCAACGGTGGGCTTCAGGAAGTACTGCGGCTCGCGTGTGCTCGACCCGAGTATTCGCCGCCCCTCGATGGCCCCCATCGGCGTGATTCACCCTCCGTGAGCGGCCACTAAAGGTTCCTCGGCCCAAGACGTGAGTCGGTGGCGGTGAATGCGCGCGAGCCGAAGTCGAGCATGCCGGGACCCGGCCGAGGACGGCGGAACCGGATGGGACTGCTGGGCCGGCTATCCACACGAAAGCGTGAAGCGCCAGAAAGCGAGCCTAGCCCGGATCTCTCACCACGTTCGTCGCGAGGCGGTGCCAACTCGTGGCCTGCAAGGAGTTGCGGCCGATTCGCCCGCAGCTGACCTGGCCGGTCAGCGAGGATCGAATCGGGCGCAACGACGCCGCCGGGCGCGAGGTGGCGACGCCGCAGCAGAACGTGGTGAGAGATCCGGGCTAGAGGCTCCCGCAACGAGTGGTGACGCTCCGTCGCGGCCTCGAGCCCGTGGATGCTTCAACCGACTCCGCGACCGATGCCCGCCGCGAGTCCGCGCAGGACCCACTTCCCGATGAGGTCGCCCTCGACGTGGACCTCGTCGCCGACTCGGGCCCGACTCAAGCTGGTCCAAGTGAGGGTCTTCGGGATGACCGCGACGTCGAACCGGTCGCCGATGGGATCGACGACCGTGAGGCTGATCCCGTCCAAGGTCACGCTGCCCTTCGGCACCAGGTAGACGGCGAGTTCGGGTCCGACCTCGAAGCGGATCCGCCGACCGCCGTCGCCGCTGTCCACGATCTCGACGATCCGCCCCACGCCGTCGACGTGGCCGGCCACGAGGTGCCCGTCGAGGCGGTCGCCGAGGAGGAGCGCGCGCTCCAAATGGACGCTGCGGCCGGGCGTCGCGCGTCCGAACCAGGTCCGCGCGAGGGTCTCATACGACAGATCGAAGTCGAGGTCCGCGCGCGGATCGTCGAGCGGGGCCGCGGCGCTTGTTCGCGGGTCCGACCGGCCCACCAACGTCAGGCAAACCCCCGAGACCGCGATGCTGGCGCCCAGGCGCGGGGTCCAGGGCTCGGAGGGGGCCGCGACCACGATCCGCGCGCCGCTGCCGCGTCGCTCGAGCCGTCGCAGGGGCACGCACGCCTCGATCAGACCGGTGAACACGGTCGACTCCTCTCGTCGGGCCGAACGGCGGGGTCGGGCCGGGAAGTCCGGGGCCCGCTTCCTCGAAGGTTGACGCTAACCGCGGCCCTTCCTACGCTTTCGAGCCTTTTCGCACGAGCGATGGGCTCCACCAAGGCCCTCATCGTGACGCTCTTTGCCATCCTGACCTTGTTCCCCGAAGCCGTCGAGGCCTACGCCTCAGAGGGCATCCTGCGCGTGGCGCAGGAGAAGGGCAAGATCGGGATCGAATGCATCGACTTCCGCGACTTCACCCGCGATCGCCATCGCAGCGTGGACGATCGGCCCTTCGGTGGCGGTCCTGGGATGCTCCTGCGTCCTGAGCCGATCGCCGAGGCCGTCGCCTGGCTCGAGGCGCGCCACGGGGCGTTCCGGCGGATCGCGCTGTGCCCCGCGGGGCAGCCGTTCCACCAGCGCCGAGCCGAAGAGTACGCCGACGAGGAGCGCATCCTGCTCCTGTGCGGCCGCTACGAAGGTTTCGACGCGCGCCTGTTGGACGAACTCGCCTTCGAGGAGCTCTCGATCGGCGATTACGTCCTGGCCGGTGGTGAGCTCGCAGCGTTGGCCGTCACCGAGGCCGTCGCGCGACTCCTGCCCGGCGTGCTCGGCGACGAGCGCTCGGCCGCGGAAGACTCCTTCGGCGCCTCCGGCGGCGAGCTCGATTGCCCGCACTACACCCGACCGCGGGTGTGGCGCGGACGCGAGGTCCCGCCCGTGCTGCTCTCCGGCGATCACGCCGCGATCGAGCGCTGGCGTCGAACGACGGCACGCGAGCGGACGCTGCGGAACCGGCCCGACTTGGCTGGAACCGACGCGGGCCCGACCTCGGCCGCGCGCTCGACAAGCGCGCCCACCAGGCCAGGTTCGCACCCCGCCGCAGGTTCGCGCCCCGATCCAGGGTCGCGTCCCGCCGCAGGTTCGCGTCCCGCCGCAGGTTCGCGCCCCGATGCAGGTTCGCACTCCGCCGCAGGTTCGCACTCCGCCGCAGGCCGCCGCAGGTTCGCGCCCCGATGCAGGTTCGCACTCCGCCGCAGGTTCGCACTCCGCCGCAGGGTCGCACCCCGCCGCAGGGTCGCACCCCGCCGCAGGGTCGCGTCCCGCCGCAGGGTCGCGCTTCGATGCGCCTCCGCCCCCCACACCGAACACCCGCGATCCCCATGGGACTCGCGGCAGTCACTGAGCCACGCCCACCCGGGCCTCCTTCGCGAGGCCCGTCACGCCGACACGAGAAGGACCCCGAGTGGGTCCGGGACACGAACATGGATCTGATCGGAAAGCTCGACCAAGAAAACGGGAAGCGCGCGCTGCCCCCGGTGCACATCGGCGACACGGTCGAGGTGCACTACCTCATCCGCGAAGGCGAGAAGGAGCGCGTCCAGCTCTTCATCGGCACGATCATCGCCGAGCAGGGCCGCGGGATCCGCCGCAACATCATCGTGCGCCGCATCGTGCAGGGCGAAGGCGTCGAACGGACGTTCCCGATGCACAGCCCGCGCGTGAAGGACGTCGTCGTGACGCGCCGCGGCGAAGTCCGCCGCGCGAAGCTCTACTTCCTGCGCGATCGCGTCGGTAAGCAGACGCGCCTCAAGGAACTCCTCGGCGAGAAGGTGCGCAAGGAGCGCGAGTTCGACAAGGCCATGCGCGCTTCGACGGCCGCCGAAGTGCAATCGGAGTCGACCCCGACGCCGGCGGCCGAAAAGAAGCCCACCGCGAAGCCGGCCAAGGTCTGAGCCGGTCCACTCCCCGTCCGCCCGCGCGGCTGGACGGTGCTCGATCCCCCTCGCGCGCGGGCCGCCTCTCGGCGCTCGCGCGCACGCACTCCGGGAACGCCCGCGCGGCGCAATCGACCGGAATCCTGATTCGATCCCCGTCCGCACGAACCGCTCCACTCTCGCTCCCATGACGGAGAACCTCGGTCGCAAGACCACCCTGACGGTCGCCCTGCTGCTCCTAGCACTGGCGTTCATCTTTGGGCCGCTCCTCGTCGGGAACAAGCCGTTTCGGCTCGGACTCGACCTGCAAGGCGGGACACGCCTCGTCTACCGCTTCGACTTCCAGGCGGCTTTCGACAAGGGGCTCATCAACGCGGATGACATGGCCAACCACGAGGCCCTGCTCCAGGAGATGAAGACGATCATCCACGAGCGCCTCGACCCCACGGGCGTTCGGGAACTCTCGCTGCGCAGCCAAGGCACCGACTCGATCGTCATCGAGGTGCCGGGCGCGGCCGAGTTCAGCGCCGCAGTGCCCGGGACGAAGCTTACCGCGCCGATCGTGCCCGATGCCATTTCGCTCGTGCTCGACGGGTCTCAGCCCGAGGTCGTGAAGGCCTACTCGCTGAACGGCGGCACGGTGCAGATCGGGGCGGAGAAGATCCTCTACGCGTCGCGCAACGGCACCACGCTGTCCGGCCTGAAGCGCGGTCACGAGAGCACGCAAGCGACAGCGCACGAAGCCGGCGCCATCGTCGATCTGTTGACGTCGGACGAGCTCCAACGCGCGATCGAGAACGTCGGTGACATGCAGTTCTTGCTGCAGGCCGGCCCTGAGGACGTGCGCGCGCTGCAGGGCGATCTCGCCACCGAGCAGAAGAAGCTCGACGATTGGCGCGCCAAGAATCCGGGCGCCCTGGTCGACGACTTCAATCGACTTCCGGCAGACCTGGGCGGGCCGGTGAGCACGGACCTGCGCTGGGTGCCCGAGCGGATCAAGAGCCAGCAGGCCGAGATCCCGTACGCCGAGCGGCCGATGATCCCGCTGTACCTGCCGCGCCCGACCGATCCCTCGCTCCCCCGGGATATCTGGATCTTCACCGGCAGCGACCTGAACTCGGTCGGGATGCAGCCCGACGATCTGGGCTACCCGGCCGTCAGCTTCGACATGGCCGCGGACAAGAAGATCGCGTTCGGCGACTTCACGCAGGCGCACCTGAAGGACGGGATGGCGATCGTCCTGAACGGCGAGATCGCGACGCTGGCGGTCATCCAGGATCGCCTGCCCGGTAGCGGCATCATCAACGGCGGGCAGGGCGGATTCTCGCAGACCGAGGTCAAGGACCTCATCACTGTGCTGCGCTCGGGTTCGTTGCGCATGAAGCCCGAGCTCATGGACAAGTCGCGCGTCGGCGCGAGCCTGGGCGAGGACTACATCGTTACGGGCACGATGAGCGCGCTCGTCGCGATGCTCGTCGTGATCGTGTTCATGGTGTTCGTGTACCGGCGCCTGGGCTTGTTCTCGGTCGTCGGACTCTTCGCGAACCTCGTGCTCCTGATGGGCATCATGGCGCTGTGGGGCGCGACGCTGACGCTCCCGGGACTCGCCGGCATCGTTCTCACGGTCGGCATGGCCGTCGACGGCAACATCCTGATCTTCGAGCGACTGCGCGAGGAGATGGCGCGCGGCCTGAAGCTCCCGCAGGCGGCGAAAGCCGGCTTCGAGCGCGCGGCCGTCACGATCATCGACGCGAACCTGACGACCCTGATCGCGGGCATCATCCTGTACTGGGCCGGCACAGGTCCGATCCGCGGATTCGCGACGACCTTGTGCGTCGGCATCCTGACGACCCTCTTCACTGTCATCGTCGTCACGCAGGTCCTGATTTTCCACGACATCAAGCGCGGCGTCGCGCCCTACCGGATGCGCGAGCTCGCCAAGGACAAGCGCATCAACTTCATGGGCGCGATCAAGCCGGCGCTCGCCGGATCGTTGCTCGTCATCGTCACCACCGTCGGATTCTTCATCTACCTGCCCGACCGCGAAAAACTCGGCATCGACTTCATGGGCGGCTACGCACTGACCGTGCGCACGCAGGATCCGCAGTCGATCGAGACCCTGCGCGGGTTGGTCGGCGCGATCCCCGGTGACATCGGGCGCTCGGCGGAAGTGCGGGTGATCAGCGACAGCGCTGCGGGCTCGGGCTACCGCGCGTTCCGCATCACGTCGAAGCTCGACGGGGCGACCGTGGGCGGCGAAGAAGCCGCGAAGGCGGCCGAGACCGAGGTTCGTCGTGCCCTGGCATCCGTGCTCCAGCGCGGCCCGGTCGAGGTGGCCCTCGCTCGCGGAACGGACGGCAAGCAGGCCGTGACCGGCCAGGTCTACTTCGAGAACGTACACCCCCTCGCGGACGTGCAGGCGTCGCTCGCCGAGGGCGGCGTCGAAAACGCCGTCGCCACGATCGATCCGACTCACAAGAACTCGTTCCAATTCACGGGCAGTACGGGGGCCGTGCGCACTCCGGCCGAGCTCGTGAGCGAGGTCCAGAAGCGCTTCACGGCGCACAAAGACGCGACGGGCACGCCGTACGAACTCCTCTCCCCCATCCCCGAGTCGGCGCTCATCGGCGCGCAAGTCGGCGGCGAGTTGCGGGACAAGGCGATTCGAGCGCTGATCCTGGCGATGTTCGCGACGATGCTCTATCTGCGCTTCCGCTTCGCGGAGTGGAGCTATGGCATCGCGGTCGTCGCGGCGGTCGTTCACGACGTCCTCGTGACCCTCGGTGCGCTGGCCATCGCGCGTCACTTCGACATCGTGCAGGCCGAGCTCGACCTCACGATGATCGCGGCCTTCCTCACGATCATCGGCTACTCGCAGAACGACACGATCGTCATCTTCGACCGCGTGCGGGAAATCTTGCCGCGTTCGAAGAAGTCGTTGAAGGACGTGATCAACGACGCGCTGAACCAGACGCTCGGCCGCACGATCCTGACGTCGACGACGGTGTTGCTGACGATCGTCGTCCTGTTCCTCTTCAACGTCGGGTCGCGCAACGCCATCGAGGGATTCACCTTCGCGATGATCATCGGCGTGATCTCGGGCACGTACAGCACGGTCTACATTGCCGGACCGACGCTCCTCTGGCTCGAGAACAGGCGCAAGATGCGCGAAGACAAGTCCGCCGGCGCCGTGTCCGTGGAAGCGAAGCCCGCGACCTAGGTCGCGCGGCTCCTTCGCCTCCCAGGCCGTACCGTGCGCGCCGCGATCTGGATCGCCCTGCTCGTCGCGGCCTTCGTCCTCGCCTGGCAACTCGAGGATCGGTGGTCGGATGCCCACCGCGCCGAGCGCGATGCGGCCTACTCGCGCATCACGGCGGACGAGTCTGCGTTGCCCGAGGGTTTCGGGCGTGTGGTCGTGGGCGCGCCGAGCGGGGCGGACCCGATCCTCGGTCAGCAACCTCCGGACATCGGATCCGGGACTCGAACCGGAATGGACGCGACGTCGACCAACGTGGGGGCCGAACCCGCGAGGAGTGCGAGCCCGCCGTCGAACCCCGCCGGGCTGCGCCGCCACGTCGTGCGCAAGGGCGAGTCCCTCTCCAAGATCTGCGCGGCGTTCTACGGCACCGCGCGGAAGGACGTCGTGGATGCCGTCGCGCGCGCGAACGGCCTGACGAATTCGGGCGCGATCCGTGAGGGACAAGCCCTCGTGCTGCCGACGCTCGAAGAGTTGCGCGCCGCACCCCGTTGATGACGCCGCACGGTGCTGATGACGCTGCGCGGTACTGGCGCTGCGCGGTGCTGATGACGCGACGGCGCTGACGACGCTGAGCGGTGCTGATGACGCTGCGCGGTGCTGATGACGCTGCGCGGTGCTGACGACGCGACGGCGCTGACGGCGCTGACCTCGAAGAGTTGCGCGCCGCACCCCGTTGATGACGCCGCACGGTGCTGATGACGCTGCGCGGTACTGGCGCTGCGCGGTGCTCATGACGCGACGGCGCTGACGACGCTGAGCGGTGCTGATGACGCTGCGCGGTGCTGATGACGCTGCGCGGTGCTGACGACGCGACGGCGCTGACGGCGCTGACGGCGCGACGGCGCTGACGGCGCGACGACGCTGGCGACGCTGCACGGCGCTGACCGCGCGGAACGGCGCTGACGGCGCTGCGCCGCGCGGACGAGTCGGTGCTCGAACGTCGAAGGCCGTGATGACTTCGCGGGGCTCGCGCGTCGCGGATCGACGCCACTTGGTTCTGAGCGGCCGGAGGATCGATTTCTTGGCGATCCCTCAGACACCCGCAGCGCGCCAGCGATCCTCAGGATCCACGTCGCGGCCGGGTTCATCGTCCGCGGATCCCCCATCATCGGGACCATCGACCCGCACGAATCGAGCCTCGGGCCCGGCAGACCGTTCGAGGAAACCTTGTTGGGACTTGGAAAGCCGCACACGGACGCGGGCTTCTCCGGTGGCCTCGTCGTACTGCCTCTCGATCGGCGTGCACAGCGCGCGAATCTGAGCATCGAGTCGACCCGCGGACGCAGGCATGAACACGTCCACCAGCGCCGAGTGAGCGTCGAGTCGCGCACAAATCCGGGCATCGAGTTCGGCGAGCCCGTCGCCGGCCACCGCGGAGGCGAGCAACGACGCGGGACCGGCCGCGCGCTGCAGCGCGTCCAGCGCGACCGGGTCCGTGACCAGATCGACCTTGTTCAGGATCACGATCTCCTCGCGCGGCCCACGCAAGACGGTGCGCAAGACCTGCTCGACGGCTTCCATCTGCTCGATCGCGCGCGGATGCGAGGCATCGACGACGTGGAGCAAGAGGTCTGCGTGCAGCGCTTCCTCGAGAGTGGCGTGGAACGAGGCCACCAAATGGTGCGGAAGTCTCGTCACGAATCCGACGGTGTCCGACAGGAGTACCGTGCGCCCGTCGCGGAGTCGCCATTGCCGCGTTCGGGTGTCCAGAGTCGCGAACAGCATGTCCGCCGCGAGCTCGTCCGAACCTGTGAGGCGGTTCAAGATCGTGGATTTGCCGGAGTTCGTGTAGCCGACGAGGCCGATGGTGAACTGCTCGGCGCGCGTACGCACTTCGCGTTGCTTGCGCTCCTCGATGACGCGCAGCTCTTCGCGAAGGTCCTGGATTCGCCGGCGAATCAAGCGCTTGTCCGTCTCGAGTTGGGTCTCGCCCGGACCGCGTGCGCCGATCGCGCCTTCATTGCGCTCGAGGTGCGTCCACATCCGGCGCAAGCGCGGAGCGAGGTACTCGTTCTGCGCGAGCTCGACCTGGAGACGTGCCTGCCGCGTGCGCGCGCGCCGCGCGAAGATGTCGAGGATCAGCTCACTGCGATCGATGATGCGGATGCCGAATGCCTTCTCGAGATTGCGTCCCTGCGCCGGCGAGAGTTCGTTGTCGACGACGACCGCGTCGGGATGCAGGCGATCGATCTCCGCCTTGATCTCGATGACCTTGCCGCTGCCGAAGAGCGTGGCCGGACTCGGACGGTGCAACCGCTGCACGATGCCGTCGCCCACGACGAGGCCTTCCGCGGCCGAGACGAGACCCTCGGCTTCGGACAGATCTTCGTCGTCGAACGGCGGTACGTCGGTGAAGCGGACGCCGCACACGAGCACGCGCTCCTCGGGCGTTCGCGTCGCTTTCGGTATGCGACTCATGCGACGGAGGTCGGCGAGCGCAGTGCCTCGCGGACGAGCTCTGCCCGCGCGATGCGACCATTCTCGAACACGGGACGGATCAGGGTGTGTGCGCGCCATTCCGGGCGCGGCTCCGGCGTCTCGGGCCGGTAGTGCGTGCCGCGGCTCTCCTCGCGAGCGAGCGCGCCGAGCGTCGTGAGTCGGGCTACTGTCAGCATGTTGATGAGCTCCATAGCACGCGGCTCGTCGAGTTCGATCTCGGAGACCGCGCGGGTCCAGAAGCGGATCTTGTTCAGCGCGTCCTCGAGTCCGGCGCGTGTGCGCTCGACGCCGACTTGCCGCCACATGAGCGACTTGAGCGAGTAGAGCAAGTCCTGCAAGTTCACTTGCACACCCGCCGGAGGTTTCGATGCCGGCCCACGAGGTGAATCGACGATCGTCCGCACATCGACCTCGCGCGCCTCGCTGGCGGCTGCACGACCTGCGCGCTCGCCGAGGACGATGCCCTCGAGCAGCGAGTTCGAGCCCATGCGATTCGCGCCGTGGAGGCCCGAACTGGCGCATTCACCGACGGCCCAGAGTCCGGGCACCGACGTACGGCCGTCGAGGTCCGCCTGGAGACCGCCGACCATGTAGTGGGCGCCCGGGCGCACGGGAACGGGCTCGCGCGCGATATCGATGCCGAAGAAGCGGCAGATGCGGCTGATCCCCGGGAACAAGGCGTGCGGATCGCCGTGAACGCGCGACAGGTCGAGGTACACGCTGGTGTCATTCGTCGCGACCATGCGTGCGGAAACGGCCCGGCTCACCACGTCGCGCGGCGCGAGCTCGGCCGCCGGGTGGTATTCCGGCATGAACCGCGCGCCGTGGCGATCGACGAGGATTCCGCCATGCCCGCGGACGATCTCGCTGATGAGCACGCGTGCGGCTCCAGCGATGTAGAGGCAGGTGGGGTGAAACTGCACGAACTCCAAATCGCGCACCGCCGCACCCGCGCGGAACCCGATGGCGACACCGTCGCCCGTGGCGATCGCGGGGTTCGTCGTTTCGCGGTAGATCTGCCCTCCGCCGCCCGTCGCGAGGACGACCTGAGCTCCGACGTGCATCACGAAGTCACCGCGCGCATTGCGCGTCAGGACTCCCGCCGCTCGACCGTCGGAATCGCACACGACGTCGACGGCGAACGTGCTCGGAAAGCAGGCCACCCCGGGGTGATTTTGAAGGGCGCGGGTCAGCGCGCGCTGAATCTCCACGCCGGTCGCGTCGCCCCGCGCGTGCACGATGCGAGGGTGGGTGTGGCCGCCTTCGCGGGAGAGAACGAGCTCGCCGTCCTCGCGCCGATCGAGTTCCGCGCCGAGCCGAAGGAGCCTCTCGACCGCCTCGGGTCCACCGCGGACGACGCACTCGACGACCTCCGGCTCCGATAGCCCGCAGCCCACGACCAGCGTGTCGCGCACGTGAGCTTCGAAAGAGTCGGGCGACTCCAGGACAGCAGCCATCCCGCCCTGAGCCCAGAGCGTGTTCGTCTCGCGCAGATCCGACTTGGCCAAGACGGCCACCGAAGCGCCGCGGTCTGCGGCGGCTAGCGCAGCGGAAGCACCCGCGACCCCGCTCCCAACGACCAGGACGTCGAAGCGGTACGCAGGCAGGTGCCGGACGGAGAACGGCAGGAGGTGGCGATCGATCGGGAGCGGTTCGCTGAGCACAGGTCCTCGTCGAGACGGTTTCGGCCTCCATCCGTGTCGAACAGTAGGAACTCACCAGTCTACGGCGGGAGGTGGCCCGAGTGCAGGACTCGACACGACACATCCCCATGCCGCGCGGGACTTCGCGGCCGGGAGCAACTCCTGTGGGGCGGCTGCGAGCGCGCTCGATCGAGAACAAGTGACCGAGGAGTTGGATGAGTTCCGGAGTCGAGCACGACTCCGGAATGAGGGCTAGGAGCTGCATCGACACCGAGGGGTACGAATAGCGGCCGTCCGAGGACGAAGCGGGGCTCGTCCACGCGTGCTTCAGCGGCGGAGAGCACACACGTCCCCCGAGGGTGATGCCGGGTCGGCGCCCGAGTCCGCGCGTCGTACCTCGCCCCTCAGGAATTCCGTCGAGGATCGGCCCCCGAGCCTGCTGCTCCCGGACACCCGGGAACGAGGTCCCGAGTCAGGGACCACAAGGGGCGCTGATGCGCCGAGCCGGCAAATCTCTGGGTCCGCCGAGCCCTGGCGACCGTAAACCGTTGAGGACACCGACGATCCGCTCAAACGGTGACTCAGGCCGTTCGGGACTTGTTCGGGTTCGAGGTGATCGGTACTTTGGGTTTTGTTCGGGTCCGAGGCGGACCCCAACCCGCAACCTCATCCATGACCAAATTCCTCAGCAACATCCGCAGCGACCAGGTGTCCGTCGTGTTCCTCGTCGTCATCCTGACTTCGACCTTCCTGTTCTGAACGCGTGTGAAGCAATCGAGCCTACACGCTCTCAGACACTGCCGAGGCCGCGTCCGCGACGCGTCGCCCGTGGACTCTTCACGGGCTCTGGGAGCCCACCACGCCTGCGCGCCGATGGCCTCACCGCTCCTCGATGCACGGCTCCGCGGGTGCAGAGCCCGCACCCTCGGCGCGGGCACGGAACTCCGTCGTGCGGGAACGGAACTCCGTGGCGCGGGCACGAAACTCCGTCGTGCAGGCACCGAACTCCGTCGCGCGGGCACCGAACCCCGTCGTGCGGGCACCGAACTCTGTCGTGCGGGCACCGAACTCTGTCGCGCGGGCACCGAACTCTGTTTGTGGCGAGCCGCCGCAGGCCACGCTCGCACGCTCAGGGCCACTCAATCGTCCGCTTTCCCTAGGAACTTCAACTGATATGAGTTCGCTTCCACTGACACGGCGCCAGCGCGACATCATGGACATGTTCGAGCGGTACACCCGAGCCCACGGGATAAGTCCTACGCTCGAGGAGATCGCCGGTGCCCTCGGCGTCAACAAAGTCACGGTGTTCGGGCATGTCGCGGAATTGGAGCGCAAGGGTGTGCTGGTTCGAGCGGCCAAGGGAGTGAGTCGCTCCCTGCAAATCAAAACGCCGACGTTGGAGAGAACCCGCAGCACCGAGGTTCGGGTCCTGGGGACGATCGCTGCAGGTTCACCACTGGAGACTCTCGAGGATCCGCAGACCCTCGATCTGGCCGATCTCACACCCCCTGGTTCCGACTGCTATGCGCTTCGCGTCCGCGGCGACTCGATGATCGATGACGGCATTCGCGACGGTGATTTGGTCCTCGTCGAGAAGCGCTCGGACGCCCGCAACGGGGAAATCGTCGTGGCGGTGCTCCCCGACGAGACGGCGACGCTCAAGCGTTTCTACCGAGAGGGCGGCAAGTTCCGTCTTCAGCCGGCCAACGCAGCCCTCGAGGCTCGGATCGTGGACGAAGTCGAAGTTCGGGGAATCGTGCTCGGTGTGGTCCGACGCTACTGACGCGCGCCTGGGTCTTGCGGCTCGGAAGGGACGGCACTGAATTCGGGCAGCTCTTGGGCTGAACACCAAAAGCTTCCCAGACATGGACTCGCGGTCGGTCAGCTTTGGCTCGCCGGGTGGGTCAGGTTTCGTTTACCGCTTCCACGCATTCCAATCGAATGGGCAGTCGGCAACCCTGGCGAGAACCAAGCAGGTGAGGACATAGGCTCCCTCATGCAGAGCGGGAAGGTGTCCAGTTCGAACGCTGCAGGTGTGGCTGGCTTGGCTGAGGGCGAACACTCCACGCTAGGTCCCAACCCCGCCTCCCAGCAGCACCTCTCAGCGAGGTTGCACAGTGCCTCGGAGGGTCGTGCGAGGAGAGTCGATCCGCTCGTCCCTCTGGAGGCGTACCGGGTTGTGAAAGCTTAGGCAGATAACGAGAGGACGATCCATCGCAGCGTTCACGGTTAGATGTCCTGGAGCGTGGCCGCGCAGCAGCGTGGACCCGCTTTGGCCGCGACATGAACGTCCCGGAACCTAAGCGCAAGGCATCCGCGTGCATGACGGTCTGCTGCCTCGAGATCTCCAGCCTAGTTGGTTGGCACAAGGCCTACCCGACACCCGATACGAGCTCGCCTTTCGGCCAGCGTTGTCACCAGGTCAACGAGGCCCTCAATGCCTCGATCCGACAGCTCGGCAAGAGCGCTGAGCTACTGCTATCCTTCGATGGCCTCTGAGCAGGAGACGATCTGAAGTCGATAGCGGGGCGGCAAAGTGCTCCGGGGCCGAAAACCGCCAGTGGGAAGAACATGAGGCAGTGGCTGAACGCAATAGGCAAAAAAAAACAGGTGCCTGCGCATTGCGCAGACACCTGCAAGAAGACCCCGGCGATCACCTACTTTCTCGCTTTCGCAATATCATCGGCAGGACTTGCTTGACGACCGTGTTCGGAATGGGAACGGGTATGGCCAAGCCCTTATAATCACCGGGAGTGCTCACGGAGACCGAAGCCTCCACGTGCCCAGAGGTTGATAACCTCCGAGGTGATCAGAAAAGGTGAACCGCGCAGAACATGGACCGTGCACAGCCAACCGCTGAACACGGAGACCGTGATCAGGGGGTGGTGGTTAAGTCGATCGTCCGATTAGTACCGGTAAGCT
>Ga0163146_10006398_pt1 | contig 13371 bp, 12 predicted proteins | sample OliLakLV19MP7G1_FD_148648 | JGI IMG/M metagenome (GOLD analysis project Ga0163146, IMG submission 148648) | Freshwater microbial mat bacterial communities from Lake Vanda, McMurdo Dry Valleys, Antarctica - Oligotrophic Lake LV.19.MP7.G1 | ecosystem: Environmental > Aquatic > Freshwater > Lake >... | reverse complement strand
GCAGTGACCGTGCGTTGACCCATTACCTGGGCAGATGCGTCCTCCGCTCGTTTACCCGAACTCATCCAACCATGCACAATATTGTCTTCAATATGCTTGCAAACAATTTGAAGCGTGCTGGTCTCGATTCGCTTTTGCTCGTCGCTCAGGGAAGTGAATATGGCACTCAGGGCTTCGGGCGTGAAGCCGAATGGCGGGGTCTCAAATTCGATATTCGGCAATTTCGCAGGCCGCAATATTGCTTCTTTGGCCGATGCCTCATCCAGCGCGTCCAATTCATAGCCGTGCTGGAGCAAATTGGGGAGGTAGTCTTTCAAGCCATTGAGCAAACTCATGCGGTCGGCGCGGATACTGAATACGACCTTGAGTTCGAAGGGGGTATAAATGGCGTCCTCGGCCTCGGGCGGGAGATTGGCGCTGGCGAGGGCTTTTTCATACCGTCTCGGGACGATGGAAAAAAGTGCCTCGGCGAGTTGCTTTTTGAACTCCAACACCTGCTCTGGCGGGTAAGTGAAGAGTTCTTCAAATTGGTCAAAAACCAGCAGAAAGCGCTTGTTTGTGGGTGTTTGCAGGTTTTTGAGCGATTGCCAAAGACTTGGTTCGGCAAGGCTGGACGGCAAAATCGGGTGGTCGCTGACCCGGCGGCCAATGGCCAGGCGCAAGTTTTCAGCAGGGGGCAGGCTTTCGCCGGGCTTGTAAGGGCCGAGGCGAATTTCCCAGGGCTGGAGCTGTGCGTCGGCTTGTAAACGCGGTAACACCCCTGCTGAGAGCAGGGAGCTTTTGCCGTAGCCGGATTTGCCGTAAAGAATTACAACTTGCTGAAGGTCAATGAGCCGCAGCAGTCGCTCGGTGTCGGTGTCGCGTCCGAAAAACAGGTGCTGTTCGTCGCTGCGAAAGGGTCGTATGCCGGGGTAACGTTTCATGCTGCGTTGGTTTTTTCGATTAAATCCTGCACGGCAAGGCGGATTTTGTTCATTTCAAGAAATGCGGCCTCCGAGCTGACCACGCCATTCTGGATGGCTTCGCGCAGGGAATTGAGGCGGCTGAGCTGGAAGTCTGCATCGGTGGCGGCGGGGGTTTGCCGGAGCCGTTCGAGGATGCGGGCGATCTGGCCTTGCCGCAACCAGTCGCGGAGGGTCTGCTGAATCGGCGCACCAGAACCGAGGCGACCTTGTTCTTCGGCAGCCCATTTTTCGGAGAGGGTTTCGAGAAATCCGAGGGGCGTGATACCGTCCACAAATTCGACCTCGAATTGGTCGGCAAAAAAGACGCGTGTTCCTTCAGCAGCGGCGGGGTTTAGGGCATATTGGCGGCCTTTGTTTCGGTCGGGGTTGAGCAACCGGAGCAGCATTTGCATCGGCCATTGGTCAAACTGGAACCCGACAAAAATGAAATCCGTGGCGTGTTTGAGCGCGTGGGAAAGTTCGATGTAGAGTTCGCTGCCAAGTTTGCGGTCGCCAAGGATTTGACAGAAATATTGGAACAGGTCGTCGTGGGTGAGCACGAGCGAATTATGGTCAGAAAGTACCCCGAACATGTTGAAAATCAGGCGTACATCGCGGGGCGGGACGCTGATCCGGTCGTGCGGTTCGGGGACGCCCCGGTAGTCGTAGTAACTGAACTGGTGCAGGATGCCACGCCGTTCAAACACTTTTCGCAGGCCCAAATCTGGCAAGGTGCTGATGACGACCGGGAATGGCAGGGCGGCGATTTGCTCATAAATGGGTGTGAGTCGGGCGAGCCATTCGTCGTGGAAGTCGTCAAATTTGCGCCATACCCGAGTCCGCGCCGCATCGTTAGGGAAAAGGAAAAGTTCGTCCTTGGGGTACACCATCGAGACGTCGCGCGGGAGCGTGCCGGGCAGGTCGTTCGGGTCAATGCCGGTGTGGCGGCAGAGTTCGAGGAAGAGGTTTTCGCCGGGCAAGAGGTCAGGTCCGATCAGCAGGATGCACTTTTGCTGGGCAAGTGATTTGAGCAGGTCCTTCCAGGCGATGTTATTGGGAGTATCTGTCGGCTTGGCCATATTCGTTTTGGGCAAAGAAGAGGTCGAAAAGGGCGGTAAATATAGGATGTTTTTATGTACCCCGGAACTCTGTTCCGGGGTATGTGCCGCCTCGGAACGGAGTTCTATGTACCCCGGAACTCTGTTCCGAGGTATCTGCCGCCCCGGAACGGAGTTTTATGTACCCCGGAACTCTGTTCCGGGGTATGTGCCGCCTCGGAACGGAGTTTTATGTACCCCGGAACTCTGTTCCGGGGTATGTGCCGCCTCGGAACTGAGTTTTATGTACCCCGGAACTCCGTTCCGGGGTATGTGCCGCCCCGGAACGGAGTTTTATGTACCCCGGAACTCTGTTCCGGGGCATCTACCTCCCCGGAACAGAGTTCCTGGGTACATAGAACTCCGTTCCGAGGTATCCGCCGCCCCGGAACGGAGTTCCGGGGTACCTACCGCCCCGGAACGGAGTTCCGAGGTACATTAACCGAGTTCCGGGGCGCAATACGTCCACTTCCAATCCTGCCACGACGAAACCTGCTTCGCCTTCACCGGATTATTCAAAATATACGCCAAAATCGGATCAAATTCCCCCTTTCGGACCATGTGATCATAACTTTCCGATTCCCAAAAGGAATTCCCGGTGTTGCCTAATACCTTGTTGCATTTCACTGCTGTATAGCGTTTCAGTCTTCCCATGATAATCTCGAGAGGCGGAGCGTCAGGAAGCGCCTCGAACAAAACATGGATGTGGTTCGACATGATGCAAAAGGCGTACATCTTATATAATTTGTCGTGGTAAAAGAGCAGGGCATCCCAATTGATTTGAGCAATTTCCGGTTCTTGAAGCCAATACGGGCCGTTCAGGTTTTGGTCGAGCAGTGCATCAAAACGGGCGAAGTATCTCTTTTGCTCGTCGTAGGCGAGTTTTTTGTGTACCCCGGAACTCAGTTCCGGGGACGTCACGCCAGGCTGTACCCCGGAACTCAGTTCCGGGGACGTCACGCCAGGCTGTACCCCGGAACTCAGTTCCGGGGATGTCACGCCAGGCTGTACCCCGGAACTCTGTTCCGGGGATGCTAATCCTAGTGATGCCCCGGAACGGAGTTCCGGGGTACATATACGTCCAAGCGCAGCCTGGTACTCAGCTTTTAATTGCTCAATGACCGAGCGGGGTATCGAACCATAGAGCCGATAGGTGACAAAATAAATCGCCTCGGGGATTTGCCAATGCGGCAGGTTGCGACGGTAGAATTGTTTTTCCATGCTACAAAAATAGCCGAGATTATTGTTCAATGCAATAGCCGGGCGTGTATGTACCCCGGAACTCAGTTCCGGGGCGTCGCGCTTAGATACGGCCCCGGAACAGAGTTCCGGGGTACAACGAAGCGCGACGCCCCGGAACTCAGTTCCGGGGTACATTCCCCCAAAATTTTCTTTGGCAGGAAAAATCTACCCCAACTATCTTTTTTTTCACGAGGAATCGTACTTTTGCGCGGCTTTTTGAAAGAGCATCCATTTTCCGGTGGCCGGATGCTAAAAAACTACGCCGGATACCAAATTTCATTTCGCAACTATGGCAAATATCGGTCGTATCAAACAAATTATCGGCGCAGTCGTGGACGTTGACTTTAGCGGTCCTGACAGCAATCTGCCCGAAATCCTCAGCGCGCTGGAAATAACCCGTGCGGATGGCACCAAACTCGTGCTCGAAGTGCAACGCCACCTTGGCGAAGACGGCGTTCGCACCATCGCAATGGACTCTACCGACGGTCTGATGCGCGGCATCGAGTGTGTTGACACAGGCTCTCCCATTGCAATGCCCGTAGGCGAACATGTGCGCGGTCGCCTCTTCAATGTGGTTGGCGAAGCCATTGACGGCATCGGCCACGTGGAAAAAGGCAAGAATGCCTACGTCATCCACCGCAAGCCCCCGGCTTACGAAGACCTTTCGACCGAGCGCGAAATCCTGTACACTGGTATCAAGGTTATTGACCTGATCGAGCCTTATGCAAAAGGTGGTAAAATTGGTCTTTTCGGTGGCGCCGGTGTAGGCAAAACCGTATTGATCATGGAGCTCATCAACAACATCGCAAAAGCTTACGACGGGATGTCGGTATTTGCCGGTGTGGGTGAGCGTACCCGTGAGGGCAATGACCTGCTCCGCGAAATGATTGAATCGAACGTAATCCGTTACGGCGAGGAGTTCAACCACTCCATGGAAGCAGGCGGTTGGGACCTTTCCAAAGTAGATAAAAAAGAACTTGCCAAATCACAGGCTACGCTCGTGTTTGGTCAGATGAACGAACCGCCCGGCGCCCGCGCTCGCGTGGCACTTTCTGGCCTCACTATGGCCGAATATTTCCGTGACGGCGATTTGAAAGACCCTTCCGGCGGTCGCGATATTTTGTTCTTCGTGGACAACATCTTCCGTTTCACACAAGCAGGTTCTGAGGTTTCGGCACTGTTGGGCCGTATGCCTTCTGCGGTGGGTTACCAGCCAACGCTGGCTACGGAAATGGGTGTCATGCAAGAGCGCATCACTTCTACCAAGCGTGGTTCAATCACCTCGGTGCAAGCGGTGTACGTGCCTGCGGATGACTTGACAGACCCGGCTCCTGCAACCACTTTTGCCCACTTGGATGCAACGACGGTATTGGACCGTAAAATTGCTTCCCTCGGTATTTACCCTGCTGTGGATCCGCTTTCTTCTACCTCGCGTATCCTTGATCCCAAAATCATCGGTGAAGAGCACTATCGTTGTGCTCAACGTGTGAAAATGATCCTTCAACGCTACAATGAGTTGCAGGACATCATCGCCATCCTGGGCATGGAAGAACTTTCTGACGAGGACAAACTCGTGGTGGGCCGCGCTCGCCGTGTGCAGCGTTTCCTTTCACAGCCTTTCCACGTGGCAGAGCAGTTCACGGGCCTCAAAGGCGTTCTCGTTCCAATTGATGAAACCATCCGTGGCTTCAACATGATTATGGACGGCGAACTCGACGACTTGCCCGAAGCAGCATTCAACCTCGTTGGTACTATTGACGACGCGATTGCTAAGGGTAAGAAGATGATGGAAGAGGCAAATGCTGCTTAAACGTTCGATTTTCCCCTATTGAAAATCCCCCTTAGCGATCTGTTGTTGTTTTAGATTTGTTCGGGGGATTTTCAACAGGGAAAAATCGAACGTTGTGTTTTGGATTGGTCGCTTTACCCGCCGAAGCCCCGAGGACTCGGGGCGAAGGCGGGCCTTCCCACCACCATTGATCACACTATACATTTTACATTATGAATTTGGTCATTCTCAGTCCCGAAAAAGAAATCTTTGCTGGCGAAGTCAAATCGGTGATCGTGCCGGGCACTGAAGGCCAGTTTGAGATGCTGGAAAACCACGCAGCCATCGTTTCGTCGTTGAAACCTGGCGAGGTGAAGGTGACGAAAGTTAATGGCGAAAAAGTGACTTTCGACGTGGAAGGCGGCTTTGCAGAGTGCCTCAACAATGAGGTCTCCGTGCTGGTGTCGGGTGTAAAGCAGGTTTGATTTTTCATTTTTTGTAGCATAAAAAATCCCCTTCAGGTGCGCTGGAAGGGGATTTTCTTTTGGGGCAGGATGCGACGTTTACTAAAACCTTGAAGGTTTTAGTAAACGTCGCGGTTTCGCTTAATACGGTTACTAAACCTCCAAGGTTTAGTAACCGTATTAAACCGTATTAACGCCGAGGCGGTCGCCCGGGCGGCGCCATGCTCTGGATCGCTTCCCCAATCGCCGCATCAAATTTTACTTGCTGATCAGGCCGGCATATCTCCCGCACCCGGCGGAAATGCTCGAACATAAGCAGTTCTTCCTGGCGTTTTACCACGCCAATAGAGTCCACTAACTGCTGCACTGCCGGATCATTTTCATCTTTTTGTGCCAACAGGTCAATCAATTGCCCTCGGATCTGGCTGTTTTGCTTTTGAAAGGCTTCTACTTTCGAACGGTGTGCGTCGCGAAGTTGACGATAGGCCGCCTGCTGGGCATCGTCCATATCAGTCGCCTTTACGAGGAACATAAATGGTCCTCTTGAACCCGGCGGAGGCGGGCGGTGCGTCCACAAAAAAGTAAGGGTTGCAATATTGAGTAACAGCAGGACTGCTATTGCAATTTTGTGAAATTTCAAGTTTTCCATGACTTCAGAATTGAGGAGCATCGGATGCTCCGAAGTATTCTTTTGCAAAGATTTCTTTTGAACTCGATGCCTTTTTGCCAGAATCAGAGAAATCCAGACATATAAAAAGGTTGGCTACGATCAGCACAAGGGCACAAGCCGCGACGCTCCATAACTGGGCTGGGGGCATTCGGACCATCCGCGCCCGACCAAATGCCGCCCGGCGCATCGCATTTTCAAACAAGCCATCGGGAACCTTGGCGCGTTGGCTGCCGCTAAGGCTTTCAAGGGTATCTTCTACCCATTTTTCTTTGTCAAATTGGTTCATAATGAATTCGATTTGAATTTTTTTTAAAGTATGGAACACCTTGAATTTGGCAAAAAGTCAGGTTTTCCACACTTTTTGAATAAGCTTCAAAATCTGTTTTGTTCGTACCAATTGCCCAGATATTGCCGGAGATTTTGCTTGGCCCGGAACAGCAATGATTCCACGGAAGCAAGGCTCAACGCCATCACTTCAGCGATCTCGGTATAGGACAGGTCTTCCAGCTTGTGCAGCACAAATGCCGTTTTCTGATTGTCTTGGAGTTTTTCGATGGCTAAAAACAAGATTTGCGCCCGTTCCTGGTGCTCCATTAAAACGCCCGGATGTTGAAAATGAGGTTTGTCTACCGCCAATTTCGCCCCCTCTGGTTCATATATGCTCTGCAAAAAGCCGAAGCGTTTCGCGCGCTTTTTTGCCTTCAAAAAATCCAGTGATTTGCTCAAGGTGATGCGATACAACCAGGTGGAAACCTTTGCCTCTCCCCGAAATTTCTCCACCGACTGAAAAGCATACGCGAACACCTCCTGAGCAATATCCTCTGCGTCGCTTCGGTGCAGCAAGAGACCGAGCGCAGTGTTGAACACCAGGTCCCCATGTCTTTCTACCAGCATTTTGCAGGCAGTTGGGTCGTTGTTCCTGAGCAGCTTAATCAGTTCATGTTCCGACAAAAACAAGGCTATTTTTCAGGCAAAAGTGGCAAAACGCTTACTAAAAAAACGGGTTTGAATATTTAGCGTCTGTTGCAATCCCTGTATCCGTGAGTGTTTTCAAAAAGGCTACCAGGTCTGCTTTTTGAGTGCTCGTAAGGTTGATGAATGAGCAGGAACTGCATTCTAAACCATTGGGCGACTCTTTTTTGAAAAACTTGCGCGGGATTGGAATCTTTTTTAAGTCCTCTTATTCCTTTTCAAGTTTGATTACTTGCACCGCTTCGCGCTTAATTTTTAAAAAATAGGCGCCGATCGGCAGATTTGAAAAGTTCTGATCTTCAATGTTCCTCCCTGAAAAAATCACTTGCCCGATGGGATTGACCAATTCAAATCTTGCTCCTTCGGGCTTGTTTTTCAAATAAATATGAGCGCGAAAGGGGTTGGGATAAATGGAGCATATTTTTGGCGATTCCGTCAATTCGATGTTCCCGACGGCGGGATTACAGAATGAGGTTCCCGTCACCAATGCGGTCATTTCGCTGCACAGATAATCGTAGTTGGCCAGTTCATCTGTGTTTAAAGTGCCGGATAACAGGTTGTTTGTTTCGTCAGGATCGGCGGACAGATGGTAAAACTCCGGGTGGCCATCGTCAAAACGGAACAGTTTGAATTCCAGGTTTCGCATGGTTTTACCGTCGTCGGAATCAGTCGTTGTTTTGAAAATTTCAGTGAATGCCCAGGGGCGCACTGAATTGGCCTGGCTTTTCAAAATCGGCAAAATGCTTTTGCTGTCCACGGGTTTGTTGGCCGGGATTTGCGTCTGCCAACCGGTGTAGCCAAAGAGTTCCAGAACCGTGGCAAAAATATCCGTCGTGTTCACCAAAGCATCGCTCACTCGACCAGGGTTGACGACCGAAGGCCCGGAAATGAGGAACGGCACGTGTACGCCATACTGATAAATAGTGCCTTTTGCCCGGTCAGTATTGGCGATTTGCGCCGTTTGCATCGTATTTCCGTTATCTCCAATAAAAATGATGTCCGTGTTATCCAATTGATTGTGAACTTCCAGGGAGTCGAACAGTCGCCCGATTTCGTGATCGAGCGCTTCCAAGGATGCTTTGAAGTAGGACTTTGGATTCATCATAATATCCTGTTGCGTGCCGCTCAAGTTCGTGTATGAATGCAATCCGGCAGGCGGCAAATGGTAGGGCGAATGGGGTGCGTTGAAGGCCATCCAGAGGAAGAATGGTTTGCTGTTTTGGGCTTTGATCCAGGTGATCGCGTCATTGACGGTTTCTGTGGTAGCGTAATTCGTGACATTGCTTGAAACACCGTTTGTCACTTTGGTCCAGTTTGTATAACTCGTTATGGCACCAATGAAATTGCCCGCAAAATGGTCGTAACCCATGATGTTGGGGTTGTTCAGGTTTGACACGGGCATTGGGTTGTGCAAATGCCATTTACCGATATTAGCCGTGGCAATACCTCCTGGCTGGTAAACCTTCAAGAGCCTGGGAATGGTCAATTCATTGATATCCAAAGGGCTTGATCCGCCCATGCCGCCTACGATGCCGCCTACCCCTGTTCGGAAACTGTATCGGCCTGTCAGCACCCCTGCACGGGTGGCCGAACAAACGGGGTTGGACCAGGCATTGTTAAATCGGACGCCCCGGCTCAGCAACTTTCGGATGTTCGGTACAGGGGCGGTATCCTGGTGGTCTTCGTAAAAGCCGAGATAATCTGCGCCCAAATCATCGGCGATGATTAGGATGACGTTGCGTTGCGCTTTGGAAGCGAAGGCAAGGGACAAGAGCAAAAAAAGCGTAAAGGATTTTTTCATGTTGTTGAAATTGGAGCTTCGTAATCGAGGTGACACCTCCTCCTTCGTCGGAGATGGCACCTCGGTTACGAACTACTCTACCACCACTTTTTTATTCGAAATCATCTGGCCGTTCACTGAAACCGAAACGATATAAACTCCGGCGTACAAGGTGCGGACGTCAAAATATCCAATCGTGCTGCCTGCTTGAATTTCAGCCTCCTGCACCAATTTTCCCGACAGGTCAAAAAGACGCAGATCCATTTTTTCGCGAAGCAATCCCTCAACTTGCACGGCGAAAAAATCGCCCGATGGATTGGGATAAATGGAGATATGCATCTGTTCAATATTGCCTTCTGAAACGGCACTTGTTGGATTGTAAGTCGTCACCGGTTCGCTGATGGTCTGCACTTTTGATGCACTTTTTACGCCATAAAATGCGGGACCAACCGCATACGGATACGCAGAATTCCAGTTTTCATCCACGGTGCAGAAATAGGCGTAAATACCCTGTGGGTATTCCGGAGTGACACAAAAGCGGCCGTTGTGCTCATCCAAATAATCAGGTGTGGCTGGCGAAGTTGGCAGGTATTCGTAATCCTCCCGGAAGTAGCCAAGTGGGTAGGTAGTGCTTACCGCAGGGCCATCGGCTACGTCGGTGCCATCGGCATAGTACGTGCGTTGGGTGATATTCCGAAGTTTGTAGCTTGACTTAATGCGTACGATCCCGCCCGTACCGTCTGCGTTTTTGAAACCGTAGGCTCCGTAAATCGGAAAGCCGTCGTAGGCGAAACCAATCAGCGGCGAGTGTTGCACCAGGTTTATGGCGTACAACCCGTCAGCAGGGTAAAGGCTGCAGACATTGGAGATCACCACCAGATCGAGGTTAAAGGCCGATGGGTTTTGATGGTGATGGTAGTTGCCCATGGCAGGGTGTGCTTTGGCGCAATCAAAGCCCCCTCTTTCAGCAGGGATTGCATCCCGGTTCCATGCTTGTGAAGCCGCGGGGCCGCCCGGGCAGGACGGATTTCCGGGTCCGCCACAAAGTGCATTGGTGGTGGGGTTCCAGGCCACGCCATCGCGATAATCAAACAGGGCCACGCCATTGATGAAGGCGCCAATATTTCCACCAGTGGTATTGGTGGGGGTCCCGGTGTTTTTGACAGGGTTCAAGGGGATTTTAAAATAGCCTGTTTGTGCGGATGCCAGTGAAGGGTTGCCGTCCAAAAATGGCCCGGTGATATAAGCCGGGATGCCCGTTGCTTGGATGTATGACCAATCGGTAGAATATTGAACGGACTGCACGTTGGCCAGCACATTGTCTTGAATGGGCGTGGAATTACCATTGACATAGTGGCGACCTTTCAAACCGGTGGTGTTCAAAATCCAGGAGGTAATGGCCGGGTTGGTTTGCGCTTGAAGGTTGAAAAGACTGGCAAATAGGGCGAGGCAGAGGATTCCTTTTTTCATTATTTGTGTGGATGAATGTATTTTGATGTTTGGCGCTCTTTTTGAAAAAAACTTGCGCTGGGGTTGAAAGAGATTTGGATTTCATACAACACCACTACGCAACAACGATTTTATGTCGCTGATTATCAATGCGTTGTGACGTAGTGGCATTGTATGAAATTTGAACTTGTAAGATTTCTAATTCCGAGGAAATGAAAAATCAGGGTTAAACAAAAATTCGCGGTCCGTCAAAGTCAATAAGAAGGCCACCAAATCCACTTTTTCATTGGGCAATAGTTCAATTTTTCGGTCAAGCGCAGTTGTCTGGGCGTAATGATTGACCACTTCCCGGAGTTTTTTGAAGCGGCCATCGTGCATGTACGGGTACGAGAATTCGATGTTGCGTAGCGTTGGCACTTTGAATTTCAGCGAGTCTGTGGACAGTTTAGTGATCTTCATTCTTCCAAAATCATTCAAAGATGTGTCGAGCGGCAAGCCATTTTTTTCAAAATCATGATTTGTAAAAAGTGGTTCTACGTGGCAAGAAGCGCAGTTTTTTTGAAAAAGCAGGTATCCGTTTTGCTCCTGTTCCGCGAATTTTTCCTGGCCCAAAATCATTCGGTCATATTTTGAATTGGCAGAAATGAGCGTCAGTTCAAATTGCGTGATGGCTTTTAAAAGTCGTTCTCCGGTTATGGTGCTGTCGCCAAATGCCTCAAAAAACCGGGCTTTATAGGCGGTCTTTAAGCCAATTTTTTGCACCACTTTTTCAATCGAATGGTCCATTTCTGCGGGGTGCGCGATGGGCGCAAGCGCTTGAAAATCAAGATGATTGATGGCCCCGTCCCACATAAAATTTTTTGCCCAGGCAAGGTTCATCAAAGCGGGCGAATTCCGGGTTCCGATCCGGTCTTCGATTCCGTGGCTCAAAGCATGATCCACGTGCGTAAATGCTGTGAATGACAAGTGGCAATTACTGCAGGAAACCGTGCTGTCTCGGGATAAAATGGGGTCGTAAAACAGTCGCCTGCCCAGTTCGATGCCTTGTTTTGTGAGCGGGTTATTGGAAAAATCGTAAGCGGGTTTTGGCCAGTTTTTGGGGTATTCAAGTTCGATGGGATCATTTCCCCAGCGCAGTGTTTTTGTTGAAAGCATCAAAAACGCCAAAAACATCAGGATCGAAAATTCAATCGTTCTATTCCGCATGAACACTGAATGAATTTGCCAACATTTTGGACATTGCCACCGCATCTTTGGAGGGCGACATGATGGTGTGTTTTTCCGACCAATTTGCCTGTTCAAAAAACGGGGTTAAATCCAATTGTAAAAGGAGGTTTTTCCTTTTGGGAACACTCAAACTGACCGTCTGAACCGATTGAAACGGGGCCAAATAACCGCCGAGATGAAACTGAAACGCATGATTCCGCGTGGGGCATTTTTCGGAAAAACCTTCCAGTTTGACATGGATATAGCCGCTTTGCCAGGTCCAGAACATTCCTTTTGTGGGGTCAAGGTCGCCGCCCATCGCGCCGGAAATATGGGTGAGGCTGTCAATACCGAGCTTGAATTGGATGTGGTCAAAATCCTGATTTCCCAAGCCGGTGAATTTCAATTCCAAGGTATTTTTATCTTCCAAATCCAACAGATGGTAGCTGCTTTTTTCTTGGAAAACAACCCTGCCTTTTTTCAAAAAAACAAAGTTGCTCAGGTAAAAACGCAGGGTATGCAAGGCAAGCGAATCCATCTGTGAATTTCGCAGCGGCTCATCCAATCCGATCTTTTTCCCCTGGAACACAGGCTCAAAATGTAGCACTTCTGCTTCCTCTAGCGCAATCATTGTATCCTGCGCCTGCACAAATACCTGATCCTTTAGCGACCACAGCTTGAATGCCTGTCCACATAAGCAAATGCCTGCCACGAGTAGCAACACCATTATATTTTTCATTCGACCTTGCATTAAGTACCTTTTTTAGCCCCTCAATTTTTGTGCAAAAAATCGCTTTTTTCATTGGGCGACCATTGGTAAATAAACTTGCGGTCGGGGTGCGCTTTTTTCTACAATAAAAAAACCGCCCTGCCACCGACATTTCATCAACCGAATCAATCGCTCCAATTGAACCAATCTCCTTTCCGTACTTTCGCCCCCCTAAAATCTCTGCGATATGCAAAACGAGCCGGAGCCTTCCATTTACAGCGACGAAGAAGCCAAGGCGGCCATCCAAGAGTTATTCGGGTTCCAAAGCCTGCTCCAGGGGATGAAAGCCTTTTTGCCCCCGGCGCTCAATGAGTTGATTCTGAAGGCAAAAGATCAGGTAAAGTCTGTGGGCGATTTTCAAGAAAAGATTGCCTACCCCCTTTTCAAAGTGATCGAAAAAGACAGCATTTCGAAACTTACCTCCAGCGGCCTGGAGCATCTTGATCCCTCGGCGAAATACTTGTTTATCTCCAACCACCGCGACATTATCCTTGATTCCGCTTTCCTAAACGTGGTGCTCTTCGAGCGCGGATTCCGAACCAGCCAAATTGCAATAGGCGACAACCTGATGCGCCACCGAATTTCAGAACTGATTTTCCATATCAACAAGAGTTTCGTGGTAAAACGCTCGGGAACGCCCATGGAACTATACCGATATGCTGTGAAATTATCCGACTACATCTGGCGGCAGATCACTCAAAAAATTGATTCTGTTTGGATTGCACAGCGCGAAGGCCGCGCCAAAGACGGCGACGACCGCACCCAGGTTGGATTGGTTAAAATGCTCAGTCTTAGCGCAAAAACTGATCTGAAAACCTATTTCCGGGAAATAAAAGTCGTTCCGGTCGCTATTTCCTACGAACACGATCCATGCGATCTGCTCAAAGCCCAGGAGTTTTTGAACAAACGCGCCAACCCGAGCTTCAAAAAAACCTTTGAAGAAGACGTACAACACATGCTTTTGGGCTTGAAAGGATACAAAGGCGCGGTGCATTTCCATTTTTCAGCAC
>Ga0163146_10006396_pt1 | contig 13375 bp, 7 predicted proteins | sample OliLakLV19MP7G1_FD_148648 | JGI IMG/M metagenome (GOLD analysis project Ga0163146, IMG submission 148648) | Freshwater microbial mat bacterial communities from Lake Vanda, McMurdo Dry Valleys, Antarctica - Oligotrophic Lake LV.19.MP7.G1 | ecosystem: Environmental > Aquatic > Freshwater > Lake >... | reverse complement strand
CGTCCGATGTCCCGCCATGCCCGTGACGCATGGCCGTCGCGCCGCCGCCCACACCGCCGTAGGAGGCGACGGTCTGGTGCCGTTCGGTCAGCTGAACGCCCAGCGCACCGGCTCCGATCGGATGGGTGTTTCGAACCGGGGATGATTTCGGGGGCCGTTAGCGCCGCTTTCCTGGCCGAGAGAACGAAATCCGCCCGCCAAAGGCAATCGGAGTAGCTCCCGCTAAACAGGACGTCCAAACCCCCGCGCTCCCATACCATCGCGATTGTTCCACACCCTGCACTGGCTGAGCGTCAGACCGGTTTCAGGGTGCCTCCCGTTTCCTCTCGCCGGGGCGACAACGCTTTGCCATCAGACTACAGCGCCATCAAGAACGAGAACCTGCGCCGGTATGGCACGGACATCGATCGAATCGGTCCGATGCTGCTGGCGGACCGGTACGACAATCGTCCCCATTTCATCTACGAGCTCCTGCAGAATGCTGAAGATGCGTTGCGGAGGCGGTCAAACCACCCCGGTCCCAGGAGCGTCGCTTTTCGGCTTTCTGCAAACGAGCTTCGGGTTTCTCACTATGGCAAGCCATTCGACGCGGCCGATCTTCGGGGTATATGCGGAATTGGCGAGAGTACGAAGCCCTCGGAACTAACCGCGATTGGTCGCTTCGGAATCGGGTTCAAGTCCGTTTACGCATTCACGGCAGCTCCCCAGGCCCCTTCGGGCGACGAGCACTTTGCGATAGATGCCTTCGTGTGGCCAAGGGCGACCCCGCCGTTGCCAACTCGGCCTGGCGAAACTCTGTTCGTGTTTCCGTTCCGGCCGAGCGACAGCCTCGCTCACGATGAAATAGCGGTTGGACTCCAGACGCTTGGGGCTCGCACGCTCCTTTTCTTGAAGGACATCGAGGACATTTCGTGGTCGGTTGAAGGCGGTGCGTCTGGGCTGTATCTGCGCAGTGAGCCAGAGACAATCGCGACGGGCGTTCGCAAGGTGTCCCTTCTTGGACAGGATTCAGAGGTACCGGATACGCAGGAGAGCTGGCTCATCTTTGCCAGGGATGTCTTCGATCCCGATGGGTCCGGCGCGGGCCAGGTTGAGGTCGCGTTCGGATTGGATTCCAAATCCACGAGTAGTCTCGCTATTCGCAGGGTCCAGGATTCAGCGCTTGTCGTGTACTTCCCGACCATCGTTCCCACCAACTGCGGCTTCTTGCTCCAAGGACCATACCGGACCACCCCCAGCCGGGACAACGTACCGCGGCAGGACGAATGGAACCAGCACCTCGTCCGCAAAACCGCCTTGCTGCTGGTTGATGCTCTGCCGCAACTTCGCAGCCTCGATCTTCTCGACGTTGACGCCATTCGGGCCTTGCCAATCGATCGCATCCGCTTCGATGACAGCAACATGTTTACGCCGCTGTTCGATGCGGTGCGCGCGACATTCGTCGCCCAGCCTCTGTTCCCAACGTTTCGGGACGGTCATACGACGAGCAGCCGCGCGAGGCTGGCCCGCACAAAGGAGCTGCGCGAACTTCTCTCGCCGGCGCAGCTGAGCGTGCTATTTGACACAGCAGACGACGTCCACTGGCTTTCCGAAGAAGTTACGCAAGATCGAACGCCTGAGCTGCGTCAATACGCACTCCGAGAACTCCAAATCCCTGAGCTGGATCCCGAGAGACTCCTGCCAAGGTTTACCAAGGCATTCCTTGAAGCACAGTCTGACGCATGGATGATCTCGTTCTACATGTTTCTGAGCGGACAGCCCGCGTTATGGCAACGCGGCCAGCTCAACGACAAGCCGATCGTCCGGTTGGAATCGGGCAGCCACGTGGCCCCTTGGAACGGGAAGCTTCCCCAGGCATTCCTTCCTGGCGAGCACGCCAGTGGCTTCCCCACAGTCCGCAAGGCCATCAGCGATGCGTCTGACGCCAGAAAGTTCCTCGTTCAACTCGGGCTCACCGAACCAGATCCAGTCGATGACGTGATTGCGAACGTTCTGCCCCAGTATCGCGGCGAAGAAGTTGACCGTTCCGTCGAGGAGTATGGAGCAGACATCCAAAGAGTGCTGGCGGCCTTTGGCACTGACTCAAAGGCCCAACGAGACAAACTCGTCACGGCCTTGCGAGACACCACGTTTGTGATGGCTATGGATGCTGGCAAACGCTCCACATGCATCTCAAGGCCAGGCGATCTCTATATGGCTACGGAGCGCCTCACTGAGCTGTTCAAGAACATTCAAGGCGTCTTGCTGGTTGATGACTCATATCCGTGCCTCCGCGGTGAAGAGATGCGAAAGCTGCTCGATGCATGCGGTGCAGCGCAATACCTCCAGCCGATCGACGTGCCGTCGGAGTTGTCCTACGAGCAGCGTAAAGAAGTGCGTCGCGAGGCAGGTCAGGAGCGATGCTCGTCCGAGCTGCCGATAAGAGACTGGACTTTGCGAGGATTGAACGAGCTTGTCGCCTCGCTACCGGGGATGGAACCGGCAGTGCGCCGGCAGCGAGCCGCGATGTTATGAAAGGCCGTTGGAGACGTGGAGGATCGACGCGGATCGAACACTTTCAGTGGCGAGTATGGGTGGTCCTTCCACACGAAGTACTCGACCCGATTCGATGCCAAGTTTGTACGCACGCTGAACGAGGCCCGCTGGATCCCCGACGCGAGCGATGCCCTGAAACAACCGAACGTCGTCCTGTTCGCTGACCTCGGCTGGGACACCAACCCATTTCTGCTTACGAAGATCCGTTTCAAGCCGCCGATCATCGACACCCTTGCGAAGGAGGCTGGCCTCGAGCCCGGGCTGCTCGATCTCCTCAAGAAGCTCGGCGTCACGAGTGAGGATGAACTCAAGGCTCGGCTCAAGTTGGCAGATGACTCGGAGGTACCTACGCCGACTCCACCTTCCGATGGAATCGAGAACAACGTCCCTATTCCCGCAGCGGAAGAAGGCGTGTCGCCGCCGGGAACGGGAGAGCCGACGGGGGATCAAGGCGCGGGGCAGACGGGGGCACCCGCGGGACAATCGAGCGACGGGTCCGCATCCAGCAATGGCACGAGGCAGGGCCACACTGGTTCGACCACCCAAGTGGCAGGTGGCAATGACCGGGGACCGGGACCCGGCTCTCAACCTGAACGCAACGGTTCGGCGGGTGGCACGCGGACGTTCCACACGTATGTGGGCGTGCATGGGGATGAGCATGAGCCCGATCCGGACGGGCTTACACGAGAGGTGAGGTTGTCGCTCGAGGAAACGGCGATCATCGCCATCCTGGCTGAAGAGCCCGCCCTACTGCGAACACCGGCAAACAACCCGGGCTTTGACCTGATTGGTCCCGGCACGGACGAACAGCCGGACCGCCGGATAGAAGTGAAAGCGATGACACGCGACCTAAAAAGTCGCCCTGTGGGCATGTCCCACGCCCAGTTCGAGTGCGCCCGGGAGCATGGTGCCGCTTTTTTGGCTGTATGTCGTCGAGTTTGCCGACAGCCCCAGCCTTCGTCGCATCGTGCGCATCCAGAATCCCGCGGGGAAGGCTCGCACGTTTACCTTCGATCGTGGTTGGATTGAGATTGCGTCCACATCCCCACCGCTCACGCCACCGTGAAAGTGATCAAGACTGCTCCGCCAGACTCTCACCGACCCGTACACCGTGCCAACATCCGTCGTCTTAAAAGGAAACACAACAATGAGCAGCTTAGTCTCGTCAGTCGCGAAGGTGATGGATTCTCCAACCATCGATCCTTCCATGAAGCCCGCGGCAGACGGACTGTCCTCGCTAGTTGATGCCGACGCCTATATCGGTGAGGTCTTCTCGCTTGCATATGACGATGCGCTGGTCCAGATCCACGACTTCCACCGCAAGCAGGTCGGAGGAGTGCCGGCTCTCTCCTTCCTGATTGCCACGCGTATTCCGCCGGGCAAGCCTTTTGACCCTAAGGAGGAGGACGCGTCAATCATCCTTCTTAGGGTACTCGACAAGGCCGACCTGCCTAACGCGCAAGAGGCACTTCGCGTCCGGGTGGAGAACGCACAGCGGGTGTCCGGCGAGATCGAGAAGACGTGGGACCACAAGGACGTGATGGATGCCACCACGAACCAACTGCTGGGCTTCGCCGGCGTTCGTTGCCGCGTGCTAGGTACCTTCTACGTTGCCGACGTGGGTGAACCCGATAAGCCATCGTACAAGCTAGCCTTCGGATCAGATCTCAGCAACTACTACCCGAACCGTGGGCTGAAGGTGTTCAAGCCGAAGGCCGCGGTACTGAAGGCCATCGTGAACTTTCGGGACCCCCGGAACCTCGTCGATCCCGACGTTCGCGTGCAGATCGGTGAGGTGCGATATGCATCGAGCAACCGCCCGTTTCAGCAGATCGGCGGCGTCCCGGTGGATCTCTCGCCGCTGGACTTGCTCGGGCAGAAGTCGGCACTGTTCGGCATGACCCGTAGCGGCAAGTCGAACACGACGAAGATCATCTTAAAGTCGATCTTCGCACTGAGGTGGGCGACCGCCGGCGCCCGGCGCATCGGCCAGGTGGTGTTTGACCCAAACGGTGAGTACGCAAACGAGAACGCGCAGGACGCTGGCCACGGGCAGAACCCCAACGCCATCAAGAACGTGTGGGCTGCCGCGCCGCCGGCGCAGCGAGCGCAGTTCAAGACTGACGTCGTGACGTACGGCATCACCAAGCACGCAAACGATCCTGACCGAAACCTGATGCTGATCAACTTCTACGTTGATGCGAACATGGAGATCGGGAAGGAGATTGTCGACTCCAGTTTGGCGGACAACTCCACGTCGACCTATGTCCAAAACTTCCGAGACGTGCGACTCGCGCCGCCCGACGCCACGGATGTGTCCGCGATGACGAGGCATCGCCGACGCGTTCTCTTCTATCGAGGTCTGCTCCACAAGGCAGGCTTCGACGTGCCGAACAGCGTCACGCCAGAAACCAGAAACCTGTTCAACAAGGATCTTCTTAAAGCCCTTCAGGATGACACCAACCCGGAACACAAGGCGTGCGGAGCCCTGCTTGCCAAGACATCTCCCACTTGGTCTGAAATCTCCCAGGCCGCTGGTCTACTGCGCAATTTCATCACGGACAAGGACTCACTGTGGGGTGCCTTCAACACGAAGTACATAAGCACGAGCTCCAGCGGGTCTTGGGCAGATGACGACCTCCGCAAGATCCTCGAGATGTTCCACTACCCCAACGGCTCACGGCTGATCGCCCGGGTGCGCGAGCAGCACACGGCGACGACGTCAACCGACTATGCCGACGACATTTACGAGCATCTCCTCAAGGGTCGGTTGGTCATCGTGGATCAGTCGAGCGGCAATGCTGAGCTGAACAAGTCGTCGGCCGACCGAGTGATGCGTCGGATCTTTGAGGCGAACCAGCAGCAGTTCCGAGAGGCGAAGATTCCTCCGGACATCCTTGTGTACGTTGAGGAAGCCCACAACATCCTGCCCGCAGCCGGCGACCTCGACATGTCAGACATCTGGGTGCGAACGGCAAAGGAAGGGGCCAAGTACCGCATCGGCCTGGTATACGCCACGCAGGAGGTCAGTTCTATTCAGGTAAACATTCTCCGCAACACGGCAAACTGGTTCATCGGGCACCTGAACAACACGGACGAGACGAAGGAACTCCGCAAGTTCTATGACTTCGCGGACTTCGAGCAAAGCATTCTGCGTGCACAAGACAAGGGCTTCGTCAGAGTGAAGACGCTCTCCAATCCGTATGTCGTGCCTGTCCAGGTGGAGCGTTTCGTTATCCCGACTACCTGAGGAGCCCGCCATGCCGTACGAAGGCGAGTTCGCCTCATACCGATCGATCAATCGGATCACCCAGACGGACCGCGTCAAAGGTCTCCTGACTAAGGCGCGAGTCATCGCGCCATCCGCAACAACTGCTTCATTGACGCCACAGGTGGCACCCGATCCTCCTGCCACCAGATCGTCGTTCGCTGTTGCGATCGACGGCAGCTACGCAGAAGTTCCGGTCAAGAACGGCTACCCCGGCGCGCACGTTGGCTACGTCACAGTCGCCAGCGTCTTGCTAAACCTGCGTGACCTCGATCAACTCGACGAGCAGCGCCCCATCAATCCCGTGGAGTTTCGCAAGACTGAGCAAGCCGCGACTGTCGACGCCGCACTGCCTGGCAGCAACGTCGTGACGCGAGATCATCGCAGCGCAAAAGCCGCATTCCGCGAGGCTGTGTTTGAGGTGTTCCACGATGCGGTTGTGGACTCTGAGGATCCGAGCACTCTGCTGGACACCTTCAAACACCTGCTGTCGTTTAAGCCCCAGTCGAATCCGCAGAAGTGTCCCCACGACGACTGCAACGAAGAGTTCGTGATCGGCCCGAACACCAGTTCGTGCCCGTCCGCCCGACAGTGCCGCGTGTACCCGACCGACGCGCTGCGTATCCATGAACGATTCAATGAGGTTGGAAGCAACGGCGAAGCGTTCGGCTTGGTGATGACGACCTGGGAACGAGTGCTGTTGGTTCATCTTCTGCGGTGCTTCGAGCGCCGGAACTGGCTGGAGGGTGTCGGCAACCTCGCATTCTTCGTGGATGGACCGCTTGGTGTGTTCGGTCCCCCGGCATGGTTGAGTGCGGCGATCAGCACCGAGCTTAAACGACTGAACACGATCGTGCGGCAGAAGACAGGCAATGACCTGGTGATAGTTGGCATCGAGAAATCTGGCGCGTTTGTCGCTCACTTTGACGAAATCGATCCGTCCGAGACTCCCGGCGAGACGCGGTTCTCGCCACGCACCTATTCGCTGCTCACCGACAAATACATCAAGCAACGGATCTCGCTGTCGGACAGCGATCGGCGTTACGGCCAGGACACGTACTTCGGCCGCAAGTTCTTCTACAAAACGACATCCGGAGCCAGAATCGTTGCCAGCATCCCATTCCTGACTGCTGCGCAGGACACCTTGGACAGCGACGACATCGCGCTCTACCCGCAGTTCAGCAACGTGTGTGGCTCGCTGGACCGACTGGTGTCGTCACGGTTCCCCAACTCTTTGTCACCCATCATTTCAGCGCACTCTCACGCGGCAATCCCCCTCCACCTGGGGGCTAAGGTCCTCCAGCAACTCGCTCGCGCCTTGATGACCCGGAAACCATAATGGGAGAAAAGCCTGGACAGTTCGATTCGCCAGAAGCACGTTGGGCGGGCGTCGGCCCCTACTACGCGATGTTCCCTGCGCGTTTCGCCGACAAGGTGATCTCTCAGTATACCGAAGACGGCGACACGGTGATCGATCCATTCGCCGGCCGGGGAACTTCGCTTTTCAGTGCCGCAACGAAGGGCCGACACGCGCTTGGCGTTGAAATCAATCCTGTAGGCTGGGTCTTCGCAGCCACCAAGCTCAATCCAGCACAGCACTCACGCGCTGTGACAAGGGTGTATGAACTGGGCGGTCTCGCTGGTCGATTCGGCCTTGCTGCGAAGCGCATGCCCACGTTCTTCCGCCGTTGCTTCTCCCCGGAGGTGCTGTCATTCTTGCTCGCCGCCAGGAAGCATTTGGATTGGCGGGACAGCTCCGTGGACCGCACTGTGATGGCGATCATCCTGATCGACTTGCATGGAAAGCGCGAACTGGCGTTCTCGAATCAGATGCGGCAGACGAAATGCATGTCGCCGGAGTACGCCATGCGGTGGTGGGCCGAGCGCGAGATGGAGCCGCCGAAGCGTGATCCAGTCGAGTTCATGCTCAAGAAAATGATGTGGCGCTACGCCAGGGGCACCCCAACGACCTCGGAGAGTCGTGTGTACCTAGCCGATAGCACGCACCGACTCGCGGGGCTTCGCGCGACGGCCTCGCGGCTCGCGCCAAAGGGTGCCAAGCTGCTGTTCACGTCACCTCCGTACTTCGGCGTGACGAACTACCACTACGACCAGTGGCTCCGGTTATGGATGCTCGGGGGGACCGAGCTTCCCAAGAGTTCCGGCGACAAGCACCGTGGAAGGTTCCAGCACCCGGAGCACTATCGGGAACTGCTTCTGTCGGCCTTCACGGAGGCGAAACCCCTGCTGGCTCGTGATGCAACTGTCTACGTGCGGACGGACAGGCGTCGACTGACGTCGACCATCACTCGCGAAGTCTTGAAGGAGGTCTTCCCAAAGCACGAGTTGCGGCGGCGTCCGCGACCGCTGAAGGGGCTAACCCAAACGCGGCTGTTTGGCAACGGAGCCCCTGACGATGGCGAGGTTGATTTGGTCCTGACGCCCACATGAACAAGCGAGCCTGCAATGCCCAACGCCCCAATCCAACTCTCGCCACCCCAGAAGGAAGTCGTCGCCCACCGCGCTGGCCACATGCAGGTCATCGCGTGCGCCGGCTCGGGCAAGACAGAGGCGGTTTCGCGGCGGGTCGCAGCGTTGATTGGTGAAGGCGTAGAGCCTGCAGCGATCGTTGCGTTCACGTTCACTGAGAAGGCCGCGGCAGAGCTAAAGGATCGCATCATCAACCGCGTCGCGGAGGTGAAGGGCGACGACTTCAAGGGCCGCTTGGCGCAGATGTTTGTGGGCACCATCCACAGTTACTGCTTCAAGCTCCTGCAGGATCACGTCCCCCAGTATGGCAACTACGACGTGCTGGAGCCGCATCGCCATGCGGGCTTGTTGTCCCGTGAGAGCAAGAAACTGTGCTTGGACGCACTCGGTCAAGCAGGCCACTGGGCTCCGATCCAGTCGTTTGCCGAGACGGTCGATGTCATCGGCAACGAGCTCATCCAGGCCGTCGATCTCGCCGGCACCCCGCTGGAGCTGGCATATACCTGCTACCTCGAAACGCTCGACCGCTACCACTACCTCACCTTTGGCCTCATCATCCAGAAGGCGGTCGAGGCACTGAAAGACCCCGCGATCTTCAAGAAGGTGCATGGCCCGCTCAAGCACCTCATTGTCGATGAATACCAGGACATCAACCCAGCCCAAGAGGCGCTCATCCGTCGTCTGGGTTCCGATCCGGTTCACGTCTGCGTGGTCGGAGACGATGACCAATCGATTTACCAGTGGCGTGGATCACAGACGAGCAACATCCTGACCTTCGTGAAACGCTATGGCGCGCATGCGGTCACGCTCGCGGCCAACCGCCGCTCCAAGGCGGAGATCGTCGATCACGCGGCCAGGTTCGCAGCCCTTATCCCGGGCCGGCTGTCAAAGAAGATGGAGCCGGTGCGGGAGAGTGACCGCCTGAGCGTTGTGCCGTGGTCAGCGGAGACGCCGGCGGATGAGTGCGAGACGATCGCTGTCGCCATCGAGGCGTTGAAGAAGCAGGGTTTCCGTTACCGGGACATCGCCATTCTCTTCCGTTCGGTCCGGACCTCAGCCCCTCCGCTCATCACTGCGCTCCGCGATCGTGGCATTCCGATCACCTGCGGCGGCCGCACAGGGCTGTTCATGCTGCCCGAGATTGACGTGCTGGGGCGCACCTACGTCTGGCTGGTTGACTACGACTGGCGGCCCACGGGATACGGACAGCAGGCGGCGACAGTGAACGTCGATGACTTGGTGCGGGACTTCCTCGCCGCGTTCAACAATCCGCGGCCAGCGAAAGAGGTCAAGAAGTACCTCACGGACTGGAAGACGGTCGCCGGCGATGAGCGATCACCAGTCAACCTGGTTGGCGACTTTTACAAGCTCCTGAACTTCTTAAAGGTCCATCAGCTCGATCCGGACGTGCCGGATCACTCGGCTCGCATGGGCGCGCTGGCCCGTTTCTCGAACATCCTGGCGGACTTCGAGAACGTCACGCGCCGCGGGCGCTGGGTCACCAAGGACGACGGCACCCGCGAGTTCACTGGGGGCACCAATCGTGGCATCCACTTCTACCAGCGGCTCGCCAACTTCATGCAGCATTACGCCCGCGATGCCTACGAGGACTTCGACGGCGAGGTGACGCCCGACGTGGACGCCGTGGACATCTCCACCGTCCACCAGGCCAAGGGCCTGGAGTGGCCGGTGGTCTTCATGCCGGCGCTGGTCGATAGCCGGTTCCCCTCTCGCAACGCGGGCAAGGCTCGCCAGTGGCTGTTGCCCGATAAGGTGTTCCCCGCGGCCAGTCGGGTGCGGTACGAGGGTGGCGAGGACGAGGAGCGGCGGCTGTTTTACGTCGCCATGACTCGGGCTCGCGACGCGCTGTACCTCTCACACTTCCGCCGGCAGACGAACCGGGCCAAGCCCTCACGGTTCCTCGTTGACATCTTCGGCTCCGAGATCCCCGAACTGACCCAGTTGCCCTTGCCCAAGCCGCCCGAGGTCATCAAGCCGGACGAACCCGACAAGGTCTCGGTGTCGTGTTCCGAGCTCACCGACTTCGACGCGTGCGGCTTCCGATATCGCCTGTCGAGCTCGCTCGGATTCGAGACGCAGTTGGTGTCGGAACTCGGCTATGGCCGCGCCATCCACCACGTTCTGCGTTTCATCGCCGAGATGTCCCGCACGACCGGAAAGGTGCCGACCATTTCCGAGGTCCAGAAGGTGCTCGACAGAGAGTTCTACCTGCCCTTCGCCAACAAGAATAACTTCGACAACATGCGGGCGATGGCGGATCGGATGATCGGGAAGTACCTCACCCAGTACAAGGATGATCTCCAGCGGATCTGGGCTACCGAACGCCCGTTTGAGATGCACCTGGCTGCCGGCACACTCTCGGGCCGAGCGGACGTGATTCTGGAGCACCACAACGGCAAGCCCGACTCGCTCGCCATCGTCGACTACAAGACCGCAAAGGGCAACGAGCAGGATGACGTGTTTGGTTTTCAGCTCGCGGTCTACGCCGCTGCGGGGCGTGGCGAGGGGCTGAACGTTGACGCTGCGCTGCTCCATCACCTGGACGCCGGTACCCGTTCAAGCGTGGACATCACGGTGTCAGCCACCGGCAAGGCCGTCAAGCGGGTCGAGCAGATGATGGGCGACCTTCGCACCGCCACCTATGTGCCCAAGCCGGAGAAGAAGAAATGCAAGGCGTGCGAATACCGTCTGTTGTGCCAGCACGCCCCTGTTGATCCCTGGGATGCAGACTGAGCTCACGAGCACAGAGAGAAGGTCCACCGCATGAATACCGGCATCCTAAATCTTCCTGTCGCCGATGTACCCATCGCTGTGATCGACTTTGAGACCACCGGTCTCTCGGCCGATTACGACAGAGTGGTTGAGGTTTCCGTCGTGCGGGTCGCACCGGGCGGGAAGAAGCGGACCCTCGTGCTCGACACGCTTGTCAATCCCCGCTGCTCGGTCTCGGCCACTGAGATTCACGGCATCACCGACGGGATGGTTAAGAACGCGCCGGAGTTCAAGGACATTTGGCCGGCCATGCACGCCGCGCTTTCGGGCTGCATCGTCGCCGCGTACAACGCCTACTTCGACATGCGGTTTCTGGAGGCGGAGGCGGCCCGCGCGAAGGCAAGAGTCAATGTTCCGTTCATTTGCCTCATGCACATGCGGACGCTGATTGGGGTAGGGGAGCGCTGCGGGCTCGACATCGCTTGCCAGCATCACGGCATCCGGCTGCAAGATGCCCACCGCAGCGCTCGCGACGCTATGGCGACTGCCGAGCTCATCCCCGCGTACCTCGACACCATGCGCACGAATGGGCTTCGGACGTTCGAGGACCTGAGCCGAGCGGGCTCCCACAAGTACCTGCAGAGCTTTCGGCACAGTCCGCTTCCCACACGGCCACCGGCGAGTTGCTGCGAGTTCTATCCCAGGGAGAAGGTGCAGGTCCGGCGGGGCGGGGTCCTGAGCTTTCTGTCCAAGGGCTGATGGAGCGTGCACCAAACCGCTCTCATTTCGTCCGGCCGGTTCTGTACCCAATCGGACCTGTTACCCTCGTGGACTGAATATCGCGACCCTTGGGCCGCGAAGGAGTTCTGACTTTGGCCTGCAAGCCCCGCAACAACGGCAACACGCCCATCGCGACCACCGACTTGAGCGGTCGCTTTTTGCTGCGGCGGAGGATGACTACGCCGACGCGGCTGATCCTCGGCGACTCGGTCCATGTCACGGCGCCCGTAAAGGCGCAGGTGGTGAAGCGCGTAGCCGCCATCATGGGTGAGCTGCGGCCAGCGACGTTTACGCCGAAGCAAGAGAAGAAGAAGTGCAATGAGTGCGAGTTCCGTCGACTGTGCGACCAAGTGCCGGTGGACCCGTGGGAGTCTGACGATTGACACAACAAGGAATTCCTCAAATGACACTTATTACCTGCCCGCAGGAACTCCAGCGGGCGCTCGCGGAATGCATGGGTCGTTGCTCTCGTGTGTTCATTGCTGCCGCTTGGATGCGCGAAGGTTTCGCGAATAAAGAGTTGCTTCATTGCAAGCGGCCCTATCAGGCAGTCATCGGCACTGACTTCGGCATGACCGATCCGACGACCGTGGAGCGAGTTTGGAAAGCGGCTGGACGCAGCGACGCCATCAGGTTGTTTCCCGCGACCGGAAGGACGTTCCACCCGAAACTCTACATCTTTGAGGGCAAGGACTCCTGGGAAGTCCTCGTTGGCAGCGCGAACATGACCGCCGCGGCGTTCACGGAGAACCATGAGGCAATGGTGCATCTTCGGCTTGAGCCGGATGTCGCTGCGGACTGGGTGGCAGAGTGGCAGAAGTGGTGGAGCGCGTGCGACAAACTGACGACCTCACTTCTCGCCGATTACTCCAGGCAGGCCGCCAAGTGGTCAGCCGCGTCCATTGTCAACATTTCGAAGAGGGACGATCTTGACGTCCGCAGCGCCAAACTGCCATCTAAAGCCAAGAAGGGTTCCCGGATTGGGTCCCCGGGCAGTTCGGACCTGCCGAGGTTGTCCGACGTTCTTGCCGCTGACTTCCCTGGATACATCTCGCTTCTGCGAAAGCAGCTTTCCAGGACCAACAGTACGGACCACTTGGATAAGGCAGACAGGGGATACAGCAACTACCTCAGCGTGATCGAGCGTGCACACGCGGCGCTGCTGGATGACGGTTTTCCGAACCCATCCAATCGTGACCACTTCCAACTCGTGCTGGGAACTAGGAAGGACACAGGCTTGTTGGGCTCACTCTCAGCACTTCGTGCGGGCTGGGGCACCCTGAAAAACCCGCTATTTGTCAACGCTCTCCGCCTGAAGATGCGATCGTTGCTCGCTGCAGGCGGCGAGGCCGCCCTTCTCGACCGAGCAAAACAGGTGTTCGACTTTATCACAAAGCAGAAGGGTCTTTCCCACGCTGTAGCGACTCGCCTGCTTGCGCTCGCGCATCCAGATCGGTTCATTTCTGTGAACGGGGCATCGAAAGACAATCTGGCGAGGCATCTTGGAGTGTCTGTCGCCGAACTGACAACGTGGCCCGGCTACGAGCGAGCCTTGCACGTCCTGTGGAC
>Ga0163146_10006387_pt1 | contig 13381 bp, 14 predicted proteins | sample OliLakLV19MP7G1_FD_148648 | JGI IMG/M metagenome (GOLD analysis project Ga0163146, IMG submission 148648) | Freshwater microbial mat bacterial communities from Lake Vanda, McMurdo Dry Valleys, Antarctica - Oligotrophic Lake LV.19.MP7.G1 | ecosystem: Environmental > Aquatic > Freshwater > Lake >... | reverse complement strand
GTCGACGAAGCGCTCAGCGGAGCTCGTGGCGCCGTGATGGCTGTGGCACGCGTGGATCGGATGCTCGCGCAGTTCGAGCACGCTGGCGTCGGCGACGTGCGCACTCATCTCTACCGACCGCGCGAGTGCCACCGCTTCTCGCAAGTCCCGGGCGTGCTCGGTGCGGCGGAGCAGCGAGGTCGGAAATGGGTTATCGAGCGTGAGCCCATGCAGAACCACGACGTGATCGTGATGTTCAGCGATGGCCTCACGACTCGCGTGGACATCTCGGGTGAGCTGCAGCTCCTACGCCGACACCCAATCGTGATCGCAGCGCACCTGCTCGAGAAGTTCGGCCGCTCGAACGACGACGCACTGGTGCTCGTCACCAGGTAAGTTGGTAGCCGGCGGTAAGGCTGTGCTCCCGGTTCCCGCTCCTCGGCTTCGTTCAGAAGTAGCCCTCGCGCTTGCGTTTCTCCATGGCTGCGTCTTCATCACTGTCAATCAGGCGCCCTTGGCGTTCGGAAGTTCGTGTGTCTAAGATTTCACGAACGATGTCTTGGACACTGGCTGCGGAGGAGCGAATCGCGCCTGTGTTGGGCCAGCAACCCAGCGTGCGGAACCGCACCTTTTCCGTGCGAGGCGTCTCGCCGGGGAGGAAGCGCATGCGTTCGGGCTGATCGGGAACGATGAGCGTTCCCTGCCGATCCACCACGGGCCGTTCACGAGCAAAATACAGGGGAACGACCGGGATATTCTCGCGCAGGATGTAAAGCCAGACGTCGGCTTCAGTCCAATCCGAGAGGGGAAACACGCGGACCGATTCGCCTTTTGCTATCTTGCCGTTGAAGAGGCGCCACAACTCTGGTCTTTGAGTTTTGGGTTCCCATTGGAAGTGCTCATCACGAAATGAGAAAACGCGTTCCTTGGCCCGTGAGCGTTCTTCATCGCGGCGAGCCCCACCAATCGCTGCATCGAACTTGTGTTCTCGTAGAGCGTCGAGGAGCGCTTGCGTCTTCATGACGTCCGTGTAGGCGCCGCCAGAATCAAAGGGATTTAGCCCATCCTTCACACCTTGGTGATTGATGTGTCGGATCAGGTTTACACCTAGGCTAGCGGCGGTTTGGTCGCGGAATTCGTAGAGTTCCTGGAACTCCCAGGTCGTGTCCACGTGCAGGAGTGGAAAGGGAATGGGGCCCGGGTGGAATGCCTTCCTGGCCAGGTGTAGCAGTGCCGTCGAATCCTTCCCGACCGAATACATGAGTACTGGATTGGAGAATTGCGCAGCCGTCTCCCTCAAGATGTGGATGCTTCCCGCCTCCAAGTCATCCAAATAGGAGCGCGCGTTTGCGGTCAGACTCCTCGCCACAAACGCCCTCGGTTCCAGTTCTGAGTTCGCTCAATGCTGCGGCTGACGGAGCGCCCCATTCTTTCCACGGCCGCGTCCACCGCGCCGAAACTAGTGGTTCCGAGTTCTGTCAGGGTCGAAGTGCCAATCTGTGCTCCATGCACGGTCACCTGACACTCTTTGTCAACGCCGCCTTTGGGTCCATTAATGTCGGCAATCCGCACCACCACCCCACTTAGCTTGTCTCCAAAACGGCTCAATTGAAAACCGATCCTGCGCATCACATACTCGCGAAGCTCTTGGGTGCCTCGAAGACCTCGAAAACGGATTTGCACACGCATCGTCAACGTCCTTGTTAGAGAGTGGAGGGTTTTCGTTCCAGATAGTGTCTTCCTGTACGTTTACGGCCTGGGCTTGGTGTCGGCAATAACAGAATAACTACATGACATGTCGGCTTATGCGACATATCGCGCGACAGTCTGAAGCTAGCGCCGCATCGCAAGAATGTCGGCCTCGTCGCGCGAGAAGAGCTGTTGCAACAGCGGGTGCTGATAGTGGCGCTCCGCTGTGATGGCGTAGAAAGTCTCAAGAAGCCCAGGCACCACGCAGTATTCGTGGAGAGTATGCGCCAGCAACTCATCGCGCACGACCACTCGTGGCATGAGCGCGATAGCCTCTGCGTCCCGCGCCAAGAGCCGCATCGTGGCCATATCGTCGACTTCGGCAAGAATTCGCAACGGAACACCGAGCTGCTGGCAGAGCGCATCGAACTCTGTGCGAATGTCGCTATCAGGCCCGGGAACAATCAACGGAATGTCGCGCAAATCCTGAGGGAAACGAAAGGCACGCCGCCGCTTGCGGCCGATCAAACTGACGGGTTGACTGGCAAGCCTGCGACAGCGCCAGCCCGTCTCCGAACCACGCGCACTCGGACGGTTGGAAAGCACGAGATCCAAGCTGTGGCTTCCGAGCTTGCTCAATAGCTCGTCGAAGCTTCCTGACTGCAAGCTCAATTTCACCTCATCCTGCAGCAGCAGCGGCTTAATGAACGACTCTTGAAAGTTGCGCGAAAGCGTGGCAACCGCGCCGACTCGGAACAGGTGCTCCCGCTGCCGGCCCTGCTCAAGCGTAGCCACCAGCTCTCCTCCCGTCGCAAAGATGTCCTCCGCGTAGTCGAGTGCGATGCGGCCAGCTTCAGTCAGAACGAGCCTGCGTCCTTCGCGTGCGAACAGCTGCTCACCGAGTTGAGCTTCCAAGCTTTGGATCTGCGCGGAGAGCGCCGACTGGGCAACGCGCAGACGCTGCGCCGTGCGAGTGAGGTTGCCGTCTTTTGCGACGGCCCAAAAATAGTGGAGGTGGTGAAAATTGAGTCTTCCGAGGCTCATACAATGTTCTTTATTAGAGATTAAATTAATCTGAATTATGTCTTTTATTAGAACGATGTCTAGAGCTACACCTTCCATTCATGGATATCGAAGGCCCCTGGTCTTTCTGGATCAGCCTTATTTCTCTAGCCATTCCAGCTATTTTTGGAATCGCCGCAGCGTGCGTGAATGCCCGGACCCCCTTTTACCGTGCGGCGGGCGTTGCCAGTGCCGCATGGCTGCTCTCCGCGCTCGTGAGCTTAGCGATTGCGGTCGCTCCCCTGGTCGCACCCGGGCAGCTCCGTGGCTGGGGGGTGCAGCTCAACGTGTTGACGGCGGTGATGCTTCCACTCGTCTGCACACTCGGTTGGGTTATCGTTCGCTATTCGCGAACGTACCTCCAAGCTGAGCCTGAACAAGCGCGCTATGTGCGCTGGCTGTTGGTTACGTTGGGGGCGGTCACCATGCTAGTCATGAGTAACGATCTGCTCATCATCGCCCTGGCTTGGACCACGACCAGTGTGGCGTTGCACCAACTGCTCACTTTCTACAGTGAGCGCCCGGCCGCGCTTTTGGCGGCGCACAAGAAGTTTCTCGTAAGCCGCCTGGCTGATCTCTGCATGGTTGGCGCGTTGGTGCTCGTGCAATTGAATGTCGGAAGTCTACAGCTAGAAGAGGTCGAGGCTTGGGTGCGTCAACACCAGAGCCTGCCACTCCCCATGCACGTCGCGGCGCTGCTGTTTGCCGCTGCTGTTTGCCTCAAGTCGGCACAGTTGCCGTTTCATGGGTGGTTGATTCAAGTGATGGAAGCGCCGACGCCCGTCTCGGCATTGCTGCATGCCGGCGTGGTCAATATCGGCGGATTTCTGATGATTCGTTTGGCGCCACTCATGGCAGCTGCACCAGCAGCTCAACTACTCTTAGTGGCGGTGGGGCTCACAACGGCTGTGCTGGCTGCGTTGGTCATGACCACCCGGGTGAGTATCAAGGTTAGCCTGGCCTGGTCCACGGCCGCCCAGATGGGGTTCATGCTGGTCGAGTGCGGTTTGGGCGCCTGGCAGCTCGCGCTAGTCCACTTGGTAGCGCATTCTTGCTACAAAGCACATGCCTTCCTAAGTTCTGGAAACACGGTGGCCGAGTGGCGTGCGCTGTCGCTGCTTGCGAAGGCTCAGCCTCTGACCATCCAGCGCTTGGCAGTGAGCGTCCTGGGAGCAGGAGTGATCCTAGGAGCCGGCGTTTTGGGTATCTCAAGGTTCCTGCCGGGACACACTGTGTCCTCGGCGGTACTCGCTTTGCTGATGACGCTGTCTTTAGTCCCGCTCTTGGCGCAAAGCTCGGCGGCAAGCCTGCTCGGCTGGAAGAGCGTGCTAACGCGAGGCCTGGGCGTCACGCTGCTCTATGTTGGTTGGCATGCTAGCGCGATTTGGCTCTTGCCAGTGCCTGAGGTGGAGCACACCGAATGGGGGTGGAGTCTCTTAGCCCTGGGAACAACCGGGCTCTTCTTGGTCCAGGTGAGCTTGCAATTGAGCCCCCACGGCCGCTTCGCCACGTGGCTCCATCCTCAGCTTTTCGCCGGATTCTTCCTCGATGAACGCTTCACGCGTTGGACGTTCGCGCTTTGGCCACCGCGCGTTAGATTAACGCCCCGTTCGCTTAACTTCCCTGCCCTCGCCGAGTCATTGGAGACATGACCATGAACACCAAGACACCAGCAAGCAGCGCCACAGCTATCCAGATCGACGACGGCGCACCGGATCCAATCATCGAACGAGCCATTGAGCAAGCATGCTCGCGCATTGCGCCCAGCTGGCCGCTCGATCGCTTCATTGCGGTCAATCCACTGTGGAGCCTCACGGATCGGCCGCTAAAAGAGGCGTCCGCGGAGCTTCACGCACTCTCTGGCGCGCAGCTGCTGATGCCGCGAGCTTGGTATCGTGAGGCACTGGCAAAGGGGCTCCTCCGGCACGAGCACCTTGAATCGGCGATAGCGCGTCACGATGCCTCAATCACTTGCGCTCAGCTCCTAGAACTCTTGGAGCGCGATGCGCCTGCGATCCCGAAGCGATCGAAGGTGACGGACGTGCTGGATGCCGAACCCGATGGTACGCACAACCCACGCTGGCGCGAGTTTGTCACCAACGGCATCAGCCAGTATTGCGCCGCGTACTTCGATGATGGGCAGGCATCGCTCGGGCCCAACCGCACGTTGGGGCTCTACGGGAGTTGGCACAAGCAAGCACAGAAGGACCGTGCGCCTGCGCTTCTAATGGGATTTTCTCAATATTTAGGCGTCGTGAGGGAATTGCCGGACACGGCCGGAGAGCTTCTGCAACGTACGCTCTTGGATCTGGAGGTGCCGCCGGCCGAGTATGAAAGCTATCTGACGAGCCTGCTGCTCGATGTCAACGGCTGGGCTGCTCTCTGCATGTACCGTCGCTGGACTGCTCGACTCGCCGGCGGAGACGACCACCACATCATCGACTTGCTCGCCATTCGAGCAGCCTGGGAATGGCTCCTTCACCGCTCAGGGGGAGGGAGCCTAGCGTTGCGCTGGCAGCTGGCGCGAGCGAGCTGGTCAACAATTGACGCATTGTCACGCACATCGCGGGCCCAAGATTGGTTGTTCCAAGAAGCCCTTGAAATCGCCTTTCAAGAAACCATCATCGCCGAGTTGCCCCGAGGCCTAGACCAACGCAGGCCGAAGGAAGTGCGCGTGCAGGCGGTATTCTGCATCGACGTTCGTTCGGAAGTTTTCCGCCGCGCGCTTGAATCGCAATCGGCTTCCGTACAAACACTCGGGTTCGCTGGATTTTTCGGGCTGCCGGTGGAGTACCAGGCACTCGGTGCGGAGCACGCTCGACCGCAACTCCCGGGCTTACTCCCTGCGCGCTACCGCATGACCGATTCAGGGCTGAATGAAAGCACCCAAGCACAGCGAACCTTCCGGCTGAGCCTGAGCAAGTCTTGGAAATCTTTCAAGACGGGCGGGCTTTCGACATTTGCCTTCGTTGAAGCGATGGGCCTTCCTTACGCCGTGCGTTTGCTCTCCGACAGCTTGGCCAAAAGCCCCCAGCTGGACGTCGACACCGTCGGCCTCAATCGCGACGAACGAGTGCTTCGCAAACCGCGGCTCACCGAGTTAGTGGACGGGACTGCGCTCGATCGGAACACGCGCTGTGATCTGGCCGCTGGAATACTGCGCGGCATGAGCCTCACGCATGACTTCGCTCCACTCGTTTTCCTAGTTGGGCACGGGAGCGAAACGAAGAACAATCCTCACGCTTCCGGGCTCGACTGTGGTGCTTGCTGTGGGCAGACGGGTGAAGTGAATGCCCGCGCCGCGGCAGCCCTCCTGAACGATCCCGAAGTGCGCGCTGGGCTTGCCGACCGGGGCATTTCGATCGAGGAAAGCACGCGGTTTGTCGCTGGGCTTCACAACACGACCACCGACGAGACCGTGATGTACGATCTGGACGAGCTTCCAGCCTCGCACGCCAATGCCTCGGAGGAACTTCGCGTGTGGTTAGCGCACGCGGGAGCCAGCGCGCGCCGCGAACGTTCAGCCTCGTTAGGTCTTTCAGGCTTGGATGAAAGTGCACTCCTCGCCAGCGTGCGCCAGCGAACACGCGATTGGGCCGAGGTGCGCCCCGAATGGGGACTAGCCAACAATGCCGCATTGATTGTGGCGCCACGCGAACATTGCCGGCATCTCAAGCTGAACGGGCGTTCGTTTCTCCACGAGTACCGGCATGAGGAAGATGAAGAATTTGCGATTCTGGAGTTCATCATGACGGCTCCGATGTTGGTAACGCATTGGATAAATTTTCAGTACTACGCCTCCACCGTGGATAATCTTCGCTATGGCAGTGGCAACAAGGTATTACACAATGTGGTCGGTGGACACCTGGGTGTGTTCGAAGGGAACACGGGCGATCTGCGCATCGGGCTGCCGCTGCAGTCACTGCACGATGGGAACACATGGGTGCACACCCCGCTTCGCTTAAGCGTGTTCATTGAGGCACCGCGTGCGGCGTTGGAGTCCATCTTGCGCAAGCATCAGAAGGTGAAAGATCTAGTAACGCTCGGCTGGCTCACGCTGTTTCAAATCGATTCGGCTGAGCACGCCGTGCACTTGTACGGTGAGAATGGTTGGATGCGACAGTAACCGACCCACGACAATTCTCCCGCTCGCCTTTCGCTTGGTTGCCTCCCTCTTCTCGCACGATTAGCCTCCGCGCCATGCCTAGATTGGACGCAGTCCTTCCACTCACACTTCGCGACGTCGAACGTGCGGAGATCCTGCGTTCTTCGCTGTCGAAGTACTTTCCCGAACTTGGTACGCTTTGGATCGTGGTCCCGGATCCCCAACTCCCTGCAATCCGCGAAGCGCTTCGCAAGCAGAAGGTGGAAGCTCAAGACCTAAGACTCGTGCCCGAAACCGAAATTGTTCCGGAGTTTCGGCTCACGCCAACGCTCCGCGGCTGGTACAAGCAACAGGTCATCAAGTTGGCCATCGCGGAGCACGTAGCGTCGCGAGCTTACCTCACGCTGGACGCCGACGTGATTTGCACGCGTCCCTTCACCGTCGCCGAGGCCGCTCCAGACCTCGTGCCTTACTTCGTGATCCCCGAAGATCGGCATCCGCGCTGGTATCGGCACACCGAAGCGGCGCTCGGGATGAAAGCGATTCGGAAAGGCGTGGTGCACAATGTCACCCCCGCCATTTTGGTGCGAGACGCCGTGCTTGAAATCCGGGACTATTTTGAACACAAGCCGTTAATCCTGAGCGTTCGCGGCGTCAAGCAAGCGATCGCGCTCGGGCGCTCCCGGTTCGGAAAAAAGGGCAAATTTGCGCGCTGGCGACTCATGCTCGCGGCAGGCGCACCCTGGACGGAATATGCGCTTTACTACACGTACCTTGAGGCCACGGGCCACATTCGCAATTTCCACGTGGAAACGGCGCAAGCGATCTATGACATTGAGCGCTCTTGCTGGCAAAACGATAAAGATAACTTTGGCGAGTGGGATCCGGCGCCATGCTTCGAGGGCCAAGGCCCGCCCTGGTTTGTCGTCGTGCAATCCAACACACAGCTCGATCCAGCGATCGTCTGGGACAAAGTAGAACGTTACCTTAAAACCGCGTGATGCGCGGCTCTCTTTGCGCGTGGAGTGATACAATGCCTCGCCAACCCAACGGCTTCTGGGGAGCACCCACGTCCACGATAGATTGGTGCGAGTCCAACTACACGATCACTCCTTACGTAGCGGAGTTCTTCAATACAGTTTCCAGTTTGGCGATCGTGGCTGTTGCCGTGGCAGGTATTGTTTTGCACATTCGGCTCCTTGAACGCCGATTTCTCGCAGCCTTCGCGGCTGTCGCGGTGGTGGGAGCAGGGAGTGCCGCGTTCCACGCGACGTTGCGCTTTGGCCTCCAAATGCTGGATGAGCTGCCAATGCTCTATTCGGCCTTAATCATGGTTTACATCTTGACCGAGAGGCGACCTAAGCGACGCTTTGGTGTCTGGTTTCCGTGGCTGCTCTGCGGGCACGGACTGCTCATCACCCTGCTCACATCCCTCACCCAGGGTCCGGTGCAGTTTTACTCATTCCACATCAGCTTTGGCACCCTTGAACTGTTCGCGCTGGTTCGCGTATTTCAGATCAGCCGAACCCATGCAGCGGCCAAAGCACGTGGCGTCTTTTGGTTTGGCATGTGTTCTTACCTGATTGGTATCGTGGTTTGGTTAGTGGACCTACGCTATTGCCATCTAGTCAGCATCATTCTGCCGCAAAACGGCATACCTTACCTCGAACTCCATAGCGTTTGGCACGTTCTGGTTGCTCTTGGCTTTTACCACCTACTGGTGTTTTTGGCTTACGACCGGCTCGTCATACTAGGCGAGCTTCCCAAGCTCACGCGAACGCCACTCGGACTTGTCAAGGTGACGGCTGGGGGCACCCCATGCTAGCGTGCGCGAATGCGGCGCGAAAAGGAGCCTGTTTACTGGTGGCGTCACCGTGCCTGAGCCCGGGCTTCGCGTCCTCGTCACGGGGGCCACTGGTTTCGTAGGTCGGCATTTGCGCGTCGGGCTCGAGGCGCGGGGATATGAAGTCATCTGTTGTGCCCGCGATGTGGATCGCGCGAGGAACGCGGAGCCGCTCTCGCACTGGGTGCACTTCGACGTGCGCGATCCGGAGTCCTTCAAGAACGCTGTTGCGGGTTGCAACGTAGCTTTCTATCTGGTTCACCGTCTTGGCACGGGCGAACACTATCCCGAAGAAGAGCGGCGCGCGGCTCAGCTGTTCGCGCAAGCAGCCGCAGCTGCCGGTGTTTCTCGTGTCATCTACCTGGGGGGAGTCGCGCCTTCTGGCAAGGTATCCCGGCATTTGGCGAGTCGGCTTGCTACCGGCGACGTGCTACGCGCCGGCACCGTTGAAGTTGTTGAGTTGCGAGCGGCCATGATCGTCGGCAAGGGGAGCGTCAGCTGGCAGATGGTCAGAGATCTGGCGCGCAGGTTACCGGCGATGCTGCTACCCAAGTGGCTTCTGCGGCACAGCTGGCCGGTGAGCATTGATGATATCACTTGGGCGCTGGTTGAGGCGCTCTCGCTTCCTTCGCGGGGAAAGAGCGTCTGTTACGACCTTCCTGGCCCCGAGCGAATCAGCCACCGTGACATGTTGTTGCGTGCGGCCCGGGCAATCGGCCTCCCGAATCCAGCGATGATCGGCGTACCGGTACTTACCCCCCGCCTTTCCAGCTATTGGATTGGCTGGGTCACTACCGTGGAAACAAGCGTTGCGCGCGAACTCGTGGAAGGGTTGGTGAGCGATCTTGAACCCACAGAGTCACTTTTTTGGGATCTCTTTCCTGGCCGACAACCGCTCGCGCTCGATGTGGCTATGCTCTTCGCCCTGGCCGACGAATCCTCGTCGGGCCTACCGACACCCGCAACGAGGAAACGCCTCTTAGAAGCTTGCGCACCCAGGCCTCAGACCTAGACCAGCGACGTGCGAACGCTCGTTTGGTTTCGAGGCAAGGAGCTGCGCATTGCCGACCACGCACCACTTGCTGCCGCGCTCGGGGACGACGAGGTGATTCCTGTGTTTGTACTCGATCCGTATTTCTTTGCGCCGCATCGCGCGCGCGAGTTGCCACATCGGATGCAGTTCTTACTCGAATCGCTGGTGGCGCTCGCGAAGAATCTGTCCCGCCTTGGATCGCAGCTGCTCGTTGTGCCTGGCAAAAGCGTGGAGGTCATTCCTCGCCTTTGTGAACAATGGCGAGTAGATCGCGTCGTTTCCCAGCGCTGGACGGAGCCTTTTGCGCGCGAGCGCGATCGGCAGATAGCTCTAGCCTTGCGTGTCCCGTTTGACCTCTTTGAGGGAGAGACGCTCCTGGCCCCCGCAGATTGTCGAAACGGCGCTGGCGCCCCCTATTCGGTCTTCACCCCCTTCGCCCGAACGTTTGCACTGAAGGCCAATCAGATCGGCAAACCCATCCCAGCACCGCGTGTTCTCCCCCCTTTGCCAGTCGACATGACGCTATCGGACGCCGTCGCGATTCCCTGTTTGGCCGATCTAGGCATCCCTCACAACGCACTCCTCCCTCGCGGTGGTGAGGCAGCGGCACGCGATCGGCTCCGCGCTTTTCTGCGCGGCCCCTTGGATAACTACGCTACCTCTCGCGACATTCCGTCACTCGCTGCAACGAGTGGCCTTTCTCCCGATCTCAAGTTCGGAACCATGTCCCCTCGCACTATCTGGAGCGCCATCCTGAAACGTCACGCGTCCAGCTCGGCGCAGGAGTCGCATTCGGTGTTTCAGAAACAACTGTTGTGGCGCGAATTCGCACACGCCACGCTTTGGCACAGGCCGGACCTCCTCAAACAGCCTTTTCGGTCGGAATTTCGTGGATTTCCCTGGCGTGACGATCCGCTGGGCTGGCGTGCCTGGATCGATGGCCTTACAGGTTATCCACTCGTTGACGCAGCGGCTCGACAACTCTACGCAGAAGGATTCGTCCACAATCGCGCCAGGATGGTCGCAGCGAGTTTTCTAGCAAAGCATCTGCTGATCGACTTTCGTCGCGGGGAGGCCCACTACATGAAGTACCTTGTCGACGGTGACTGGGCGAACAACAACATGGGATGGCAGTGGTCCGCAGGCACCGGATGTGACGCTCAACCTTACTTTCGAGTCTTCAATCCAACCCTCCAAGGGCAGCGCTTTGATCCGGAGGGAGCCTACGTGAAACGCTGGGTTCCCGAGCTCGCCAAAATGCCCGCAAAGTTCATTCACTGCCCGTCAGAGGCGCCGAAGGAGGTCTTGAAGCGCGCCAATGTTGTGCTCGGCACCACGTATCCCCTGCCCTGCGTCAATCACGCTTTCGCACGCGACCGCTTCCTTCACACAGCAGAAGCGCACCTGCGAGTGACGAAGAGTCGAGGCTCGATGAAGCAGGCCTGAGCACCTCATGCTCCCCGCGGCCCTTGCAAAATGCAACGCGGGTTCTAAGTGCTCAATAGCTCAATTCAGACACTTCTCAGTTTCAGACACTTCTGAGTCAACTCTGGAGTTCCCATGCTCAAACACAGATCCGTGCTCCTATTTGGCATTGCGGCATTTCTTTCGTTCTTATTGTCGGTCGGTCTTTGGTTTTCTGGCGACCGAGAACGTGGGCTCTTTGTCGGTCTTTGGGTACCCTCCATTCTGAGCCTCGGAGCCCTGTTGGTAGCAGCCAAGGGAGGTTCCCGTGAGTAATGGAGATGTAATTCTGTTTGCGCTTGGGGTGTTTATCACGACCCTTGTGGTCGGAGCGGTTTACCTTATCTCGCGTATAGAGACGTGAACATGGGCAAGCGTTATCAGCTTCAGTGCACGCAACTAGTCCCGGCCGAAAAGAAGCTGGTTTTCAGCTTTTTCTCGGAAGCCGCTAACCTGGAGGTGCTCACTCCGCCGTTCCTCAATTTCAAGATCATTTCCCCCCCGCCCATTTTCATGGCGCCAGGCACCCTGATCGATTACCAGATTCGATTATACGGAATTCCGATCGGATGGCGCACCAAGATTGAATCCTTTGTCAGGTTTGAGAGCTTCGTCGACACGCAACTCAGCGGGCCGTACCGGTACTGGCGTCATCTTCACGAGTTTGCCGATGCTGAGGGAGGTACTCTGGTGCGGGACACCGTGAACTACGAGCTGCCCGGGGGACCCTTAGCACCTCTTGGCCACGTCTTCGTCAAACGATCTCTAAAACAAATCTTTGACTTTCGACGCGAGGCCATCGCGAGGGCTTTCGAATAGCAAAGCATCGTTAGCCCAAACACTCACAATCTGCCTGATCTAACCAGCTTCTGAGCGGAGATTAGTTCAGATCATGGCGATCAAGACTCTCGGGCATCTACCCGCCAACTCCGAAGCTTTGCCGCAAGAATCGGGTGTGCGTCCGATCGGGTTCAAGGCGCAGCTTCAACACGTAACATTGCCCGACCTTGTCCAGATGGAGTGCCTAGCGGGGTCGGATCGCTCCCTCCGGGTAAGCTCAGGGCAGAGCTCGGGGTACCTGATGTTTTCTGGTGGTCAGGTGGTGCACGCGATGACTCGAACCTTGCGGGGGGAAGCCGCTGCTCTTGAGATTCTAAGTTGGCAGCACGGCAGCGTTGAGCCGTGTCGGCTACAGCTTCAGAACATCCCCCGATCACTAGGACCTGGCAGGAGCTCGTGCTCCGTTCAGCTCAACGCATCGATGAGCAACGCAAGGATGATAGACCCGAGCCTGAAGATCTCGACGACGTTGAATGACTGAGTTCGGGCGAGCCTGAAACGGGCGCATCATCGGAACGCGTCCGACGTCGCGTGATTCGCGCGGCGCGTTTGGACGCTCGAGGGCAAGTCGTCGTCGCACGCGGAGATGGAGATCAGGAAGAGTTCGCTGAGCTCTCGGCCTACGCCGTCCGCATGGCGCATGTCGTCGGTGAAGCATGTCGTTCTGCGGGACCTTCCTCAGATGTTCTCCAATGACGTGTTGGCAGACGTCGGTCCCAGAGTTCTTCGGCTCCGGGAGACGCTGAGCCAGGACGGCGCCGCGGCTCAGGTGGTCGTTCGGTATGAAGACCACAAGCTGATCTTGAGGCCCCAGGCAGAGTCATCAATCGTTGTTTTGGCACTGCACAGCATCAATTTGGCGCAGCTAAAGATCGCACTCAATTTGGTGAACAGGTCCCTTAGCGTAAGCCATCTACGGACCACCTCTCCGCAGCGGCTGGAAACTCAGATAAACTGCAAGGGGGCGAGATTTACGGAGTTTGAATTTAGAGGGTGAGGCCCGGGGACCAGCGGTGGGGGAGCAATTCGGTGAGGCGTCGGGCGGGCCAGCGGCGTTCGATTTTGGTGATGACGTCGACGAGGTAGTCGCGAGTGGGGACGCCGATGGCACGGCAAGTTTGGACCAAAGAGTAGGCGGCAGCGAGGCGGCGACCGGCGGCTTCGCTGCCAGTGAAGAGGTAATTCTTGCGGCCGATAGCGGGCTCTCGGATGGCGCGCTCGACGGCACCGTTATCGATTTCGAAGCGGCCATCTGAGAAGCAGCGTCGGATGAAGGGACGTTGATGGTGAGCGTAGTTGATGGCTTTATCGAGGAGCGTTGACTTGCCGATCTTCGGCTTCAGGTCATCGACCCAGGCATCAAAGG
>Ga0163146_10006385_pt1 | contig 13387 bp, 10 predicted proteins | sample OliLakLV19MP7G1_FD_148648 | JGI IMG/M metagenome (GOLD analysis project Ga0163146, IMG submission 148648) | Freshwater microbial mat bacterial communities from Lake Vanda, McMurdo Dry Valleys, Antarctica - Oligotrophic Lake LV.19.MP7.G1 | ecosystem: Environmental > Aquatic > Freshwater > Lake >... | reverse complement strand
GGTATACATCCACATTCATGTATTTGTTTTGATAATCGCTGGCGTATTGGTTGAATATTTCTTTTGCAGTTTTGAGGTTATTCATGGGTGGGTGTTTTTTCGGTGTTACTATGTGCTTTCCGACTCAGTTCAATACGCAGAGCAGTGTTATTCGGGTAAGTGCTGAGGCTATGTAGACCTTTCAGCCAAAGGAGCAGATTGAAGGGGCAGAAGAAGTATTCGCCCGCGCGCTGGGGTGTGGGCGGGGCGTGAACGAGGGCATCGAAGTCGTGGCCAAAATAGAGGAGCATCAAAGATTTGTTCAAGGTATTTCACTTTCTTACACTCAGCAAAAAATTTCTGGAATTCAATTCAGAATAGCTCCGTTCCAGTTTATTAGTATACAAAAGGAGCGCTTTCGCATTAGGGAATATGCAAAGTTTATAGTCGGCAAAGCTGATCAAGAGGTTTCGGTATTCATTTTCACAAAGATGAAATTGACTACTCAAGAGGAGCAAATTTTCGTCCTTTGGGTGTTTTGCAAGAAGCAATTTATAGGCTGCTTTAAGCTCGCTTTTCGAGATTGATTCTCTAGATTTTTCATAAATTGTCTTTATAGTATTTCCCATATTCCGAAGGCGTTTTTGTAGGTTAAGGCAAATTAGTTGGATTAAAAACAAACAATTCGGGCAAGTATTACGGGTTAATTCCAAACTCAAAAGTCGCAAAAAAATTTAATCTGTGAGTTCAAAAGCAATTTTTCAGAAAACCGCCTACCTTATCTTTCAAATCATACTTTTGCGTTTCTTTTCTAAAAACATTTCCATCCATGGACTCGAACGAAGTGGTGAAAACCAGCGACATAACGCTCCGAGTGGGCTTGAACGCCGAACAAGTGCCTGTGCGCATCGAATGGGGCGCGAGCGACCGCAACGGCGGCGTACTCGAAGAATGCAAGGCAATGGCCATCGCCCTGTTTGACAAAGAGCACCGCGACACGCTGCGCATTGACCTCTGGACCAAAGAAATGCAGGTGCTGGAAATGGACCGCTTTTTCTATCAAATATTGCGCTCGCTCAGCCAAACCTATTTAAAAGCTACCCAGAACAAGGAGTTGGCGGAAGATGTGGCGAAATTTGCACACTACTTTGGGCAGCAGACGGAGATTGTGCCGAAGGAGTAGTTCCTCTACTGCGTCAACAGCGCATGACAAATCCAATTGGCGATAGCTTGTCGGTTGTTTTGGATTACAATCCTTTGCTGGTCCCAGTCGTTTTGAATATTTGCAAGTTCAATGTAGACTGCCCGGGGGGTGTAGGTTTCCTTGAGCGTAAATAGATTGCGCGAACTGACGGTGCCACTATAGCCCCGTCCTCCTTGAGCCTTGCGGTATTTGGTTGCAAAAGTCTGGTGGATGTGTTCTGCCAGCTCCAGGCTTGGGTCGCTGCCAGGGCGGAAGTAGAAAAACACGTCTTGTTTTTTCTCATGGCTTCGCGAGTCCACATGGACTTCAATAATGGTCTGATCTGCCTGTCCAATCTTTAAGTGCTTCTCCGTCAATGTGTTAATTATATCAGTACGCTGTTTGAGTCGCTCTTTTTGGTCATATGGAATATTCAGGCCGCCCAACACTTCTTCGTCTTTGTCGCAGTCCAAATAGATGCCATCGCGGATGCCATCGTTAGGGTCTCGGACGATCATGTAGGCCGTTGCGCCATGGCTGACGAGCAGGCGTAGGAGACGCAGCGTTACATCGTAAGCGTATTCATCCTCGCAAAGCGTGTGACCCGCGCGTTTCCCTTGTGCGCCCACATCCGGGCCGCCGTGACCACTAATCAGGTAAAACACCTTGCCTTTCATGTTCCTGTTTAGCAAGGGTGTTTTTTGGTAACTGGGACCAAAAATGGGGAATACGCGATCACCACCCCGGTCTTTTTCGCCGCCCATTTCGACGTTGGGCATCGGCCGTGTCTTATCTCTGACCTGCTCCTTTTTAATGGCTCCAATGGCTGCCGCTGCTGTTTTGGGTGGAGGAGTGTCGGCGCAGTTTATTTCATGCCATGGAACCCAGAGCCGTTTGTTTTCAATAAAATAATCGGGACGTAAGGCTTTACGCTGTACCATTTTGTTGTATTCCTCGATACGTTTTGCCTTTTTCCAGTCCTCTATATTGAGCGTTGTACGAATACTCTTGCCGTTGTAGACCACCACAAGCACGGGCAATTTGTAGCTTTCACCAGGTCTGAGCCGGTTGTTTTCAAGTTCATTTATTTTGAGAAATTGGCTGACGTTGCAACTATAGGAGGCAAGCCCATAGCGGTCGAGCAGATCGAGCGCATCGTCACCAGATTTGGCATTTGCGATGAGGTAGTTTTCATTACCCGCAGTTGTTTGCGCATTGGAGTACGCGCTGACAAACAAGCACAAAAACAGGAGAACCAAACAGTTTTTGGAAGGGATCATCTTGGCAGGTGTGTATAATTCTACGGGCAAAAGTAAGTTAGATTTGCAAATTCAATCTGATGGGCGGGTAAAGCTTCCAAGGATAATGTCTTGTCGCGTTGGAAAGATTCTTAAAAACCTGCTTTGATTTTCCCCACCTTTGCCCACTCAAAACCACAGAACGAGACAATCTTGATGCAAATTATACCTTCCTTCGACCTACTTGACGGCAAACTTGTGCGCTTGCGTCAAGGAGATTTTACCCAAAAAACAGAATATGATTCCAGCCCACTCGAATTGGCGCAGGAACTCGAAGCCGCTGGCATCCGCCGCCTGCACATGGTGGACCTCGATGGCGCCCGCACGGGCCAACCAGCCAACCTTCACATCCTTGCCGAAGTAGCAGCCCGTACCCGTCTGGAAATTGATTACGGCGGCGGCCTCCGCAGTATCCCTTCACTCAAACAGGTATGGGATGCAGGCGCCCTCTTTTTTTCGGTGGGAAGCGTTGCTTTGCTGGCACAAGACGAATTCTCCGCTTGGGTAGATAAATTCGGCCCAGATCGCTTCCTGGTTGGGGCGGATGTGCGCGAACGACAGTTGGCCGTACATGGCTGGGCAGAACAAACACAGGTGAGTATCTTTGATTTCATAGGTAAAATGCAACGTCTTGGTTTGCGCAATTTCACCGTAACCGACATTGCGCGTGATGGTGAACTCACTGGCCCTGGACTTGACCTTTACCAAGATATTCTCACCCAATTCCCTGATATCCAACTTGTTGCAAGTGGTGGTGTCCGGGATGTGGCCGATTTGGAAGACCTTAGAGGAATCGGATGTGCGGGTGTGATTGTCGGAAAGGCTTTTTTTGAAGGCAAAATTCCATTGCCATTTTTTAGGGTTTATACTAAAGGTTGAGCAGGCATGGGCCGTTTCAATGCTCGTTATTACCTTGGTACTAGCAACCTTTACGAGCATCTGGCGTTAACACCGAAGAGCACTATATACGCACGAGTTCGATCCGTGCAGCCACGACCTACTATTTCAAGAACAAAAGCACGATGGCTTAATTTCCGGGTGCATAAATTTTGAAAATCAAATACTTGACCGTTCGATGACCTAGCGTTGTCGGGCGGTCTTTTTCTTACCAAAATGTCGCCGCGATGCTGCTTACTTTGAGGACAAGTTACTGGGCATATCCAAATTTCATGATACGCTAGGTTGTTTTTCATAATTCAGGGCTGCTTTGCCAGGGCATTATCCTATTTTTGCGCCCCACTTTTCAAGTTTACACTAAATGCGCACGTTTGAAACTTTTAAGGTTTCGTAAACGTAACCTCCACATACGCAAGCAAATATGACTGAACAAGAACTGCTCCGCCGCGAATCACTCTCTAAACTCCGTGAACTCGGCATTGACCCCTACCCTGCCGAAATGTTTGAAGTGACGGCGTTTGCGAGCGATATCACAGCCAATTATCAAGAAGAAATTTTAGAAGACGGCACTAAGAACCGGCTCAATTACCATGCTGTGGCATTGGCCGGGAGAATCATGGCAAGCCGCGAAGCAGGCAAAGCGATGTTTATGAACTTGCAGGATTCGAGCGGGCGGATTCAACTTTACCTCCGCCGGGACGACTTCGTGGGTAACGTCGGAGGCGCTGGCAGCGCCTCCGACGTTACTACCGACGCCCCAATGTTCGACATCGCGATCAAAAAACTCCTCGATCTCGGCGATTACGTAGGCATAAAGGGCTTTGCATTCCGAACAAAAACAGGCGAAGTAAGCGTGCATGTGCAGGAGTTCAAGTTTTTGGCAAAAAGCCTGCGCCCACTTCCAGTGGTGAAAAAGGACGCAGAGGGCAATGTGTTTGACGCATTTACCGATCCAGAACTACGCTTTCGGATGCGATACGTAGACTTGACGGTGAATACCGAATTCCGGCAGATTTTTATCAAAAGAGCCAAATTGATAAAAACCATGCGAAGCTATCTGGATGCGTTGGGCCTGCTGGAAGTGGAAACACCCATCCTTCAGCCGATACATGGCGGTGCCGCAGCAAGACCATTCACGACCCACCACAACACCCTGGACATGAAGCTTTACCTGCGGATTGCCAATGAGTTGTACTTGAAACGACTCATCGTAGCGGGTTTTGACGGGGTGTACGAATTTGCCAAAATGTTCCGCAATGAGGGCATGGATCGCACCCACAATCCCGAGTTTACAGCACTCGAGTTTTATGTGGCGTACAAGGACTATAACTGGATGATGGACGTGACGGAAAACATGCTCGAAAAGGTAGCGCGCGAACTCCACGACGAAGGCGGCAGCACGGCGCAAGTGGGTGAAAATTCTATCGAGTTCGCTGGGCCATACCGCCGGCTGACCATGTTTGATGCCATCCAAGAATACACCGGATTGAACGTTGAAACTGCCGACGAATCGGTACTGCGCAATTATTGCAAAAAGGAGCATGTCGAAATTGATGCTTCTATGGGCAAGGCCAAACTGATTGACGAAATTTTTGGCGCCAAAGTAGAAGCGCAACTCATCCAGCCGACTTTCTTGATTGATTATCCGATGGAAATGTCGCCACTGACGAAGAAACACCGCATCAAGCCGGGGCTTGTAGAACGTTTTGAGTTGTTTGTGAACGGCAAGGAGGTAGCAAATGCCTACTCCGAACTCAACGACCCTATTGACCAGCGCGAACGATTCGAAGAGCAGCTTAGCCTTGCCGCGCGCGGCGACGAGGAAGCAATGGCAATGGACGAAGATTTCCTCCGTGCCCTGGAATACGGCATGCCGCCTACGGCAGGCATCGGTTTTGGTATTGACCGACTGGCGATGATGTTTACGGGGCAGACGAGTATTCAGGAGGTGCTGTTTTTCCCGCAAATGAGGCCAGAGGTGTAGTGGCAGTTGCTCGGAATCGAAAAAATTGGCTTTTCTCGCATTGAGGAAAGCCAATTTTCATTTTCACCCTATCTTGGCCGCCCCATGCGTCTCCGCCTACTTCTAACCCTCATCGCCCTTTTCTATCTTTTCTCGCTCGTATATTCCGAGCGAGTCCGCGCTGTTTTGGATGGCAGCGACTCCTGGGGTTACTATGTTCACTTGCCATCGTTTTTGCTTTATCAGGACGTTGGGGATTATTCTAAAACCATCGCTGCCTGGCAAGCAAATTATCCGAACAAACCCGATCCGCGCAAAGACGCCTACGGCCTCCGCCCTACCCCATCGGGAAAGGTGGCTGTGAAATACCCGCTCGGCGTGGCCATGCTTGAAACGCCTTTTTTTTTGCTGGCACACGTATATTGCCTGATCGGCGGCACACACCTCGCCGATGGATTTAGTGCGCCTTATAGTTGGACTATTGCCTTTTCAAGTTTGTTTTTTGCAGTTTTAGGGCTTTTTTTCTTATTCAAAGGCCTTAGATTCTATTTTTCTGAAAACATAAGTCTTGCTGTCACAGCAATTGTTGGTCTTGGTACAAACTTGTTTTTTTTCGTGGCTTATACGCCGGGAATGTCGCACCCGGTGGCATTTTGTTTGATTGCGTTTCTGCTATTGGCCACCCAGCGATGGCATAAAAACCCGACCAGAAGAAATGGATTCGTGCTCGGTTTTACACTTGGCCTGATTGCATTGGTGCGCACACAAGATTTAATAGTGGCACTTGTTCCCTTGCTCTGGGGGATTCGGAATTGGCGGGATGTTCCGACTCGATTCCGTTTTTTGGTGAACCAAAAATGGAGCATTGGCACTGCCGTTCTGGCATTTGCTATTCCGCTCCTACCCCAAGCGTTGTATTGGAAATTCGTCAGCGGCCTGTGGTGGCATTATGGCTATCAAGGCGAAAAGTTTGACTGGGCACACCCGCATATAAGAGCGGGATTGTTAGGCTTCCAGAACGGCTGGCTGATTTATACGCCCGTGATGCTGTTCGCACTTTGGGGGCTTTTTTACCTGCGCCGATATGTGCCCGATTTACTGTTGCCCATCTTGTTTTTCCTGCCTTTGCACTGGTTAGTGAGCTATTCCTGGTGGTGCTGGATGTACATAAACGGGTTTGGTTCGCGCCCAATGGTAGATGGTTATGCATTGCTTGCGTTCCCACTGGCAGCCTGGATAGCGGCACAAAAAAGGGTATGGATTCTGATTCCGGTACTTTGCGGTTTTGTGGGCCTCAATATTTTTCAAACCTGGCAGACGCAACAAGGAATTTTCTGGTCAGAGCGCGGCAACTGGGCGTTTTACAAAGAAAGTTTTGGGCAAACAAGTGGCTCAGAGCGAGCACTTTCTGCATTTGAATGCGCAGAAGTACAACCGCCAACAGCCCTGCATTTGTCAAAGCCACTAACGGAACTCATCGTTGATCTTGCCGATACCAATAACGTACAGATAGCCGGACGTCTGGCGCACCCATGCAAAGGCGAATTCCATCAAACCATCCCTGTTGCCAACGACACCGCACAGCTTATTCCTGGCGATTGGGTACGGGCATCTGTAGCGGGTTTTGTGCCAGCAGGGCAGCCTGCGCACTCGATTGATGAAATTGCCAAACTTGCGGTGGATTTCTCTAACAATGAAGGCAAAGTGCTGAAATACCGCGCCATAAACATCGGCACACACCTAAGTAACCCAGCATATATTCTTTGGAAAACGAGGGGTATGGGAGAATGGGGTGAAGCATCGTTTTTTGTACAAGTGCCCATGGGGTTTGATGCCGGCAGCAGGTTGAAAACCTACGTTTGGAACCCAAAAGGGCAGGAGATTTTTGTTGGAGATTTGAAGTTGGAAATATGGCGATAGGACAATATTATTTCACGCAACGCCACGACGGCGCAACGTATTGACAATCTACTCATAGCGAACGCATAAAACACACCATAAAATGACAAAAACACTCCTTTCCAGTGGCTTGCTCTGTCTGAGCCTGGCTGCCTTCGCGCAAACAGAATTCATACCTCCCAGCACACCCGCTTTGCCGGTCATAGATACCCTACACGGCGTGTTGCTAACCGATAATTACCGCTGGCTCGAAAATAAAGAAGACCCTAAAGTAATAGAATGGACACAACGCCAACACGATTATGGAGAAGCGTATTTAAAACAAATACAAAAACCGCACCCAAGCTTACGCGATGAAGTTGCGGCCTTTATTGATCTGGATTTTGAAGGGCCACTCAATAAAGAAGGCAAACGCGTATTTCAAACCATCAAGCGTAAAGGCGACAAGCAAAACAAGGTTTATACGATTCTGAACGGCAAAAAAGTGCTCATCTGGGATCCGGTGCAGCTGGACAGCACGGGCAGCACCTCTACGCAGGGATTTGTCTACACCTTCGATGGCGAACGTGCCGGAGTAAGTGTGCAAAAAAGCGGCGCAGAAATTTCCACTACCTACATCATTGATACCCGAAGCGGTAGAATACTCTATGGGCCGTATGAAAATCTTTCCGGTTTCCAATGGACTAAAGACCAGCAACACGCATACTTTACGATTCGCGGGAAAGAACAGATTGACAATCAGTTGCCCCTGAAAACATACTGGTGGAAAGTTGGTGATCCAATTGAAAAAGCCACTTTTATAGGAACGACGAACGATGCCAAAAACTTTTTTTACTACTACGATAACCGTTACAGCGACGTTAGTTTTTCGGGCGAAGGCGACTTCTATTCTAACAACTGTTATATACACAAAACGGGCACTTTCGACAAAGGTCAATTGATTTACGAAAGTAAAAAATCAAACGTTTATCCAGAAGCCGTCGGTGACAATCTGTACATATTCACAAATGACAACGCCCCGAATTACAAATTGCTCGTAGGCGATAAGAAAAACCCAAATTCCAGCAATTGGAAAACGCTTGTTCCTGAAAGCGAAACGGTGATGCAGGGCTATGTGGCAACCAAGAAAAACATCATCATCCAGGACAAAAAAGACATCCTTAGCCGCCTGACGCTTTATGATCTAAACGGCAAGAAAATCAAGCAATTGGAAATGCCGGAGATTGGCAACGTGGATTACATCTGGTATGATCGCGAAGAGGACTCGTTGTATATTTCACTGAGCACCTTCACCGCGACCGCCAAAACTTTTGTGGCCTCCGCGAATGATTTCAAATGGCGACTGTACTATACACGCGACATCCCAATTGACATGAGCAATATCGTTGGGGAAGTCAAATTTTACACCTCCTCAGACGGCACCAAAGTCCCGGCATTAGTAGTACACCGAAAGGACATGAAACTGGACGGAAACAACCCAGTTTTCCTTACGGCTTATGGCGGATTCAACTCAGGGATAGGTCCGAGTTACTTTGGGTTCTATGCCCCCCTGCTCAACCGTGGAGCGGTTATAGTACAAGCTGGCATCCGGGGCGGCGATGAATACGGAGAAAAGTGGCACGAAGGAGGTATGCTTGCCAACAAACAGAACTGTTTTGATGATTTCAACAGTTGCGCAGAATGGCTTATTAAGGAAAAATATACCACACCAGACAAAATTGTGGCTCAAGGTGGGAGTAACGGCGGCTTACTTATGGGTGGAATTGCCGTACAGCGCCCTGATCTTTACAAGGCTATCGTTTGCGCTGTACCGCTGCTTGATATGCTGCGCTTCCACAAATTTCTCATCGCACGGTATTGGATTCCTGAATACGGCTGTGCAGACAATGAAGCGGACTTCCGCTGGTTGTTGCAATACTCTCCTTATCACAATCTCCGAAAGGGGCTGAACATGCCTACCTTACTGGTCACTGCAGGCGCCAATGATAGCCGCGTGGATCCGTTACATGCCAAGAAATTCGTAGCAGCAGCCCAAAACAATGACGGACAAATAAACCCGGTCATTTTGCACATGGACTTTAAAAGCGGCCACGGTTCTGGCCAAAGCACCGCGCACCGGATTGACAACTGGACGTTTATTTTTGATTTTGTGCTGAATCAATTGGGTCTATAAGCCAATGGATCATTTAACTGGGTAATGTATCAGATAACACAACCTGTCTTGTACTCGCTCTCTTGAACGAAGCATGATTTTATCCATTTCGGACCGGCTCAGCCAACGAGACATTATGATGGGATCGGTGGGTTTTCGAGCGTACTCTTTGCCAGGATCAAAATCATCCTCCAGCAACAGTGGGAATTCCACGACATTCTCTTCCCCAAAGTCTATTTTTGTTTTGTGATAGACATAGTCCGTATGTCCACCAAAAGGAGTTTGTAAAAGTGCCGTTATGGGGTCTAAAAATTGCAGGGTGCGATCCTGCTGGGGGTTCTGGTAATGGTCCAGGTGTTCGGTGTTGTAAATGAGCACAAGCTTGAAGGTGACTTTTTGCAGCAAGGAAACGAAAGCCTCCCGTTGAGCAAGCTCAGGGAAAAGTCTCGATAAAACTGTAGTGTCGGGTGATGTCTTAATATGGCCCAAGGCCGCACGGATTTCGTACAAGGTGGTCAGCCCCATGTTTTCATACACTCCGCCATCCATATAGGTGCCCACTTCCTCGCCCATGTGGACCGTAGAATTTACAAAAGGGAAGAGTTCGCTTAGGCTCGCTACCTCCCCCAGGCTCAGCCTCATTTTGGCTTTGCAGGTTCTGTCTTTTTCTCCGATAATGTCCAAGAGTCCGGCATTTCCGGGGAATTTTGGCCCTTGAGATTCGGTTTTTGTGTTCAACAACACTGGGCTGGACACACCCCTCCGCCCTTCCTCCACACGGCAAGTGTTCGGAAAAAACAAAGGCAGCCCAATACGCGGCACTGCAGTATTCCCTCGATAATATAGCCCAAGGAAATCTGTTTCTTTTAGATAAAACGGGTTCAAATCCTTGCACTTGGCCGTATCCTTTCCATAAAGTTCCAGCAACGCTAAGCGCACCGCATCACTTTCCTCGTCTTGATGTCGGTCGGTTCGGCTGTATTGATCAGGGAAAAGCCAAGAAAAAAGGATGTTTTGCTGAAAACCATCGTAAAAAAACAAACCCGCAAGTGAAGTACTTATGTAATTGCGCTTGAAAATCCGGCCGATGTAGCGTTTCCTGGCAGTGCTGTCCTTATAGAGGTCTTGAGGTTTGATATTCAAAATACGGGCATTGTCCCACCAAGCCAAGGTGGAGGCTGTGCCGATGGAGCCACCTGATACACCGCTGATGGCGAAACATTGTTGTTGGAAACGTCCGTTCATCGTGCTGTCCAGTTCCGTAAGCACCGCCGATGTCCAGGCTCCGGCACGCGAACCGCCGCCTTCAGTCGCTACAAGGTAAATTTGATTGCTGAGAGAGTCTGCAAATAACTTTTGATCCATTCGATCTTTGAACCAGTGCAGGAAGTAGTTTTCCAAAGAGGCGCGCTCCATAATGTTAGATTGGGGTGGAGCCTTGTATTTTATTTCATAATGCTCTTGTGGGCCAAACCAAACCAACAAGCATATTGTGACAACCAACAGGTAAAACCTCAACGGCAACATATTGTACGTTAACCAGTCAATTGCCATATAATATGCTACGGCAATGAAAATTATCATGGCTATTGGGAATACAATAATACTGAATAGCTCCGTGCCCGTAGCCCATTTCAAATTAAGGAGCGCCAAAGCCAAACCCGAACACAAGTAAGAAGTCCACATTAAGCGGTCGTAAGCCTTTGAAAATCGCTTGGCAGCCACTATCCCACTTTCTGTGTTCTCTTCTATCATTTTGTCAGACTTTACCAAGCATTCGCTAAACCCATTCAACACAAAAGTCAACAAGGTAGGTGGGAGGTACACCAAGAGTATTAGAGCCAAGCATTTATAAACCACCCCTGCTTTGTTGAAAAACCAAAAAAGCAACAGCAATACAATTATGCTGATGCCCATAAAAATCAGGTTTCGCCAAAGCATGGCTTGGTGTGTTTTTAGGGGCGCGTCATTTTGAGTGCGTGGCTGTAGTAAGAAAGTAAGTACTACAAAAAGGAGGGAAATCGCCAGCAGCACCAGCAGGGGATAGGAGTTTAGCACCCATGAAATCATATAGAGCAGGGTATTGGAATGCTTTTCATAACTCTCTTCCTTGATAATGGACTGCGCAAGCCCGGCACTCGCCAACAACAAGGGCATGGCCGCCGTAGCCGAAACGCGCCAAACATTGCCCGGCCTTTGATAATATTCCTTGTATTTATCTCTTTCAACTTTGCCCAAAACAGATTCGAACCAAGTGGTTCGCTTTGGTTTGTGCCAAAAGACATAGCACAGCCAAAAAATCACAAGCCCGTTGCCCACGAAGGCAAGCGCAAACATGCCAAAGGAAAGCGGCCCTTTCACAATGTCAATGGCAAAGGCAGAAAAAAAATGCTGCACTTTGTCCACACCTGAAATCAGGAAGGCCAGTAAGAAACAAAAAAATATTTCCTTTCGATGCCATTTTAAATATTCGTAGAGTTTCCCTCGGGTATCCTGTTCACCTCGATAGAGTTGGCCAAGCCATGTCCAGGTTTCCCGACCATTAAAGGTCCTGCGTTCGCGGAAAGCAAGTGTGGACTTAATAATCCTTGCGATAAAATTTTGGAGGGCGATAGGAAGATTTTGGAGCAATTTCATGATGGGGAATAGGTAGTTTAAAAAATTAGGTTTCGTTTCGATGCCAAACGTACAATCATAATTCAATAAATTGGTTGTGTATGGAAAAAAAGAAATATTCCCGACAAATACATCTAAGGCGCACGGAATTTGACCTAGTTTGGCGGACACTTAAATTACTACCCACTGCCCATGAATCTCGCCAAACGTTCTGCTTTGTGGGTGCTTTTTAGCGCCCTTTTCTATTTGCTCCCTGCACAAAACATCCTTATTTCTTACTCAAAGAGCGACTCGCTATTTGTTTGCAACTCCGACACTTTTACGGTGATGGTGCAGAACAACAATTTGGCTGTGCTGACCGGGGCGTCGCTAACAATGAATTTGCCATCCGGCCTGACGTATGTGGCTGGTACGGTGACAGGGGCAGGGCAACAAAATATATCGAACCTTTCTGCCCCTGTTTTCGTGCTGCCTGATGTGCCAGCCAACCAATCCGCTACCCTAAAAATTATGGTCAGCGCGGATTGTAACGCCGCTGATGCATTGGATGCGGGTCAACTCTTTATTGCTAATATCGCAGTATCATCTGCGCTTGGAAACGCACAAGTGAGCACCAGCTCCATCCCTGTAGAAACCGGTGCTATAATTGCCAGCAACGGTTTGCCCGGAGTAAACCTCAACCCACAAAATGCTTTCCATATCAGGTTCAAAACAATCGCCGAATGCGGTTTTGTGTCGAACACACCCATACTCTACGGTACCCAGGGCACAGAGCCTTGTGGCCGCCAAGCCAATGTCCTGAACAAACCCGGCGAAGCGATCAATATCAATGGGCTTAATCCTACTTATGGGGTTCAAATCAGCATCTAACCCACAGGAAATATAGAGGAAGCTTGTGGCATACCACAGCAATACACAGTAATCCTGAACATTTTAGGAACACCTTCGACAGGGGATAGCGTTTATATTTTGTTGCCGCAGGGAGTTGCGTTTTTTATCAATTCCTACTCGCCAGGCCTCAACGCGCCGCCAGGCCCTGTTACCCTAAATCCAGCAGGCTTCCAAGTTCCATTGCCGCTTTTGCAAGGAGGAGGCACGGTTGAGTTTAGTTTCTTTGTACAATATGAGGCGGATGCTGGCTGCGACGACCAAACTATACTTGCGCAAACCCGTGTACGCACAGAAGCGTTTTGCCAAAGTCTCGGTGTGCCGTGCGACGTGTATATTTCTACCGGGGAGGCTATTTATAACATCAATCCGCCCCACCCTCAACTCTTGATGACCCATGCCAATTTGTCCATTGTAAACGGGCAAGTGAATGTTACGCTGCTGGTGAAAAACATTGGGCAAAATGATGTGAATGGGGTAATTGCAACGGTTTGGAAAGACGTGGACGGAGA
>Ga0163146_10006375_pt1 | contig 13394 bp, 8 predicted proteins | sample OliLakLV19MP7G1_FD_148648 | JGI IMG/M metagenome (GOLD analysis project Ga0163146, IMG submission 148648) | Freshwater microbial mat bacterial communities from Lake Vanda, McMurdo Dry Valleys, Antarctica - Oligotrophic Lake LV.19.MP7.G1 | ecosystem: Environmental > Aquatic > Freshwater > Lake >... | reverse complement strand
ACCTAGTGCATGTCAGCAGGCAACTAGACATGGGTAAATGGAGAGTTTGTTTGGATGTGATGCCAAATTGTGGGCCAAATGCGGAACTTTGAATGGGCAATTTGGTAATGATTTTCGGTCATCTGTTGCTTTTAGCATTGTGCAATTGTGGTTGGGCACAACATGCTTTGTTTGGCCGTTGCGATGCACTGCTGTTGGCTATCACATTTAATGAATCGGCCTTGATGCACGTCATTTGCACCATTTGTCGGCTTTGTGGCAGTTCGAACGGTTAAATGTGGTGTTGAAACTCCAATTTGCCGTTGATGAATGGCCAATTGCACTTTTGTGATGGCCAACTGGTCCTAATTAAGGTCAAATGCCCCCTTCGTTAAAAGCGTAGGCCATTTTGCGCTTTCCTGACGTTCTCCATCCTCTATGGATGACTTGTCCTTTTTGGTGAGGACCACGTTTTCCATGTCTTCACTGTTGAAATTATTGATCTCAATGTAAATGGCATTGATGTCTCAGAATTGCTCTTGCTGTTCTTCTCAATGGACTCAATTTCCTGCTCGACAAATGTCTTGACTGCCTTTTTGACAAATGCTGCAACTTCTTCCTTGGACTTGTCAGCATCTGCCTTGGACTTGTTAGTCCTTGCTCTTACCCTCAGAGCCACCCAAGTTGTTGCTGGCACTTCCCTTCAACTTTTTGGCTTTGGCTTTGAGTGCATTGCACTCTTCTGCAGTGTGGGTGCTGTTGTCACAGTGAAGCAGACAGTGCTCCTGGCCAGAAGCATTGCCATGCCTCTTTGGTCTTGTTGCTCTTGGGGTTGTTAAGCTTGTTAACTCTTTTGTCATTGTTGCAGTTTTATGTCATTTTGATTTGTCCACAAAGGCAACCACTTTCATGGGCACTCTTCACAGGAGGCTCAAACAACAGACGATCCAATTCCTTCAGCCAAATCTTTCGCATTCCAAAAAAAGGATGTCCACTGACTCATCTGACCCCAATGACTGCGTGCTGTCAAAATTGGGTGGCGAGCAAGGGATTTCTTCCGCATTGATGCAACAGACGTGCATGAAATGCATTTTCAGGCTCACATCGAGAGACTTCTAGCTTCGCACCTCCGGCAGCGTTCAACATGCTGCAAGCACTTGTTGGGTAGCAAAAACTTGGTCAATGCATCCAATGCTTGCTTGACAAATTTAGTGCCACAATCATCTGATGCAATTTCCAGAACTTGGGCCTCAGTGAAGGCATGCACTTCTGTGACTGATTGAGTCAAATCACATGTGATGTCAGGATCAACATCTGTGTCAGTGGCTAGCTCTGCCGCTGCGGTTTCAATCACTTTCTTCTTGGTTTCTTTAGCTAAGACAACAACTGAGGCATTGTAGGTGCTCAATGCCAATCCTTGAGCAAACTGGTGGATCATCTGATCTTGGAACGTGCCAGTTGTGTGGTTGAGCCCCAAACAGGCTCATTCAATGTTGCGCTGTCAGTGAAGAGCTTCACGTGATGTTTCAGTGTTGCCTTCCAAAATCTTGAAGACAAACTTAACTTTCATCAATCCACTTGGTGCCAGATCACTTAGGAGATCCACTTGCATAAGATCTCACTTGATTCCAGAACCAGTGGAAACAAAGGCTTCTTCGTGTTGACACCAACGCCTTTGGTGGTGGTGATCTTCATTGTTGGATGAATGTTTGTGATAAAAAATTTAAAAAATGCTTTTCCGCAAATGATGATTTGTGGTTTGATGTCAAAATTTGCTACGCTGAAAGTCACACACCTTTTGACTGTTTGCAAATGAAAATCATGAGCTGCAGAATGATCCAAAAGTGAACAGAAAAATGGAGAGAGATTCAAGCAAAGACCTTTGATCTGATTTTCTCTTGTTCTGTGTTCAATTGGGCTTCTGGGTGAAGAATCTTTGTGACAAACAGAATGACTGTTGCCTTCTCTGTCACCTTCTCCATGTTTTGAGTCAAAACATTCAACAGTCTTGTAAAAAAAGTTTTTTTTTTGTGTTTGGTGGTGATGTTCTGCCAGCAGGAACAAGCAGCCGTTGTCTCGTGCAGACAGCAATCTTGCTTCATCAGAAGCAAGATGTCCCATGGCCAATTCTACGGGAATGATCAGTAACCACAGGACTAAAGACATTTGAAATGAGCTCTATGATCCTGCGAATAAATCCCTGTTGAAATCACGGGCTCTGACCTCAATGGACAATCATGTGTGTTGCAAACATGAAAAGTGTTGTGGACAAAAAGTTCACGAAGAAACAATTTTTTGCATCTTCTTGTTTCCATGTTAGTGTGATTGGTTGACTTGGATTAGATTTTTCTGGACATCAGAATGATTTGACATGTTTTCAGTTTGGACCATGCTTCAAAGTTTGAATTGTGAATTCGGACAATGAAAACAAATGTTTTGCGGCTGCAACTCAACACATGATGGATGCATCAAAGTTGATGTCATCTCTTGGAAATGTGAACATTCCAACCACTAAAGCATTGGTTCACAAGCATGCTGGCCACTCAGACATCTTGTCAAAACCAGTTTTGAGCATTGTTTGAGCTGTCCCTTCCAATCAAATTCAAATTCAGAACAAATTCCAATCGGACACAAGTTGATCACTGATGGCCAGTTGCTTAACATGTGCCATCTGGATGAATTGATTGTCATGGCTGTCAAGCACCACCACCACCAGCCCAACATTTTGCACTTTTGAAGTTGGCAAATGGGGAATTATGGCCAACAGAATTCAGCTGCATGCAGTGTGGGCACACCAGCACAGCAACACAAGAGACGCCGATTTGGTGTCGACACTCGAAGTCAAAGCAAAGCGCACCTCGGTAAATTTTGGCATCAGGTTTTGGTCGCGTGACCACTACGTACTACTAGCCACAGTATAGTAGTAGCTAACTGTAATGAAACCGATAAACTGTTCCGAGAACAGGACATTGCCTCGTACCGGCACCCAAGGTCATAGCAGGTCCTCTAACTACAAAGAGCAACAGCTAGCAGAAGTGGCTGGCTATTAACGAGGTAACGGTACTACCGTACGTGCATGTATGTAGTTTTACTACTAGTAGTCTAGCTAGTACTTGTACATGTACTAAGTAGAATAGTACGTACTGTACAATAATGATGGTTGAGACAAAATAATTTGTAATCCAACCGAAGCTCCTAGCCAAAATTTCAAGCTATCGATCTTAGCACCAAAAAACAGTACTAGGGAGTATTTATTTATTTTCCATGTATGTACTCGATTAACTACTGTTTACAGGAGTCTCTGATTCTTGCGAGGAGAATTTCAAATTTTAGGCCATCCGTGAGGTCGAAGTAGAAAGTCGTACTGGCTAGTACTTGATGAGGGGGGAATTTTCGATATTTTGCTCTACTTCAGTTTTGGAATTTCAGCTAACGTCTTATATTTCTTCACCCGCTCACATTCTTTTTGTTGTTACACAAAACGAAAATAAAAGTGACCGAACCACACAGCATTTGTCCCTTCAGCCATTTACGAAAACAAAGTTTTAAACATTACCATGAACATCTCATCGTGGGCCATCGTCTTGGTCACGATCAGCACCCTCTTCCGGGCAGGGCACGCCGACGACTTTGCAGAGCAGGTCAAATTTGGATCATACCAGAAGATGGGTGGTCATCTAGGAGCATTGGTCGAGCAAAGCATGGGAACTGCGACAGATGCGTATTTGTTTGACGGAAACACCGCGTTGATGGTGGATGGAGATAAGGTGATGGTGGAAATCATTTTTACACCTGGCATCGACGGTGAAACGGCTGCACGCGGTGTGAGTGGATTTACAGAATATATTTGTACAGGCAATCTTTGCGCCGGTTATGTTCCAATCCAGAGTCTTACAGGTATCTCAGAGAGCTCAGAGGTGCTGTTCTTGCAACCTTCATATCCCCCAAAAACAAATGCCGGAGCTATCACAAGCGAGGGCGACCCAGCGCTGAACACTGACATGGTTCGAAAACTCTACGGAGCGAGTGGTACAGGTTTGACCATAGGAGTGATTTCTGACAGCTTTGGCTGCATTAGTGGCGGCTACGCAGCAGATGTCACGACCGGCGATCTCCCAGGAAACGTGAATGTTCTGGGCGAAGCGCCTGGCTGCCGCTTTGGGGGCGGCCCAGCCACCGACGAGGGCCGAGCAATGCTGCAGCTGATCTATGATATTGCCCCAAAGGCAACTCTACAATTCCACGCTGCTGGAAATTCCCGACCTGCAATGGCATCAGCAATTCTGGCTCTTGCTGCAGCTGGCTCTGATGTCATTGTTGATGATATTACCTTTTTCGCCAGCCCTTGGTTTCAAGATGGCCCTATTGCCCAAGCTGTAGAAACTGTGGTTTCCATGGGAATTCCCTATTTCTCTTCTGCTGGCAATGAGGGCACCAATGCATGGCATACTTCTGGATTCCGTGACTCCGGTCTGACGTTTGGCGATTTTCCAGGACCTGCTCATAACTTTGCATCTGCACTCGGCACTGTAGACATTGTCCAGGACATAACTCTTACAGCGGGTGTGTCCTACATAATGACTTTCCAGTGGGACCAACCTTTCGCTTCCAATCCTGGCTCGACTGTTGGATCGGCCAGTGACCTGGACTTTTATTTGGTCGACAGAAACAATGGAAATGCTATTCTGGCGAGTGCCACTGCAAGCGAAGTTGGAATGGACCCATTTGCAGGCCTGATTTTTAAAGTCGGTGATAGAGCTGAAAATGGTGGTACTATTCCAACAGAAGTTGGCTTGGTCATTGTGAACTTTTCCGGTCCCAATGCTGGATACATCAAGTGGTTACTAAATGCGGGTAAATTTGCATCTTTCCAATATCCAGTGCTATCCTCTACACTTGTCGCTCATCACAATGCCGCCAATGGTGCTGCAGTTGGAGCAGCGCAGTTCAGCAAAACACCTCGATTTGGGTCTGACCCAGCTTTGCTAAGGGATTTCTCTTCTACGGGAGGCACCCCTACCTTTTTCAACACACTTGGAACTCGTCTTGCCACAGCAGAAACTCGCCAACAGCCCCGGTTTGTGGGACCGGATGGCACCCTCACTACATTTTTCGGCGGCGCTGACAAAAGGTTCAGTGGGACATCAGCAGCAGCACCTCATGTAGCCGCTGTGGCGCTTCTCTTGAAGGAACTCGACAGCCAGTTGACGCCTGCTCAAATCTATGCTGCTCTTCAAAGCACTGCGGACGACATGAATGATCCTCGCACTCCTGGCGCCACCGTTGGGTTCGACTTTGCAACGGGATTTGGATATGTCGATGGCCTGCAAGCTGCGAAACGTGTTCGACCTCTCTACACAACTGAATTCCGTTACTTCCTCAACATCACACACACCTACGCGGACTACATCCCCTCTATTCCCACCAGTGCTGAAATCGGTGGTTTGACGCGCTTGACCACGATCTTTTTCCGCAGACAAATCGCAGCCCAGCATTCTGTCCCCTACGAGCAAGTCAACATTGAGTTCAAGCTCTTGTCTGTCAGTCTGGGTTACCACCATAATTCCATCCAGACAGTCTATGAGACTATCGTGAAATTCGACCTTGCCGCATTTCTACCGACAGGCGCGCAGGTTAAAGCAAGCATAGAGGGAGCTGATAAGGCAGATTACCTGAACAATTTTGTCAAACTTGCCGAGCCTGATGGATCTGTATTTGAACGGTGAGTTTTTGAATACGATGAAGCTTCTTTTCTTGATTGTCAGATTGTTCGTTTTGCTCACGAATATCGTTTTCGATTGCCCTTCCTCATTTCGTCTGCAGCACGGTATCGATTGCAACTATTGTCGCAACGCCTATCCCCTCCCCTGCCTAGCTTCTTCCAATATGGAGTGTTATGTAATCGTTTTAACGAATGTCAATGATTTACTATGGAGATCGAAACGATAACAGAAAAAAATATGTGCCGGAGCTGAAGACATACACAAACACGGTGCATTCATAATTCGTTATCCCAACATTTCCAACTTACATATAACACAAATTTTAACAGGAACGTTTATTTTCGTCAAAAAGCTGTGTACCCCCTCACGAAAATCGGTACCAACCGGTCGCGTGGGATAGTACTATTACACTTGCTGTACTAGCTAATTAGCATTCGAAAATCGCCATGTTCGCACATGATCATTTCAGAGGAGTTACGGATCTGTCGGAAGGAAACAGATAGGCGTTTACCCGTAAAGCGAAAGACAACAGAAGTCCATGAAAGCGGAACTTGATTCCTATCATAGAGCGTCCTGCTGCTGTCTTGTATACTGTCTGCTAACAGTGCTAGCCTAGCTCACTCACTGTGCGCCTGTTTGAAAAGAGATATAACTAGAGAAACATATGCATCTCTATGTTTATACTTCTAGCTGGTGCATCCCTGGCTCGGAGTTGGCGGCTGGCGATTCCTTTTCACCGACAAGCAGTGCTGGCAAGCTCCCGGAACAATCTCATTGCTTTGTTCCATCCTTGACAGTATGTAGCCAGATATTGGGGCCAGACTATGTGCCGGCAGTGCCACCCTTGCCTGGGTCATGTCGGTGGGTGGAATCGCTCATGGCGGTGGCTCTTGCTAGCAAGTACGGGGCCCGCCGGCTCCCCGTCGGTTAGTCACTCAATCAAACGCCTCGAGACGGAGACAAGCATAGTGTCCATTATCGTACCACCCTAACACGCCAATGATTCAGTTGCCTTTTTATCGATAGAGCCCCACGCAGCCTATGCAGTACGATGGTCAAAATGATGACTTCTGGCTATTACTAGTAGCTATTAGCAGCAGGCAGCACTGATTCAGTTCTATAATGGTAGACAGGTAATACGGCACCGCAGAAGAAGAAAAGCGGCACTCATGGTGTACTCGTAGTATGAAGGGAAATCCATGATACCATTCCCCCTTAAGATGCGTCCTAACTAGCTGCCTTCTTCTATTCCAAAAAACAAGAACTTTCAGATTTGTGACAGTCAAAAGGAAAGGTGTTCCATGTGAACGAAATGCATGCAGATGTTTGAACAAGAAAATTCAGGACCGGAATATCCCAAACAGGTCAGGTGCAAAGACAAATCAATATCTGCAGTAAACCAATTTATGGATTTAATATTGCCCTTTCGCTTGCACTTTCAGGTTGTTTCTTGCTTACTTAGTTTAGAGAAACCACAATCATATATACCGCAGTATCCACTTGTCCAAAACTAAGTGGATTGTCGTGCTCCACTGAGAATCCAAAATTCAAATTCGAAAAAATAATAAATTCTGGACTTCAATTTGCTCTTTTTGTTGATGTTTTATTTACTGTGATCCGTGGTAAAAATTCCTGGTTCCATGAAACTGACAATACTTCCACCCAACGCCAACAAGGCGTGTGCCATGGGCACCAAGAAATTCAAATCGCCACCCAAACGAAAGGCATCGACCGTAACGACCGTAAACAAGGCGGTCTCCGCCATGGCAATGGCTTGGCGCGTATCACTGTGACACTTGGGCGAAAAGACACACCATCCACACAGAGCCAACATGGCGGCGTTAAAGCCGCGGACGGTTCCCAACATGTGACGTTGTCGGATACTGCTGCTCTTGGTATCGTTGGCAATGATCAAGGCCTCTTCCTCTTTGGTGATGCCCACCAATTTCCCCCACGACGCCAAATCTTGGCAGGCGACAAGCGAGGCCGCATGGACCAAACCAAAGGCTGGCAAGACAAAGTGTTTGAGGATACCCATTATGTATGATAGTTGTGGCTGTAACTGCGTTTCTTTATTAGATAGGACGAGGATTTGGTTGTTGTCGACGTTGTTGGTGGTGAGTTCGCTCTTTGCCGTATCAAGCGCAAAATCGAATCTTCACTTGACGCCATCAGCAGTTCGCAAAAGACAGTGGAAAGGAAAGTTCCCAACATGATTGTGACGTTGTCGGATACTGCTATTCTTGGTGTCTCCCTCCTTGTACGCATTGTGTGGGGCACCAACATTCCCGAACAAACTATGGCTTTAGGGTTAGGGTATGGAGTCCACGTACTGATGAGTCATTCTCTGAGTCACCGAGTCATCCCCGATCAGATTTGATCATTATTATTATTATTATTAGCTATCGTACATGTACTCGCTAGCTAGCTACGCCACAGTATCGCTGACGAGAAGCCCTCTACAAGCATCACAAGACGAGATCCCCTCTTGTATCATTCTCATAATAGAGAGGACAAGAGTAATACAAGAACTAACAGCAGTACGAGAATCGAGTGTCAAACCACAGCGTTGAGTGGGTTGATTGATTGAGTATCGAATCGTTGGACTGTCAAGCCAAGGAATCAAGTGCTAGTGCCGGAATCAATGTCGACGACGTTGATAGGAAATTTAGGAACATCATCAAGCCGGAAGCGTTCCAGTGTTGAGTTGAATATCGATTGGAACATTCGTATCGCCGTAAAGGATCAGCACTCGATACGTCCTTTACACCTTAAGCCGGTAGTCCGATACATCAAGTCCTCAACATCAAGTCTTTATATTCAGTGTTCAAGCCCAGACAAGAAGTACATCATCGATAGCAAGAGCAAGGATCGACTGACGCAGCGACGACGACACGATATCAAGTTCAAGAAAGAAATTGATGCGGATCGCACCGTGGTGAATTGAATATTCCAACACAAGTCAATACTCCACAACCTCGTGAAGGATCTAAGCCGAATCAGTTATCGATTAGCCGAAAGACGAGGAGGAACACGGCACCAGGTTATACGGGAAACATTCTCAAGGATCGCCTAACTAGAACAATGTCGGATTTCATTCCGGTTCCTCAGTATGGTGGCGGCGGCGGCGGAGGAGGAGGAGGCCGTGGTGGTGGTGGTGGACGCTACAATCATCGCGGTGGAGGACGTGGCGGTGGAGGTGGAAGGGGACGCAATTTTGGCGGCGGTGGTGGAAGAGGCCGTGGTGGACGTGGACGCAATTTTGGTGGTGGTGGAAGAGGGCGGGGTGCAGGTGGTAGACGCAATTTCAGTGGTGGCGGTGGAGGAAGAGGACGAGGAGGAGGCCGGCCTGAAAATGAAATCTTTCAAGAATTTGGTACCCCCAGTGAAACCTCCGTTTCCATTGCCGTGGAGGGCTGTTGTCATGGAGAATTGGAAACCATTTATGCCCGGCTCCAAGCGCATCCTCGCACAATTGATTTGCTCATTTGTTGTGGAGATTTTCAGTCATTACGGACCTTTCAAGATTTTCATTCCTATGCGGCTCCTCCCAAGTATCATCAATTGGGGACTTTTCACAAGTACTATTCGGGACATTTGGTCGCACCCATTTTGACCATTTTTGTGGGTGGCAATCATGAAAATTCACAACAATTGCAAGAATTGTACTATGGTGGATGGGTGGCACCCAATATTTATTATTTGGGTGCGGCGGGGGTGGTCAAATACAAGGGATTGCGAATTGGAGGCATTAGTGGCATCTACAAGAGTCACGATTATCACAATGGACATTATGAAATACCACCATTTGATCGGAATACGTTGCGGAGTATTTATCATGTCCGCGCACTGGAAGTTCAGCGAATGAAGAGTCTATCCAATAGCAGTGCACACCAACTGGATGTGATGATTAGTCATGATTGGCCACAGGGGATTGAACAACACGGGAATACTCGAGAATTGATTCGACGGAAACCTTTTTTTCTCAATGAAATTAATTCCAATTCCTTGGGGAGTCCAGCCAATCACGAACTACTACAAGCATTGAGGCCCAAACATTGGTTTGCTGCTCATTTGCACGTAGGGTTTCAAGCTTTAGTGAAGCATAATGGAAAGGGGGAGACAGACAAGTCAACATCAGCTGTGACGGATCTGGTGCCATCGCAAACCGTGAAAGCGAGTAATAAGGAAGACGATGATGCACCCCAAAACGATGACGCCCAACCAAAGGAAGACGACAACAGCAATGGGAATGGCACCCAGCCAAACGAAGAGAAAGACGACAACAATGGAAACGGATCAAAAGCGGTAACAGACTCTTCTGCCATGCAATTTTGTCAGCCTGTCAGCACCGAGGAAGTTCCTACCACGAAGTTCATCTCCTTGGACAAGTGTCTTCCTGGCAAGGCGTATCTCGCCATTGCTCATCTAGAACCATCTACTACTGCTTCTGCTACTGCTACTAACAAGGATGAGTCGCCCAAACTACAATACGATCCGGAATGGTTGGCCATTCTCCGCAACACACATCAATACACGGACCCCAACTCCAATGTTCCCCGATCATTTCCATCCGTTTCCAAAGAAGATCTGGAATGGGTTCAAGCCAACAACAAAGGGGGTCCTATTCCCATAAACTTTCAAATGACAGTACCTCCACCTCCACCTACCCGACCTCGATTTCCGCCACCGCCCTTTCCAAGAATGGGAAATCCTCAAACAGATGCCTTCTTGCAACGCATGGAATTGGAGCATATCCTTACCATTCCGTATGAACCCGTCGTCAACGCCGGAGGATCAAGACCGGTAGTGGGAGACGAAAATGAAATTGATTTGGATGACGAGGAAGCGCCGGTGGCCATGGATGAAAATGAAATCGATATCGACGAAGCAGACGAAGAAGTGCCTGTGGCAGCGGATGATAATGAAATTGATATCGACGACGAAGAAGAAGCGCCGGCAGATAATAATGAAATCGACATTGAGGATGAGGGGAATGGGGATGTAAACGATGCTGCAAGCGAGGACGCGCCACTCAAAAAACAGCGTCTAGAAGACGGCAGCAGCTAATTAGGCTAATCAAATCTAGAAACTAAAGAATTGACTCCAATCACACTAGCCAGTAGCCAGTGCGTTTCACGTGTTCTTATTCTTTGGTAGCAAGTGCCATGGTCTGTTCTGCGCCCTGTTGGGGCATCATCTGCAGCTGCATCAGTTGCTCGCCTTCGTCATGGGATTCACTCTTCTTCGGGTCTTCGTGGTGCTCCAGTTCAAGTTCCTTGACATCCTGTGTGTTTGGCGCAATCGTGTGACTTCTGCCCCCTTTCCCAATCCGTCGTCGACTTGATCTGACCCCAACTGCCCTGCTGTCTCATTCCTCGATGATTGTCAGAGTGATGGGTCCTCATCATGACAACTGCGGAAGACACAGCAGATCGAGCATCGGATGAGGCATGGCGTTGACGCCAAGATGGCTAGCTTGGCATGTGAACGAGCTGTTGCCCCGAACAACAGGTTTTCTTGTGAACTTTCCAATGCACCGTTTGGTGGTCCCAATTGCAGCAGCAACCCACTTTGCATCGGGTGCACTTTTTGTGGTTGGGATCTTGAATCCCACAAAGGGCACAAATGGGCCCACTGCTCTTGGACAACGAAGTCTTTTCACCCGCCGACTTTTGGATTTGCATCTGGACCGTTGTCAGCTTTTTCATGGCACACATGGTGAGTGGATCAGACGAATTGCCGCGGCATCTTTGAAGCGCCTGGACAGGCTTTTGGTGCGCCATTTCACAAGCCAGCATGCCGTTTTCTTTTTCCAACAAATCGCCCAACTGCTCGCATCCAAAACCGGTGCGTTGATCGCAGCAGTGGTCTCCATGCAATTGTCGTCGACAATCGACCCACAATTGTTGCAAATGAATGGCTTGCTGCAATTTCCCCATGTGTTCCAAGAGTTCCGACTTGGCGCTGTGCAAGCGCAGCGCTGTTCCATGGTGAGTATGGGGTGGCTGCAACGCGAGGATCAAATTTGCGGCATCCCCAGGAACTCCCAGGTCGGCAACTTTTTCAACGCAGTGCTTCTGTTCATTGTCAAAGACGCCCTTTTCAAAATCACCGGGGGCCAGCTTTGAGCAGATGTTGCAAGGGAGCAACTCGGGCTGATCATCAATGCCACCTTGTTGGACAAGGTGATCTCCATTGCAACTCATGACGTGACAATGGAATTGCCGCATGCCATTGGCCTGACAAAGCAGTTGGCACACATTGCGCATCTTTGCAATCTTAGGGGAGCAGGGGGCCTTTGGACATTGGGGGCACTTCTTCCCCGCACACTTTGCTGACCTGTGAAACCGGTGATCCAGCTTTTGGGCTAACCTGTCATTTGGATTGTCTGTGTCAATGCACTGCCTCCCGGTTTTCTGTTGCTGGATGACTCTCGGTTGGTGTGGCTTGTCACCATCTTGTGAGAGTTTTGACCGGAGACTGCTTCCGCATCCTCCTTCAATCTCCACATCACGGCGTTGTTTCCTGTGTTCAAGTCACTTCCACTGCATCCCATCCAGTCCACTTCCATGTCCTTTTGCTGCTTGCAGTTTTCCTTCCATTTCCCTCCCAAGGTCACTTGAATGCCATTGGGGTTCTGCATGCAGAACTGAGTCCTTTTTCTGTCGCCGGGTTTGGGGATCATCATTGCATCGCCAATGGGCTGATTTTGTCGCAGTGCGTGGTTCCAGGGTTCATTTGTTGGCAGAGTTCCATCTTGATGGGCTGTCGCGTGCCTTCACTTTCGTCGGGTGGGCCCCCCATGTCACAGGTGCCTTCAGGATCGCCCAGACTGCTAACTGTGGCATCATCTTCCACAAAGGTGGACCCTTGGGTGCTGCCTGTGTCTTCTGAGGGTGCCTGTGAGTTGTCGGCCCGGCACCGGGCGGACGTCCGCCGCGGGCCCAGTGGAAGGCCGGGCGCGGACATGCCTGATGCCCACCCTGCAGCGGACTGATCTCCCAATTCTTGCCGTGTTTCCTGAGCGTCTGCTTCATCAGGAATCCTGTCCACCAACCACTCTCGTGGAGCATCTGACATTTTTCCGATCCCTCGACGCCCGAGGTTCCTGGCTGGCCCATTTGCTCCTGGGTTCTCTGGTCCACCATGTCGCTGTCCCCATCTGTCAGCCGTGTGGGCAGGCTTGCTCATTTTTGGGGGGGGTTCAGCGGAAGGGCTTAGGGTCTGCCGTGCCTCGGGTCCTGCAGCCACTGTGGCCTTGTGTGCAGTGGAGCGCTGTGGAGTGAACATGGCGTTTTCCTCTTCGTCTTCCTCCACCAGAGCCTGATTCGCATCCCCTGTGCGCTGGATGAGAGGGGGGTGGATCGGCTGGTCCCCGCTTGGCTGCCCAGGCCCCGCCATGCCTGATCGCGCCGCCAATTGGGCCATCATGCGTTCCATGGTGGCCATTCTGGCTTCTGTTGCTTTGTTGCTGATGGACATGGCTGCAACGCTGTCTTGAGTTGCCTTCAAGACAGCCTGATCAGCAGCCAGTGCTTGCTGCATTGCGTCCCGGTCCATGACTGCTGCCACTCGGGCTGATTCCGCCTCAGCCTTGTCGCTTGTCAGTTGGATCACTGCAGCATCCAACTTGCTGATCAGTTCCTCACACTCCTCAATGGTCCTGGTGGAGCGATTGGTGGATTGGTG
>Ga0163146_10006360_pt1 | contig 13425 bp, 8 predicted proteins | sample OliLakLV19MP7G1_FD_148648 | JGI IMG/M metagenome (GOLD analysis project Ga0163146, IMG submission 148648) | Freshwater microbial mat bacterial communities from Lake Vanda, McMurdo Dry Valleys, Antarctica - Oligotrophic Lake LV.19.MP7.G1 | ecosystem: Environmental > Aquatic > Freshwater > Lake >... | reverse complement strand
CAATAAGAATAGATTGAAGCTTATTATATTTTTAATATTTGGCTCAATAGCTATATTGGGAGTAACTTATTCCTTATTTAGCGATAAGTTCGTTTATATGACTAAGTTTATTGAGAAAAGGTTTAGCTCATCGGGCGATGCAGCAAAAGATGTTTCACTTAAAGCTCGATTTGTGGAATGGCAAGAAGTTGGAGAACAAATTGCCGATTACCCATTAGGCGGGCAAGGCTACGCAAAAACTATACAGTTTAAAACACCGATAGATCTATACGTGAACCGTACTGGAAACATACACAATGGTTTCTTATTCTTAATTTTTCGTTTTGGGTATCCATTAGCCATAATGTACAGTTTTCTGTTTATCTATGGATTAACAACTAGTTTTTATTTGACTTTCAAATTCAATGATGATTTCTATAAACCTTTATCAATTGGTACTTTTCTGGCATACTTTAGTATGATTCTGACAAATTATACAAGTGCACAGTTTTTCTACCGAGATAGTTTCTTCGTTACAGCATTTTTGCTCTTTAGTTCGTCTGTATGTCATATAGAGTATCAGAGATTAAAAAACAATAAAACACTAATTACAGATGTTAAAGAGTTAAATGGCTAATTTATTAGGAAATAGTAATGAATTTGGTAATGTAGAAAGATACAAAGTCTTTCGAGGCATTGTTATTTTCATTGCCCTAGCTTTTGTGGTAAAGTTAGCTCAATTGCAATTGATTGAAGGTAATGGCTATAGAGCTGGTAGTGAAGCTCAGGCAATTAAAGCTGTGCGTAAAGAGCCATTCCGTGGGAATATGTTCGATCGTCATGGCAAACTTATTCTTCACAATGAACCATCTTTTTCTGTGAACATACTTCCGACTTATTTCCTGAAAGAAAGTATTCCTTTGCTTGCTAGTATTCTTAATGTTGACTCTACATTTATTCAACAAACAATTAAGTCTTACCAAGGTTTCTCCCCTTTTATACCTATAAAAATTTTGAGAGATGTGGACTTTAATGTAATTGCAGGTATAGAAGAATTATCAGACTTTTTACCTGGGGTAAGTATAAGTGTGGATTCAAAACGGCTATATGATTTCGATGGGAATATGGCTCATCTGTTAGGCTATACGCGTGAGATTTCAAAAGAAGATATAAAGAAAATGTCATACTATCAGCCTGGCGACATTATTGGTAAAATTGGACTTGAAAAAGAATATGAAACTTTCCTCCGAGGAAGAGAAGGTACTGAATATGTTGCTGTGAATAAATTTGGGCAGCAAGTTCCATCTTTCATTACAAATGGAAAAAGCCAAATTCCCTCAAATAATGGCTTCGATTTAAACTTAGCTATTGATAAAGATTTGCAGTTGCTTGCAGAAAAGGCATTAGAGGGTAAGCGTGGAGCAGTTGTCGCAATAGACCCACGCAATGGTGAAGTATTAATTTATGCAGTTAAGCCAGATTATGACCCAAGGGAATTTAGCGGAAGAATTAGTCCTGAATACTATCGCTCAGTTGCTGACGATGAATCAAATCCATTGCTTAATCGAGGAGTTTCCTCAGCTTACCCGCCAGGTTCATCTTGGAAAATGTTAGTTGCAATTGGTGCACTCAACGAAGGAATAATTACCGAAAAAACAAATTTTACATGTGGTGGAGGTTATCATTATGGTGGGAGATTCTTCAAATGTATGCACAATCACGGCACTGTAAATGTAGTAACTGCAATTCAAGGTTCCTGCAATTCATTTTTCTATCAAACAGCCCTTAAATTGGGGTTGGAAAATATGATTAAATATGGTCAGCTATTTGGTTTTGGTGCTAAAACAAATATTGATATATCGTTTGAAAATGGTGGAAATTACCCAGATATTGAAAGATTGAAAAAAATATACAAAGGATATATACCTCACGGTTTATTGCTCAATTATGGAATTGGTCAAGGTGAAATTTTAGTAACGCCTGTTCAAATGGCACAATATGTTGCAGCTATTGCTAATAAAGGTAAAATCAATAAACCCCACGTAGTTCGCTCTTATTACAATAACTTACTTAAAAAACAAGGTAATTTCGATTATACACGTCGTGATGTAAAGATAAATCCTGCAGTTTTTGAGATTATCCATGAAGGTATGTTTAGAGTGGTTAATGTTCCTGGTGGAACGGCTACTCATTGCCAAGTGCCTGGTGTGGATGTATGTGGCAAGACTTCGACAGCACAAAATTCACACGGTAAAGACCACGGATGGTTTGTTTGTTTCGCTCCAAGAGAAAATCCAACAATCGCAATTGCTATTATAGTTGAGAATATGGGATTTGGTGGCGTGGTTGCTGCACCAATTGCAAAAGATTTGCTTAATGCTTATTTCAGCCCTGATTCTCTAAAATCTAAGATGAACTTAATCAAAAATCCTATCAAAAAAGATTCTTTAAAAGTCAAAACTGACACAAATAAAGCTATTACTTCAAGATAATTCAACTATTTTCAATTTTTTTGTTTTTTTTTCAAATTCTTGTAACGTTTTTGATGTTTATTCATTTATATTCAAAGGACAATTAAAATTAATTCATCTTAGGATTATTCCATGAATAAAATCTACAAATCTTTAGCATCAGCTGTTGCTATAATTTGCCTATCGTTAGCCATTTGGTCTTGCGAAAATAACGTTGCTCCAACAATTGAGACAACAACATTAAAAGGTGTCCTTGCCGATAAACAAGGAAACACTGTTCCATTTGCAATTGTAAATATTTACGATATAAGCAGTGGCAAAACAGTAATCCAAGCGGATAAACTTTTAGCTAAAGATACCACTGATGAAGATGGTAACTACGAAGTTAAAAACATTCCTGCCGATTTTGAGAATCTTACCTTAGAAGCAGAACATTCAGACTTCTCGAAATATAAAGTCAACCTAAAAGATTTGAAATCTGAAATTAAAGATAACAAACTTCAAACTAAGTTAGATAATAAATCTGAATGTGGTTTTAGCTTGAATTTTACAATTTTGGATTCAACTTCAAAGCAAGCTTTAGCTGGTGCACAAGTTAGACTAAATAGAGATGGTAAATTAATCAGAAAAACTAATTCAAATGACCAAGGGAACATAAATTTCGAAGGCGTTTGTGCTGGTAAATATGAATTTAGATTAGCTAGAGAAGGTTACAAAACAATTGAAAGCACTGTTACTATCGGTGGTTCTGATTCAATTACCAATTTGCCAATCTTGATGCGAAGTATGAACGAAACTCCACCTGATAGCTGCTGCGATGGAATTGCAAAATTATTCATAAAAGATAAAGACGGAAAATACATCATTGGTGCTAAATTTAAACTTTCTTTAAATGGAAAAGTTATTAAAGATGGTTCCGTTACCAGCAACAATGAACCAATTACTTTAGATAAACTTTGCGAAGGCAAATATAGATTAGTAATTACTGCTGAAGGATTCAATGCTATTGAAATGGATGTTACTGTTTCTTGCAAAGAACCAGTAAATGTTTCCAAAGTAATGGAAAAACCTTCAGTTGATACTTGCTGCGATGGTATTGCTAAATTGTTCGTTAAAGACAAAGATGGAAAATATATAGTTGGTGCTAAATACAAATTGTATTTAAATGGAAAAGTCATAAAAGAAGGCTCAATTACTAGCAATAGCGAACCATTGACTCTTGATAAACTTTGCGAAGGTAAATATAGCATTTCTATTAATGCTGATGGCTACAACGGAGTTGAGACTAACTTAACTGTTTCTTGCAAAGAACCCGTTTCAGTTTCAAAGATATTAGAGAAAAAAGCTGCTGACTCTTGCTGCGATGGTATTGCTAACATTATCCTTAAAGATGAAAATGGTAACTTAATTCCTAATGCTAAAATCAAATTAGTATTGAATGGCAAAGTAATCAAAGAAGTTGTTACAAATGGTAAAGACATTGTAAATTTACTTGGTCTATGCGAAGGCAAATACAGATTACTAATTACTGCTGATGGCTATAAAGGTAGTGAGTCTGATTTAGTTATTTCATGTAAAGAACCAGCAAATGTCAATAAAATATTAGTAAAACCAACTAGCGATTCATGCTGTGATGGTATTGTTAAAATTTATGCTAAAGATGCTTCTGGCAAAATGCTACTTGGAGCTACTGTAAAATTAATGCAAAATGGACAAGTTGTTAAAAGCGTAGTTACAAATGGCACAGATCCAATAATCTTCTCTGGATTATGCCAAGGACCATATAAAGTATTAATCGCTTTCGAAGGTTATGTTGCTGTAGATGCTGAAATTCAAGTTTCATGTGAAGAACCAACTACACTAATTAAAATTTTAGAAAGCAATAAAAAAGACTCTTGCTGCGATGGTATTGCTAAATTGTTCATCAAAGATAAAGATGGAAAATATATCATTGGTGCTAAATACAAGTTGTCTTTAAATGGTAAAGTAATTAAAGATGGTTCTGTTTCAAATAGTAATGAACCAGTTACTTTAGATAAACTTTGCGAAGGTAAATACAGATTGGTAATTACTGCTGAAGGTTACAATGCAATTGAAATGGATGTTAATGTTTCTTGCAAAGAGCCAGTAAATGTTTCTAAAGTTATGGGAAAACCTACTACTGACTCATGCTGCGAAGGTATTGCTAAGATTTATGCAAAAGATAAAGAAAGTAAATACTTAGTAGGTGCTAAATTCAAACTTTACTTAAATGGTAAAGCTATTAAAGAAGGTACATTCACAAGTGCAAACGAACCAATCACTTTAGATAAACTTTGCGAAGGTAAATATAGTATAACTATCAGTTTAGATGGTTATAACTCAGTAGAAGCTTCATTTACTGTTTCTTGTAAAGAGCCAGTTACGTTAATTAAAGTGCTTGAGAAAAAAACTACTGATTCTTGTTGCGATGGTATCGCTAAATTCTACGTGAAAAATTCAGAAGGCAAAATTATTGTTGGTGCTAAAATCAAAGTTTTCAAAGGCTCAACTTTAATCAAAGAAGCTACTATATCTTCTGAATACGAGCCGTTTGTTCTAAACGGTCTTTGCGAAGGCGATGGATATAGTGTATCGTTCTCAGCTGATGGCTTTAGTGGAATCGAAACTTCATTTGCTGTATCTTGCAAAGAGCCAGTTACTATTTCAAAATCATTGACAAAAAAATCAACAGATTCTTGCTGTACTTCTACTTTGAAATTCAAAATTATGGATAAAGCTACAAGTCAAATGATTTCTGGTGCAACTGTAAAAGTCATGATTGACAATACAGTAATTGAAACTGGTACTACAAATGGAGACGGTTATTGGATTTCTTCTAAAGTATGTAACAAAACTTATAAAATTGTTATTTCTGCAAGTGGGTATCTTGATTTGACAACTTCTTGGGTAGTTCCTACTCCTTGTGGAGCTTTACAAGAAACATTTAAACTTGATAAATAATCAGTTTTTATCACATTTTAATGAAAGCCAAGACATTAAACGGTCTTGGCTTTTTTATTTTGTGTATTTTTGTATTCAATAAAATTACATAAACAGAAATAAATGAATATATTAGCAATTGTTGGCAGACCCAACGTTGGAAAATCTACACTTTTCAATCGGTTGATTGGAGAAAGAAAATCAATCATAGAAGATGAACCTGGTGTTACTCGTGATAGAATTTATGGTACTTCGGAATGGAATGGCAAAGGTTTCACAGTTATAGATACTGGTGGATTCGTGCCTGGCTCTGAAGATACTATCGAACATGCTATTCGTATGCAAGCAATGATGGCTGTGGAAGAAGCAGACGTTATTTTGTATATGTGCGATGGTAGAGATGGGGTCACAAAATTTGACGAAGACATTGCAAATATTCTTAAAAAAACTAAAAAAACTGTCCTTTTAGCCGTTAATAAATGCGATAATCTAAATCAGGATATGAATATCTATGAATTTTATCAACTTGGACTTGGCGAACCTTTTCCACTTGGTGCATTAGCTGGTCGAGGTACTGGTGATTTGCTTGATAGAATTACTGAAAATTTGACAGAAGAAGCACCACACGAAGAAGATCCACGATTAAAAATTGCTTTCGTAGGAAGACCAAATGCTGGTAAATCAAGTCTTACAAATGCCCTTCTTGGCAAAGAGCGCTCAATCGTAACTGATATTCCTGGTACTACAAGAGATTCTATTGACTCTATTTTAAAATACCACGGCGAAGAAATTGTAATCATTGATACGGCAGGTTTGCGTAAGAAAGCACAAGTCAATGAAAGTATTGAATTTTATTCTACTATTCGTACAGCAAGAGCAATTGAGCGTTGCGATGTAGGTGTTGTTCTAATTGATGCCACTAGAGGGCTGGAAGAGCAAGATAAACGCATAATCAATCAACTTGGTGCTGAAAGAAAAGGAATCATTATAGCGGTTAATAAATGGGATTTAATAGAAAAAGACCATAAAACAGCTGAAGAATTCACAAAAACTATTAAAGAAGATATGAGAACATTTGATTATGTTCCTGTGATTTATATATCTGCTACCACTAAACAAAGAATAATAAAAATTATTGAAGAAGCTAAAGCTATCTTCTTGCGTAGAGTAACTCGTACATCAACTTCAAAACTAAATGATGTTGTTCGTCCTGCAATTGATAGAATCCAGCCACCAAACATTCGTGGACATAGTTTGTCAATTAAATATATCACGCAAATTGAAGTGAATCCACCTATGTTTGCTTTATTTTCGAATTTCCCTAAGTTAATACCAGAGGCATACAGAAGATATATTGAACGTACTATTAGAGAATGCTTAGATTTATCAGGCACTCCTATAGTAATTGTTCACAAAAAGAAAAATGTTTCGTGGGAAGAAAGAGAAAGAAATAACAACGATTCTTAATCATTTTTTTTTGAATAGCTATTTGATATTATGCGGCTCTATATGTAGAGTCGCTTTTATTTTAAGCTCAGCCAAAATCCTCTCTTCTGCTTTATCTATAATTTCAGATGCAGAAGAAACAGTCATCTCTCCTGGCAATTTTATATGAAGGGTTAATTCTCTATACTCTCCATAGTGATGAAGTTTAAAATCGTGTAAGTCTTTAATTTGTGGATTTATTACAGCAATTACTTGGGTTACTTCGCTAATTAACTTATCATCTGCATTCTCGCCAAGCAATACACTTACCGAAGAACGCATAATTTCATAACCAGAATAAAATATCAAACCTGCTACTATTAAGCCTAAAGCAGAGTCTAACCACCAAATATTAACTCCAATTATAGAACCTATCACAATGACGGCAGTTGTAATTGCATCACTTCTATGGTGAAGTCCATCTGCCATTAAAGCAGCAGATTTAGTTTTTCTACTGAAAGAAATTGCAGCAAAATAAAGCAATATTTTTACTATTACAGCAAAAATGAAAATTCCAATTTCCAAATTCCCGAAATGAACAACTCTTGGATAGAAAAAACCATGAATTGAATCATATAGAATCTTGATTCCAGCAATCGAAATAATTGTAGAAATAATTATTGCAGTAATTGATTCTGCCCTACCGTGCCCAAACGGGTGTTCCTGATCGGCAGGTTGCGAAGCCATCCAAAAGCCAAAGAATACTATTGCAGATGTAACTGTATCCGATAGAGTATCGAATGCATCGGCTATCATTGCTATTGAATTTGAACTCAATCCAGCAAATATCTTAAAAATAAACAGCAATAGGTTTATACCTATTGCTGTCCATAAAAAATAATATCCTACTAATCTTTGTTGTTTCGGCATTTAGATTCTTATTTTAGCAATGTTGAATTTCACATTGGCCACTGAATTTGATTGTACTTGGTCTTTTTTTGATTTACTTTTCTTAGCTGGAGCTGTTGCTAATTTCACTTCTTCTATAACGTTGAATGAAGCAATTCGCAAACCAATTGCTTGCATAACAGTTGTTAAAAATGCTCTTCTTTCTGCAATCATTGCTTTTGCTTGGTCTTCGGCTGTAATTATAGTCGTTTTAGTTTTTTTCTTTTTGCCTTCCATCACAGTTTCTTTTTTCTTGATTGGTTTGAAGTTGCAATCAGCTGAAGATATAACTAAATTGAATACTAAGTTTGGTTGATTATCTAAGAAATCTTTGAAACTTCTAATCTTCTGCTCCGCAGTAGGTTCCATTTTGATTGAATTTACTTCAAATAAAGTTTCTGAAAATAAAACATCGCCATCTTTCAATTTCTTACATTTTAAATTTCTTTCAATATCTTGATAGCTACTACTTTCTTGTATTACAATTTCTTTACTTCCATTTTCCATAATATAATTAGGAATGAAAACCTTATAAGTATATCCAGATAATGGAGAAAAATTAAAATTCCCATTAGTGATTTTAGTTTTTTCTACTTTATTATTTCCAATTATTTTCACATTGGCATTTATCGCTTCACCACTTTCTTCGGTTAATTTAACTGAAACTCCAACAACTGAGTGTTGAGCAAAACTTACTGTAACAGCTGTAAACAAAAGCAAAATTATTTTTTTCATTTTAGATTATTTCCCTTATTCATTTTTTAAAGATTCTGTAATGTTTATTTTCGCAATCCTTTTTAATGGATAAATTGCACTGAAAAACGAAAGACCAAAGGAAAGTACTACAATTAACATTATATCACTAAGTCTAACTTCTATAGGCAAATAATCAATTATAAAGACTGCTTCATCGAAACGAATTAACTTGAAATAAATTTGCAAATAACACAAACTTAGCCCAACAAAAATACCAATAAAATTACTTATTAAAGCTATAATTAGCCCAATTTGTGAAAATATATTCTTAACCTCTTTCTCATTCATTCCCATAGCCAAAAGTATGGAAATATCTCTACGTTTTTCATAAATAGTGAGTGTTAGCGAAGCAATTATATTGAAAGCAGAAATCACAATCACAAGAAATATAACTATAAAAGAAGCCCACCTTTCTAACTGCATAACCTTGAGAAACTCACTGTTCAAATCGAAGAAAGTTTTGATAGACATATTTGGTAATCTTTGAGAAACTGTTTCTTTGTTTTTATTTAAGTTATCTAATTTTTCATTTGTTTTTATCCAAACTTGATTCCATGCTTCCGACTGATTAAAAATCTCTGATATTGATTTATCGAAAACAAAGCAAGTAGAAGCATCATAGTTTTTATTGTTCGATTGATATATTCCTAACACAACATACTGCTTTGTGTTATTCAAGTTCATAGAATTCAAATAGTTCTCTATTCCATTTGGAGAAATAATATTCAAAGTGTCACCAAGTCGCACTCTCATTTTTTCTACCAAAAGCACTGGCAAAACTATTCCATTTTTGTTGTCTGGTTGCCACTCCCCAGCTACCATATATGACTTAAATATTTCAAAATTAGCTGCAAACTTACTTTCTGTGGCTATTAATTCAATTGGTTGGAAAGCATTATCTTGGAAAACCAATGCTTTTCTATTAATAATTGGATATACCTTATAATTCAAATCTTTTAATTTTGATTCTATCTCTTCAAAATTATTTAGCCAATCACCATTCTTAGCACTAACCACTAAGTTTGGATCCACCTCAAATAGCTTTTTTTCGCTGAAAGAATGAAAGCCATTAAATAGCGAAATGACACAAATAAGTGAAGCCACTCCAAGCGATATGCCGAGTATGGAAAGTATATTAATGAAGTTAATAAACTTCACTTCCCTTTTAGAGAATATATATTTGAGTGCTAAATTGCGTTTGAAATTTTTCATAATAATAAAAAAAGGTCAGGGGTTTAAACTTGCCTGACCTTTATGTATTTTTTGTTGTAAACTAATTACCAAGAAATAGTTTCAGCGTTCATTGCTTCCAATGCTTTAGTTACAGCTTGTAAGTATTGTCCACCTAATTGTCCGTCCACAACTCTATGATCGTGTGTGATAGAGATATAAACCATATCTCGAACCATCACAATCCATTCGCCGTTTACTTCACGAGCAACTGGGCGTTTTTGGATAGCACCAATACCAAAGATACCAACTTGCGGTTGATTGATAATTGGAGTACCAAATAATGTTCCGAATGTACCAACGTTAGTAACTGTGAATGTACCACCTTGAATATCATCTGGATTTAATTGTTTGTTTCTAGCACGGGTTGACAAATCATAAACTCCACGAGCAAGACCAGTTACAGTCAAAGCGTCAGCAGATTTAATAACAGGCACAATTAAATTACCATCAGCCAATGCAGTAGCAAAGCTAAGGTTAATTCGTTTGTGGCGGATAATATTTTTGCCATCAACAGATACATTCATTAATGGAAATTGTTTCAATCCCTCCACTACAGCTTTCAAGAAGAAAGGAGTAAAAGTAAGTTTGAATCCTTCGTTTTGCTCAAATCCAGCTTTGTTTTTATCTCTCATTCTAACGATATTTGTAACATCAGCTTCGCCTACAGTTGTAACGTGAGGTGAAGTGTGAACTGAATCAACCATATTTTGAGCAATAATTTGTCTCATTCTGCTCATTGGTATAACTTCTGTGAAATCGCCACCGCCAGAATAAGTAGTAGTTTGTTTAGTTGGAGCTGAAGCAACAACTGGAGCTTGTGTAGTAACTACAGCTGGTGTAGATTGAGAAACTACTGGTGCAGACGCCACTACTGGTGCAGATGCTTGAGCTACTGGTGCAGCAGCTTGTGGAGCAACACTACCACGAGTTGACATATATTTCTCTAAATCTACTCTAGTAATTCTACCATCATTTCCAGTACCAGTGATAGTCAATAATTCTTCCAAAGAAATTTTGTTTTCCATTGCAATAGTGCGAACCAATGGAGAGAAGAAATGACTGTCTTTTTGTCTTGGGATGTCATAAGTAGAACCAACAGCAACTACCATTTGAGCAGGAGCTGGGGCAGAAGCAGCTACAGGTGCAGCAACTGGATTTGGAGCTGGTGTAGCAGTAGCAACTACTGGTGCGGCAACTGGATTTGGAGCTGGTGCAGCAGCTACTGGAGCTGGTGCAGAAGCAACCGAAGCACCACTAGAAACTCTAGCTATAACTGTTCCAACCAAAACTGTATCTTCTTCTTTGTATAATATTTCTGCAATTGTGCCAGCTATTGGAGATGGCACTTCAGTATCAACTTTATCAGTAGAAATTTCAAGAATCATTTCATCTCTTTCTACTGTTTCGCCAACTTGTTTCAACCATTTTACAATTGTACCTTCTTGCAAAGATTCACCCATTTTAGGCATAACTAAGTCAATTAGATTTCCACCTGTGCTAGCAGCTGGTGCTGGGGCTTCAACAACTGGAGCTGCGGCTTCAACAACTGGAGCTGCGGCTTCAACAACTGGAGCAGCGGCTTCAACAACTGGAGCTGGAGCTGTGGCTGGAGCTGCGACTGGTGCTGCGGCGACTGGTGCAGATGCAGCAGCAGATGCTTCAGTTTCAATTTCAGCAATTTTAGTTCCAACTAAAACTGTTTCTTCTTCTTTTGCAAAATGTGCTGTAAGCACTCCCGCCACTGGCGATGGTACTTCAGTATCAACTTTATCAGTAGAAATTTCAAGAATCATTTCATCTCTTTCTACTGTTTCGCCAACTTGTTTTAACCATTTAATGATTGTGCCTTCTTGTAGGGATTCACCCATTTTCGGCATTACTACTTCAACTTTCATTGAAAGAACTCCAATTAAATATATGTTTTTTATTATTTTCAGTAATTATGAATGCAATTTACTAAAAGATTAACTATTATACACCAAAAATGATGTTTAAATTGCTTTAAATAACAGGTGTTACGTAACGTTTGTTATGTTTATTTTTTAGGAAATGCAAAAAGTATGTCGTCAAGTTTGGGATTTAGTTCTACAGAATTTATCTTTACCGACGATATTTGGTTAGCACCGAGATATTGCTCAATCTTGTGGGCTATCGTGAAATCACCTACTTTTTTCTGATTGGAGAAATTCACTTTAAGCAATTCTTTCTTATCCTTATTTCCAATTTGAGATTCAATTCTATCCAAAAAATAAGTTTCATTATCAATATAAAAAATCAATGTAATGTCTGTTTTGGTTACCATTTTAATTTTGAAATGGTTTCTGTTATTGATTTTCTCCAATCCCATCAATTGTAATGATTTTTTGCGAGTTTTATATTCCAATAGTGGGCCAATGGTAAGTGCATCTTTCTGTCTCGCAATTTGTTCTTTCATGGCTGGCACCATACTTTCTGGCATAATCTGTGCTTTTTCGTTTCTCATTTGGCTTTGAGTCCAATACTTTTTGCCATCGGTAGCCATTATTTCTTTTTTGCCACTAATAATTTGCTCCACTCTAAACTTATCTCCTTTGAAGTAAATATTAGTAGGAACTTCACTTTTTTGCATTGGGTTAAAATTCAAAGTGCTAAACTTCCAAGAAGTAATACTTTTTATTTTTTCTTTACCGCTATGCAATTTGTTGAATTTATCAATAACAGTTTCAGCTGTTTCCTTTTGGGCATTGAGAGAAACAACAAAAAGAAAAATTAATAAGAAACGGATTCCTTGGATTTTCATATTACTTCAAGCTTTCTAAATTATTAATTTTCTCTAAGCTCTCTCTAAATTCTCTTGGACTTAAGCCAAAGTCTTCAGCTTTCATATCTTCTTGTTTTTTGCCAGCAATCAAGCTTTTAATCAAAAGCAATTCGCCTTTAGAAAATGATTGCGAATTCAAAATATAGTCCTCGAATGCTTCCCACGCTACTGGAATAATTTGCTTAACTATTTCTGCCATTGCTTCGCCATAAACTCTAATTTCATATTGAGCGTGGCTATCAATTCTCAATCGTAAGAAATGAAATAGGTTATGCAAATCTATTTTCCAATACCATTCTGTATAATTAGATAAAGGTAGATTAATTCTAGCCAATTCCCTTGCGAAACCTTTACCTAATAAGTCTTGGTATTCTTCAAACAAATGGTTCTGCGTTTTATCTAATATGTTTCTAATTTCAATAGCCTCAGCTTCTGGGAATTCTTCTTCGCTTCTGCCTTGCATATTCATAGTGCTTTGAGGACGAATTTGAGCCATATCTGGCAAATAGAATTCGTCTTTCATTTCAGAATAACGTCCACTATATTCATTCACATTTGCTGTACGATGGCGAATCCATTGGCGAGCTACAAATATTGGTAGCTTAATATGGAATTTAAACTCAACCATTTCAAAAGGAGTAGTGTGCTTATGGCGAAGCAAATAGCGGATTAACCCCCTATCTTCTAATATACTCTTTGTGCCTTTGCCATAAGAAACTCTTGCTGCTTGCACTATACTTGAGTCATCACCCATCACGTCAACCAACCGAACAAAGCCATAGTCGAGGCAAGGTATTTCCAATTTCAAAGCTGGATTTTCATTTTGTAGATTTTGCAGAGACATCGTAATTA
>Ga0163146_10006359_pt1 | contig 13425 bp, 9 predicted proteins | sample OliLakLV19MP7G1_FD_148648 | JGI IMG/M metagenome (GOLD analysis project Ga0163146, IMG submission 148648) | Freshwater microbial mat bacterial communities from Lake Vanda, McMurdo Dry Valleys, Antarctica - Oligotrophic Lake LV.19.MP7.G1 | ecosystem: Environmental > Aquatic > Freshwater > Lake >... | reverse complement strand
ACCCTGCCTAACCCCCCTTCCCAAGGGGGGGACAAGAATGCCCTCAAAGTCCCCCTTCTTAAGGGGGATTTAGGGGGATCTCCGGGGCATAAATATGTTAAGTGAACCGTATTGCCTTATACATTTCTCTCTAATCTCAAGTCGGAATTTGCTAATGCTAGGGCCTTGAATTATTCTGGGATGACAAAGAGGCCGATCGAATTCGGCACTTCTAGAGATATGGTTTCTGGTTGAGTAAAGGTTTGTACCATATTCAATTCCAGGCTTTTTTAGGTAGAAACTGACAAGAATAAAGGAATATCGCGCGGGGTTGGGGCGGGTTTTTGAGTCTTTGGATATCCTTTAAAGCTATTGGTGAAACCGCCCCAACAGGTTTTTGACAATCGTGCAATATGTTTGATGCTTTCTACAACTGTCCGAAACCTTTTTTAGGCTTATCTTTTTTCTTTTTCTTCTTCTGCTGGGCACCCATATAGCCACGGGAACCGGGCTGCATTCCGGGGCCACCCATTCCTGGCATTCCGGGCATTCCTCCCATGCCGGCGAAGTTGCCTTGACTCATTTGCTGCATCATTGTACGCATTTTCTGGAAGTCGCTGACCAGCTTAGTTACGTCATTTTCGGCGTAGCCTGCGCCTTTGCCGATGCGACGGCGGCGGGATGGAGAACTTGCTAAAAGTTCGGGATTGCGGCGTTCTTCAATTGTCATTGAATTAATCATGGCTTCGGTGCGTTTTAGCTGCACTTCTCCCTGCCGCATTTGTTCGTCTGAGAGTTTGTTCATCCCCGGAATCATTTTCATGATGCCGCCGAGGGAACCCATATTTTTTAACAGTCTGGTTTGCTTGAGAAAGTCGGTAAAGTCAAACTTTGCCGTGAGCATTTTCTCTTGCATTTTTTCGGCATCGGCGATGTCGAATTCTTCTTGCGCTCTTTCTACTAGCGTCAAGACATCGCCCATGCCGAGTATTCTCGATGCCATGCGATCGGGATAAAATGGTTGCAATGCTTCCACTTTTTCGCCGACACCGACAAATTTAATCGGCGCGCCGGATATTTGCCGCACTGACAACGCTGCACCACCGCGACTGTCGCCGTCTAATTTAGTTAAGATTGCACCGGTAATGCCGATTTGTTCGTGAAAGGTGCGGGTTAAATTTGCTGCTTCTTGGCCAGTCATGGCATCAACAACTAACAGCGTTTCGTGGGGTTGTACTGTTTGTTTGATGCGGGCCAATTCGGCCATCATTTCTTGGTCGATTTGCAGGCGGCCTGCGGTATCGACGATGATGGTATCTACGCCTAGTTGTTTGCCGTGTTCGATGCCTTGGCGGGCAATTTCTACGGGGTCAATGTCTTTGCCTAATTCAAATACGGGCACGTCGATTTGTTTGCCGAGGGTGAGCAATTGGTCGATCGCAGCGGGTCGATAAATGTCAGTCGCGACTAGCAGTGCGGTACGATTTTGCTTGCGGAGGTGCAGGGCTAGCTTGGCGGTAGCTGTGGTTTTCCCGGTTCCTTGCAAACCGGCCATCAGGATCACTGTGGGCCCAGATTCGGCGGTGGCGAGGGGTACGTTGGTTTCCCCCATGACGCGCACGAGTTCGTCGTGGACGATTTTGATGAATTGTTGGTCGGGACGGACGCCTGAAACGACTTCTGCTCCTTGTGCTTTGGCCGTTACTTCTCCGATGAAGTTTTTGACGACTTGGAGGTTGACATCGGCTTCCAGGAGGGCGCGGCGGACTTCTTTGATGGCGTCTTGGATGTTGGACTCGGAGATTTTATTCTGTCCGCGCAGTTTTTTCCAGGTGGATTCGAGTCGATCGGCAAGGGCTTCAAACATAGGGCTTTGTTGGCTAGTCAGTCTTTTTTATTTTAGGGCTAAATGGGGTTGTTTGGCCCAAAGTTTTGGGGAAAGTTGGATTTTTGGGTTTTTGGGCGTTGTTTGACGGCGATTAAATCGCGCCTACACAAACAAAGTCGGCATCCGCCGACTGTATATCAAAGGACAGAAATGCCGATCGACTGATCGCAATTTTGGTGTTGAAAATAATACAATTTTGGTGTTAAAAACAATACATATATTCGGTAGGGACACAGCAGTGCTGTGTCCTCTTTTACTTGTTACCAGGCCAAGAGTCTGGTAACATATATTCGGAGGCTCTGCCTCCATTTTTTCAACCGAGGCAGAGCCTCTAGATATTGATTCCCAGGCTGGAGCCTGGGAACCAGTTAACTCAAAATTCTGCTACTAAAAGCTGGGTTTACTTATCGATCGGCAAAAGGCAGTCATACAAGATGGGTTCATCCTTTACTACCTAATGAACCAATTACGATTGCTGGAAATGATGGCGATGATGCGAAACTGTATTTAGAGAGAGAAGTTAATCGAAAACTTGGAATATTGAAAGCAATTGAAGAAGAGGAATCTGAATCATGAAATTACCCTATATAATTGTTATTCAATGGTCTGATGAAGATAACTGCTACCTAGTTCATTTACCTGATTTTCCATCTCAGCAGTTCCACACTCATGGAGATACCTACGAAGAAGCTTTGCAGAATGCAGTTGAGGTATTAGAGCTTTTAGTTGAAGAATATCAGGTAGATGGTAAATCTCTCCCTGAACCTAAAACTTTAGTAGAAAACTTGCTATTTGCTTGAATACAGATTTGAAGCGATCGCCCTGACGAAAAAACAGGCGATTTAACCAGTAAATCTGTATAATATTTTGGCTCAAAAGTACGGATAATTTTTCCACTAATCCTTGTTTTATTCTGTTGGCGGGTGCCAGCCAGCACTAACCCACTGACCCCTAACGGTGACAGCAATATTATTGTTTAGTTGTAGTGCTGTGACTGTCGCGCGACCGCAGTCTGTAACTCCTCGAATTTCTGTACCTTCTTCCTGCTAGTTGTTGGCTGCTGAAGATTGTTTGGACATCATCGAGTACAATCAGACAGCGGTACGATCGCAAATATTCGATAATTGATGGTAACTCGGTTTGTTGCCGATCGCCTAAGAATTTGATTAAGTCGGTTTGGAGTGCACTCAGCGGTGGAGAGTTGCGGAGACTTCGCCAGATGATGCAGTCGAATTGGTGGTGAATTTGTGGGATTAGTTGGAGGGCGATCGCACTTTTGCCGCTTCCAGCTAATCCTAGGATGGTGATGAGACGGGTGCGACTTGCTAAAATCCAGTTTTCGAGGGTGGTGAGTTGGGAAGTGCGATCGTAAAACGTGAGGATTTCCGGTGCGTCGCCTAAGTCGATGCGGGGCTGTTTGGCTGTTGGTTGCGGGTTTTGGTGAGTTGCGGGCGATCGGGCTTTTTTAGAACAAATATTGACATTTTTATTAACTGTTATATTCTCACCTGTTACATTTTCAACAATAGCAAATTGATAATTATAAAACTTCCCATTTTCTAATATTGGTTTCAAACTAGCTTTAGTAATATTTTCGCCCAATCCTTCAGAAAGTATTTTCCAGAGTTCCGAACCGACATTTCTCACATGACTTGAACTAGAGTAAACTTCCTTAGCAATTTGCGTGTAGGTGCGTTTTTTGAAAGTTCCCCGCAGGATAGCTTCTTGCACATAATCTAAGCGCTTTCCCGTTTGGACAAAAACTAGGTCATCTGCCAGTTTTAAAGCTGCGGCAATATCCATAGATAAAGGAGACGCTGGAGTTTACGCAATTTATACCTGACAATTCGTACAAATGAAACAATTTAGATTTGGTCATCTGTCAAAAGTCAGGACTTTTCCTACACAGCTCATCCTTTATAGTTGTTTATTAAAGTTTTGGCAAGATATTTTATGAAGCGAGTTCGGTGGCTCAGTGGTTTGTTCCTCGCTGGGATGTTATGTGTGATGTTAGGGACTGTTGGTGCACAAGTGGCCCAGGCCCAGCGCCCCATCCATATACTCGACCTGAAATGTCTTGTTACAGGGGGTAAGGTTGACAATCGTGGCAGACTACAAAATTTTGGCAGGGAAGGTAGGGATATTTCCATAGGCAGACAAATATACACCAGTATTATGAGTACACGCGAGGCTGGTTGGACTTGTAAACTTCCAGGCGGCCGTGCTTCTCTCCGATTGGAGTATGGAGTTAGCGATCAGGATCAGGATCGGGTTTCACCACCCAAAATCGAGGTTTATGTAGATGGAAATCAAGTAGCTTCTCAGGTGGGGAAACCTGGGAGGATCAATACAATGCTGGTAGATGTTAGTAATGGTAAAAATCTATCGATTGATATCTCCTGTTCCACAGCACAAAATTGTATGGACAACCCTTGGGCTTCTAGACCATTTCAGTTCTTCAAATTTAATCTTGAGCCGGGGGCAAGCTCTCCAGGGAGTCGATAAATTATGAGTATTAGCCGCCGTCAATTTAATCGTATCATTATCTGGGGTGGAGCTTCTTTTGCTGCTTCCGCAACATCGGGCATTTTCTTCCCCAAACCCGCCGAGGCTTATTCCCTAGAATTTCCGATTAGTGCCTTATCAGCCGATCGCGTTTTCAGCGGTATTCAAAAATATTGTGGAGCACAGGCTATCCCGGCGTTCTATCACCCATAATACAAGGAAATAGTAATGTTAGCAATAAAATAGAATCAGCCGCCGCCAGCGCCATCCGCACGGCAGACAAAGAATTTGTAAATCGCAATTTTACCAACAAAAGAACCGAATTAGCCGTAACTGGCAGCGGTTCTAATTTTGCTGCCGATACCAGTCGGCTGTGGGGCAGGCAAAGACAGGATAAAGTAGGCCCGAATGTCGGTTTTGGATTTGTACAAAAGTGGGAAGGTCAATATAGCGATGCCAAAATTTCTGGGCCGACAATGTGCGCGATTGATAACGCTCAAAGAGTCTTAGCAGACCAAAGATTAACACCGCCAGAAATCGCAGCTTCTCTATTACCAACTCGATCGCGATTGGATGATTGGGGCTCATGGGGAGGTGATAGCGATGCGTCTGCTGGGAGAAATCCTGGTGCTGTTTTTGCTCAATATGACACAGCAGCGGGGACGGTGACTTCTCGCTACGATTTAGTTGAACCGGGGCCGAAAGGTTTTGGGCGTGTTGAGTTTACTGTTGAAGCGGAAGATCAGCCTCGGCGGGTGATTTTGGTGACGGTGAGGTTTTAGGGGAAGGATGTAATAATCGGCTCGGATTCGGCGGTTGAAACCGCTACTACACACACGAAGTCCGGATGGTGCGCGGACTGAAGAATTAAAGAGATTTTTAGTAATAATCGGCGGACTTTGTTTGTGTAGCCCCGAATTACATTCGGTGGGGCTTTATTAAAGAACTAAGGAGATTTTTAGTAATAATCGGCGGACTTTGTTTGTGTAGCTCCGAATTACATTCGGTGGGGCTATTTTTGCAATTGACCAATCAAATCTAATGCTTTTTGAGCATCATCGTTCATTCCTTGAGCTCTAAATAAACGAGCAGCTTGTTGCAAATCTGCGATCGCCCCTGGCCTATCTCCCATTCTCACTAACGTAATTCCTCGGTTAGCATAAGCTTTGGCATAATTGGGATTGAGTTGAATTGCTTGGGTGTAATCAGCTAAGGCAGAGCGATCGTTATTGATGCGAAACAGCGCCAATCCTCTGTTAAAATAAGTGTTGGCGCGACCGGGATTGATTTGCAGCGCTTGATTGAAATCGTCGATCGCTCCTTTTTGATCGCCCAAGTCCGAAAGTGCTAATCCTCGGTTGTTGTAAGCTGCTGCAAAGTTTCTATCCAAGCGGATGACTTGAGTATAATCGGCGATCGCCCCCGGTTTATCTCCCATAGCCGACAAAACCAGCCCCCGATTGTAGTAAGCGTCAACATAACCGGCATTTAGGGCGATCGCCTTGCTATAATCAGCGATACTCTTGGGCATTTGTCTCAAATCGGAATAAGCAAGTCCCCGATAGAAATAAGCTTCCGCGTAATCAGATTGAGTTTGAATTGCTTGGTTAAAATCGGCAACAGCCCCTGACAAATCTCCCTTGTCAAACCGAGTTAAACCCCGAACATAATAAGTCTTAGCATCGGGCGGATTGTTCAGTTTCAGAGGTGCATTCGCCGCAGTAGAAGTATTCACCAAAAGAGCAGAACGATTTAATCCCGCCTCTGACAATTTAGCTATAAAGGTATTGATAGGAATTGCAGAATTAAATCCTGTTTTAGTATCCGCTAAACCTGTGACAACTTTTCTGTCCCTATCTGTGACACGATCGTAATCGCGATCGCCTTCTCCGTGAATCCCAACAACACGCCCTTCTGTATCAAATACAGCCCCGCCGCTCATCCCCCCTTTCGTAACAGCATTGTAGCGCAAATTATACCCTTGGGGATGACTTGAAATCCGGCTGGTCACGAAGCCCGGTACAAATTCAAAATTGCGCTCTTTTTGGTAGTTTCTGCTCTCTGGAATACCTGGATAACCAGACACAAAAATTTCTGTTGCAACTGTCGCTTGTTCAGAATCGCCGAGAGTAACAACAGGATAAGAATCTGTACTGTTAAATGTTACGACTGCTAAATCCGGCTCATTCTGGCTTTTTTGCAATCGCTTAAAACTGGTTACTGGATAGTCTTTTCCCGTATGGCTGCGAATCGTATAGGTAGCTTTAGTATCATCAACAACGTGGTTAGCTGTCAGTACAGTGTAAGTCGTGCCTTGTTTGGCAATAATAAATCCAGTCCCGCTACCAGTTGTTCCGTTAATTTGAACGGTGACAGAAATCGCTACTTGAGCAATTTCTTGCCTAGTTTTTGCAAAAACTGGTGCTGCTGCAAAGATAACTATTCCTGCTACCGTTACTGTTCCTGCTAGGATGGTGGTGAGGGAATCAAACCGCGAATAACCCCTATTCATAAGTAATTGCCGAAGACTAAGATTTTTTATGCTCCGAATAGTATAGATTAAAAGGAAATTTCTGAAAACCCGAAACGCTTGAGGTTTTCAGACCATCGCGATTTTTATTATGACATTTCGTACATTTCGTATAGATTAGCCTAAAAAATCTAAATGGAGAACTGTTTTAATATCAATTCTGCAAAGTTAACGCTATTTGTAGGGACACGGCAGTGCCGTGTCCGACCCAAAACGGCCGTATTCCTACTAGGAACTAGCCCGATCGCCCGTCTAATTCCCTACAAATAACTAAGCTAAAAACTGGAATTGAGAACCGTTAACTGCCAATGCAAACGGACTCGATTGTTCAAATGCACCAGTAAGTTCAAAGCTGTTGGTATTTAAAACTACCCCCACAATCTGTCCGGTAATTATGTTTTCAATCACCATGTCGTTGATAATTCCGTCATTATCGTATGCAATCAAATTGTCGTCTTCAAAGAAAAGGTCTAATTCTGTTAAACCGTCTGTCAAACCGATGCGATCGCCCTCGTCAAAGTTAAAATCGGTAATGACATCTGCTCCATTTATACCAAATGCTTCATCGTTGCTTCTGAGCACAAATATATCAGCACCGAGGCCTCCCGTGAGCACGTCAACTCCCCGATCGCCCGCTAAGAAATCGTTGCCCTCATTGCCGTCTAAATCGTCGTCTCCTTGCCCTCCCCGGAGGATATCGTTCCCAAACCCTCCAAAGATAAGGTCATTTCCGGCGTCGCCCCTAACTAGGTCGTTGCCATCATTTCCATCCAGGCGATCGTTCTCTTTCCCGCCGTAAATGATGTCATTTCCGCCGCCACCGCCGATAATATCATCCCCGTTATTTCCTAACAGCCGTTCGTTGGAATCCGAAGAACCTGCTATGGTATCGTTGCCATCTAGTCCCCAAACTCCCCAGGGAAAAGATGACAAATTTCCATTCTCTACGTCAATCTCATCTGATGTACCGAATCCCAAAAAACGTGGCCCGCCGCCAGCAAATATAGGAAATCCAGTCAGATCACCGATGAGATTGTTAAGCGTTAAAGCCATAAGTATGTCCTTTTACAAATGCTGCTAGATATATTATATATTTTATTTTTGTCATTGCCAAGTTATAATTAATTTTAATTATTTAATTTTTTTATTCTGTAAAAAAACACTCGTAATTAATTGGCAATTACCAATTACCAATTACCAATTACCAATTACCAATTTCCTATTCCCAATTACCGGGGCTGTTCCTCATTCAACCCAAAACTGCTATATATCTCGCCTCTGAGTCAAATACCATGAGTCGCTGACACTATCCTCTACAGCACACCGCTTATAATGGGTGTTACCCGCTAGGTCGTAAACACGTTAATATCACCTATAACGTCGAGACTGAGAGGTTGTTTGTGAAAAAAAGTAAAAGTGGCTGGGCGGATCGCCAGAGAGAACACCCAGTTTCCGATACCTATACACAAACTTTACAAACCATATCTAAGTTCTTTACAAAGCCATAAATCCCGATCGCTGACATTTTTTGGCAAAATCCACTGCTTTCAGGTGTTTTACATATGTCTACTCCTAAATCGTCTTCCCATCAAAACAACACCAACTCCGTAAAATCACTGCCAACCGAAGGTATCATTCCAACAGAGGAAGAGAGTGACAATCTGCCAAGCGAACCAAGCGTCGATCAGCTACTGGAAGCTTTGACGGCTCAAGTACCCAGTCAATCTGCTGAAATTGAACGCTTGAAAACGTGGAAACAAGATTTAGAGCGACTGTTTCAATTTCTCGGCGATCGTCGCGTTTTAATCGCAGTCATGGAACCGGGAACTTTTGCCATGCGTTACGCTAACGCGGCATTTTGCCGCTTGGCCGGTTGGGAGGGAACCCCTTTGGTCACTCAATCTAATAACGGTTGGTTTACAGAAACTGGGATCAGTTTGCTGGAATTGTTCGAGGATTGCGATGCCAAAATAGCAGAACAATTGTACCGCCGTCACCTTTTGCACTGGGTATTTAAGCGGTTTTATCAAATTGATCTCGACGGTTTGCGTGTACTAGATGAACCTGTTACGGCGAGTATGAAAAATACTCAACACCGCGAACCCAAATTTATTGAATTTTGGCTGGGTTCGGAACAGTTGAAAATTACTCGGATTGACTCAATAATTGATGAATTTACGGATCTTCCCTTAAATTTAATGCCTGTGGCGGAACGGGAAGCTTGGCTGATGCAGCCCAATCAACTGGCAAATTTAGCCGATCGACTAAAGTTGGATAATTACCGCGTCGAAGGTTTGCTGCTGCTAGAAGGTTTTGATGTCACCGTACAGGAGCAAATTCGGCGGCTGACTCAGTTATTGATCGATCGCAATTCCATGCTGCGCCCTGACAAATTTGAGAGAATCGATCACTGTTTGCGATCGCTCTTTAATGCTGACGGCACTTTGCTAATGCGCCCCGACGGCGAACAGGTACAGCTATTAGTTTCCAAAGACGGCCAACATTTGCAGCCGATTATTTATTCAATGGAATCCCTAGAAGCTTCTCACTTCTTCAAAGCTACCGCAGCCAATCAAGTTTGGAACGTCCCAGACTTGCGCCGGGAATGCCGCACCGAGTGCGATCGAACTTTGCGTAAAATGGGGACTCAATCGATGCTGCTAGTACCGCTGGTGGTCAAATCTATCACTCGCGAGGGGCGCGGGCAGCGGATTTTGGGCGTAGTTGGGCTGTTGTGCGATCGGGCAAACCACTTCAACGGCATTGACGCTCAACACGCCCAAGAACTCATTCCCGCCTTCATTGCAGCACTGCGACAAGCCATTCAGCAGCGGTTTACCCACATTCACAACATTCATCCCGCAGTCGAGTGGCGGTTCGCCCAAGAAGCAGAAAGGCGCAGTTGGGGACTGCCCCAAGAGACGATCGTATTTGCAGACGTTCACCCGCTGTACGGAATTTCCGACATTCGCGGTTCTAGCGACGAAAGAAACCGAGCCATTCAAACAGATTTGCTCGAACAATTCCGCTTAGGTTTAGCCATAGCCGATGCCGTTTGCCAAACACAAACTACCCATCTAGGCGAGCAACTACGGCTCGACTTGCTCGACTACATCGAGCATTTAAAAGAAAAAGTCACAGTCGATATGGAGGTGCGAGCAGCCGAATATTTAAACGAGCGTTTAGAAGTGTATTTTGACTATTTTGTGCAGTGCGGGCCCAGGGTTGTAGCAGCCGTTGAAGCTTACCGAGCCGCCTGTGAAAACGAACACAACTGCGTTTATGGCGATCGTATCCGCTACGATCAAATGCTGAACCTAATCAGCACCAAACTCCAAGAAACCTGGGCCCGCTGGCAAGAAAAAATGCAGCAAATTTTGCCCCACTACTGCGACATCGAATGCACCGACGGCATCGATCACATGATTTATGTAGGAAAATCGATCGACTCCAAATTTAGCCAGTTTCACCTGCACAGTTTGCGGTACGAACAACTGCGAGCAATTTGCGATTGCGGTCGCACAGTTTTTCGCCTGCAAGCCGAGTCTCAAATCGACATGGAACTCGCACATTTAGTCTTAGTGCAGAATACCACGATCGACATTTTTCACAACGAAAACACCGAAAAAATGTTTGATGTCAAAGGCACTCGCGACATCCGCTACGAACTCGTCAAAAAGCGGATCGAAAAAGCCGTGGACAAAGACGCACAAGAGCGAATTACCCAGTCGGGGATGTTGACTGTTGTTTATTCCACCGAGGAGGAGTGGGAAGAGTATCAGCAATACTTGCGCTACTTGTCTCGCGAAGGTTGGGTTGAGCCAAAAGTTCAGACGGGCATGGTAGAATCACAACAAGGAGTTAGCGGTTTAAAATTCGCCCGCGTGCGTATTTTGCCTGAACCGGAATCTATTTCTACTATCTGTGAAGTTACGGTAGTCAGCGATTGAGAACCCGTTCACTTGCCTGTTTGAGGCGGAGTGCGATCGCTTCCATATCCTGCTGTTTGAGGCGGAGTGCGATCGCTCCTATCCCCCTGAAAAACGGTGCAGCGAAAGCATTCGGGACTCAAACACAAGACCGAGATTACATTTAAGATGTTTGTTGACACCAACGACCAAGCCCACATTTTCACTTAGTGTATCTTCCTTGTGATTGCGAATCGCAAAATACACGATCGGAATCACACAAAATTAAGATTAAGTAGTGTTAATCTAATGATAATTAGCTCCTGTAATTTCTAACTTAAGTGATGTTAACCTTATCAGAATACCAAATAACTTCTACTCTGCACGAAGGCGTCGAAACAATAATCTATCGCGGACAAACACCGACAGATTCGCCCCCAGCAATTCTGAAAGTCCTCAAAGCCGAATATCCCACACTCGAAGCCATTACCAGGCTCAAACACGAATATCAAATCCGCCAAAATTTAGACAGCGAACAAATCGTCAAAGCCATCAGTATCGAAACATTTGACCACCGATTAGGAATGGTTTTAGAAGACTTTGGCGGCGAATCCCTCGCCCAACTCCTAGAAACAGAAACATTAAGCCTGCAAGCAAATTTAAACATCGCCATCCAAATAGTCAAAGCCTTACAATACCTGCATTTTCAGCACATAATCCACAAAGACATCAAACCCAGCAACATCATAATCAACTCCCAAACAAAACAAGTAAAACTCACCGACTTCGGCATCGCCACAAAACTCAACAAAGAAAATCCACAATTCAACAATCCCAACTCAGTCGAAGGCACATTAGCCTATATGTCACCCGAACAAACCGGGAGAATGAACCGCACCCTCGACTACCGCACCGACTTTTATTCCCTCGGCATCACCTTGTATGAAATGCTGACCGGAAAATTGCCTTTCCCCAGCAACGACCCTTTAGAAATAGTTTACAGCCACATCGCAGTTCAAGCAATAGAACCGCATCAAATCAACCCAGAAATCCCCGCCACCATCTCCGAGATTGTGATGAAATTGATGGCAAAAAACGCCGAAGACAGATATCAAAGTGCGGCCGGATTGTTAGCAGATTTAGAAACTTGTTTGCATCAGCTAGAAACCACAGGCGAAATAGCAGATTTCTTTCCCGGCAGCTTAGATATTCTCAGCCAACTGTTAATACCCCAAAAATTGTACGGGCGGGAACAACAAGTCAACGAACTATTAGCAGCATTTGAACGTGTAGGGGCGGGTTTAGCCAACAATTTGTTAGAAAAACCAACAACCTCAGAACAAAACCCGCCCTTATCAGGAACCAGCGAATTAATGCTAGTATCTGGTTACTCAGGTATCGGCAAATCAGCCGTAGTCAACGAAGTTAGCAAACCCATTACCAGGTCAAAAGGTTACTTCATCAGCGGCAAGTTCGACCAATTCAAACGCAACATTCCCTATGCCTCATTAATCCAAGCATTTAACTCATTGCTGCGGCAATTGCTAACAGAAAGTGCAGCTTCTTTGGAAACATGGCGCACGAAAATATTAACAGCATTGGGAACAGACGGCCACGTAATTGCCGAAGTAATTCCAGAACTTGAATTAATCATCGGCAAACAGCCAGAAGTGCCGGAAGTCGGTCCGACAGCAGCACAAAATCGCTTCAATCGGCTTTTCAAAGAATTTCTGCGGGTTTTCGCGCAAAAAGAACACCCGCTAGTCATATTTTTAGACGATTTGCAGTGGGCTGATTCAGCAACATTGAAATTAATGCAACTGTTGATTACTGACCCTGATCAGCAATATCTCTTATTAATTGGTGCTTATCGAGATAATGAAGTTAGTCCCACTCACCCGTTAATTCAGACTGTAGAAGAAATTGAAAAAACTGGTACGATTGTCAACAATATTGTGCTGCAACCGCTGGATTTAGCAGATGTGACTGAGTTAATCGCTGACACACTTAACTGTTGCACAGAAAAAGTCATAAATTTAGCAGAGTTAATCTGGAATAAAACGGGTGGCAATCCTTTTTTCTTGACGCAATTACTCCAAGCACTTTATCAAGACAATCTTTTAAAATTTGATTTTACTGCCATTGCAAATGAGGGAAGTAAATGTGGCTGGGATTGGAATATTGATGAAATTCAAGCGATTGGTATCACCGATAAAAGTGTAGTAGAACTCGTAGCTTCTCGGATTGAAAAATTGCCAGAATCTACGCAGAAAATATTAAAATTAGCAGCTTGTGTGGGTGATAAATTTGCTCTCGATGTGCTGTCTATTGTCAGCGAACAATCGGCTAATGCTACAGCTACCGAACTTTATTCAGCTTTGCAATCCGGGTTAATTTTGCCCTTGAGCGATGCCTATCGCATCCCTTTACTATTTACGCCCGGAGAGGCGGTTAATCTGAGTTTTGACACGTCGCGGGTGGGATTTCGATTTTTGCACGATCGCGTCCAGCAAGCCGCCTATTCGCTAATTCCCGAAGATCAAAAGCAATTTACCCATTTAAAAATCGGTCAATTACTGTTAAATAATACTCCCCCCGACAAGCTAGAAGAAAAC
>Ga0163146_10006342_pt1 | contig 13449 bp, 14 predicted proteins | sample OliLakLV19MP7G1_FD_148648 | JGI IMG/M metagenome (GOLD analysis project Ga0163146, IMG submission 148648) | Freshwater microbial mat bacterial communities from Lake Vanda, McMurdo Dry Valleys, Antarctica - Oligotrophic Lake LV.19.MP7.G1 | ecosystem: Environmental > Aquatic > Freshwater > Lake >... | reverse complement strand
TTCAACACCAGATTTTGCCGCGGCTATCGCGCGGCAAGAATCTCTACTTCGTTAGGCGACCTTCGCGGCCGCCTTGGTGCGGACCGTTACGATCATTTCCAGTCGAGTCAGCATTTCGACAAGCGCATCGATACTGAACAACTCCACGCGACCGCGGACGAGATCGCTGGTGCGCGGCTGCGAGACCTTGAGCAATTTGGCCGCGCGCGCTTGCGTAAGTTTTCGCGCCTTCAGCACACGCGCAATCTGCAGCATCAGGTCCGTGCGAATCAGGAGATGCGCGGCTTCGGCGCGCGGAAACCCTACGTCCTCGAAAACGTTCCCGGAGCCCCGTTGAATGCGAACGGCCATCTGTTACTTCTCCTTGCGTGTGCGCAGGAGCGCAGCCAAGCGCGCCCGCGCGAGATCGATATCAAGTCCACTCGTCTTCTGTGTTTTCTTCTGGAAGACGTGCAGCACGTAAATCCCCTCGACAAACTTGGCAACGTACATCAGTCGATACGCACCATCGACCCGGACGCGAATTTCCACGACCCCGGCACCGACAGTCGCCATCGGCTTCCAATCGCGGGCGAGATCCCCAGATTGTACGCGACGGCTGCAACGCATTGTTATGCGACGCGCAACGGCTTGATGCGGACGACGTCATCCTTGATCGCCTGCCCGGCGTCCCAGAGGTCCACACTGCGCTGGGCGTTGAGCCAAAACTCCGGCGCGTTGCCGAAGAGGCGCGAGAGCCGCAACGCCATCTCGGGACTCAGGGCGCGACGCTCCCGCAGCAACTCGTTGATCGACTGCCGGGACACGCCGAGCGCTCCCGCGAGGGCCGCCACCGTCAGCGCGTAGTCCGGCATGAAGTCCTCGCGCAGCATCTCGCCCGGATGCGTGGGGCGCCGCTTCATGGGACGCGTCTTGGGTACACTCATGACTTGCCTCTCCCGGCTAGTGGTAGTCGCAGACCTCGACGTCGTACGCGTCACCGTCGAGGAAGCGAAAGCAGATCCGCCACTGATCATTCACCGCGATCGCGTGTTGGCCCTGGCGGTCACCTTTGAGCGCGTGCAGTCGATTGCCCGGGGGCACTTTGAGGTCGTCGAGGCTCGTGGCCAGGTCCACGTACTCCAACTTGCGGGCCGCGCGCGGGGCGACATCGGAGGGGAACCGCTTGGCGGTCCCGGTCGCATAGAGCGCCTGGGTGCGCTTGTCCGCGAACGGGTTGATCATCCGTCAAAGAGTACGGTGTCACGTGACGCGTGTCAAGGTCGTCGCCACCCGATCGCATAACGCCATAGCTCAGCTGCGGGCGAGCGCATAAAAGCGCGCGAAGCGCGCCCTCCTTCAGTCGCCCGTCTGCTGCAGCGCACGTTGGACGGCGCGGCGCGACTCAGCTAGCCCGACGTCTCGCGAGAAGTTCTCGAACCGCAGGCACCAGCTCGACCGGAATCTCCATCGCGGTGTGCGTGGGCGCCTCGAACGCCGCATCGTCCTCCGCCGCGGCCTCCTCGTCGGTCTGTTGCTCGTAGTGGCGCAACACTCCGTTGACGCGTGGGTTGTCCCAACCTTCGGGATAGCGTGATGGAGTCATGGTTTCTTCCGGCGTCGACGACGCAGCGCGTGCAGGGCCTTAGGAGTCAGATCGAACGCAGTGATGCAGAACAGACTGTCCGGCTCGGGATCCGGAACGTAGATAACTCGAAGGTACCGCCCGGCACGGGTTTGGCCAATGGCAACGCGCGCCCCGTCGTGCCCGGGACGGTCCTCGAGCGGACTCCTGAGGGCATCTTCCGCCTCGTCCTCGCGCACGCTATGGCGAAGCAAGTGAGGTTCGCCTGTCTCGGGGTCGATGTAGAATCGGATGTTCATGGACATGTCGGCGGGAATCTACTCAACGACGAGGCGCGACCGTGGAATATAGGCGGCGGCACCTGGTGCCTTCCGATCATCGCGAGCCCGTTAGCGGTGCCTCGGTCGCACGCGACCAGAGCATCAGACCGTACCTGATGACCGTTTGATCGCTCCGAGGAATGGGCGGCCGTCCAACTCTCCATTAACCTGCGCCCCCACCTCCCGTCCGTCCAGATATCCCTGCATCTGCGGAAACCCAAACGTCACTCACCATCCCCGACGGAACTCCAAGCCCTTGGCCCGGTCGCAGCGATCCCGATTCGACGTAACCGGCAATCCGACACAGCAATATCTCCGACAAGCGTCGCCATCTCATCACGACGAACGCTCGGCAACCTCCGTCACATCATTGGGTTGGCCGCGCTCCGCCGAACCAAGACACTGCCAGGTCAGTACCCACAATCGCCGCCAAGATAGCCTCCCGCCGGCCGCAATCGTCGCCTGTGCTCACCAGATATTCCCGCGAACCCCTGATGTCCCGGTCGGCGTCAATAACTCACAATCAGCTGGCATATTCTACGCAGTGATATCCGAGGCAAGGGGAGCGACAACTCTCCTCGCAACGACTTCCAGAGAGCACGCGAAAGGACTCACCCTACCTCGATAGCCGATCCGACGAGCTGCGCACTCCCAACCGACGGCGGTTCAGCACGTGCGTATAGGTCATGGTCGTGGAAGCGTCGGACGGATCCAACAACTCCTGCACAGTGTGAGTGTCGTAGCCGTCCTCAAGCGGGCGTGGCGAGACGTCGCAACGTCGGGATCAGCATCTGGCGCGTTTGCGGATGCCTGTCCTCGAGACGACGCGATGCATCCGGCACTTGGCGGCGCTCTAAGGCGGATTGCTTCGGCCCCACTCGCTGCCGATAGAATCCCGCTAGTGTCGTCGCGTTCGAAAGCGACACCGCCGCGCGAGGACCTTGGCCTTCGACGGGGTCATCCGATCGCCCCGAGTGCAGCTCCCGAATCTGTCGTGCGCGCGTGCCCCCACAGCCGTTCGGCCAGCTCGTCGGGCGACATCACCTACGGATACCGTTCGCAGCCCATCAACTGCGGCCATATCCGCAGCTGCAATCGCACCGCTGCGGACCGCCCCGAGCGGCGAAGCCGATTCGGAGTACCCCGCTTGCCCGCCTATATTTTTTTTGAAGCCCGACCATGAGGTCTCATCGATCTGCTCGGGCCGTCGCACGTTTGAGTTGGCGTTCGAGTTCGATGATCCGCTTCACGCTGGGATCGGGTGGCGTTGGGTTCGGACCGCGCCGCTGTGCGAGCCCCGCCAATTCTCCGCGACGAGCGGCGGCAGGCCAAACACTGAGATGCGACGAGTAGAGGCCTTCGCGTCGGAGCAGCGCGCCGAGCGCACCGGGCTTGGTGCACCGGGCAGCGGCCTCCAACATCTTGGGCTTGTACGCGGCGGTGAACCGGCGGCGAGTCCGGGTCGGCGACACCCCGACATCGTGTGAATGCAACAGCTTGGGGGCAAGAGACAACGGCACATCCTCGATCACCCTCGTACACTAAACTCCGGGAAGATCGGTGTCTCAGTCATATTGGCAGAGAGGGCGATCGAGAGCCGTGGAGCTCCGCGACATCTGCTTGGCGTTCGCTGCCTTCGCCGAGATCGACTTCCTGTCGCTTCGCGAGAAATGCCAGCGCTTCCGGAACGGCATCGAGCACTCGCAGAAGATTGTCTGTCGCAGAGTTCTGAAATACCGTTCCTCTCTCCCAGCGAACGACAGTCTTTTCTCCGACGCCGAGCAATCGTTCAAACTGAGTTTGGCTCAGTCTGAGTTTTTTGCGAATTCCTTCGATCTGCTGCGGAAAGAGGAGTCCCTCCTCCTTTCTTATCAACTCACTCGCACGAAGCTGAATCTCTTCAAGTTCATTCGGCGACAAGAAATATTCCCCGCATTCGACGCAGGCTGGGGCAACGATCGTGAGAGTAACCGTCCGCTTCCCAACGCGGAGATCACGCTCGGCGGAACCACTCTCGACGCGTCCGCCACAGATGGGGCACGACTCAATTAGACTATTCACAGTGACTATTTCCTTTTGAACGACACGACTACGGCGCGTGATCGCTGATCCGACCTTTCCGCGATCTGCAGCTTCACATATACGGCGATGCCGCAGTGAACAGGTCTGTACACGTCCTGCCATAAGCCAGACACCTTGATCGTCGGCATCGTCTTGTAGAACGCAGCGGCAGTCAGGCTCATCACGCACTGAACCACATCGTTCACGTCGAAACCGAGTTCACCGAGTCCGTTGGCGGCTGTGCCAGTGACGAAATACTGGCCGTTGGAGACGAGGGCCTTGATCGTCGATAGGTCATACGTCGGACCTGGAGATGGTTCTGGCATGGAGGAACAACGGTAGCATAATGCTACCATGACCTTCAATATCTGTTCCGCGCAACTGGAAGTTCAGCAGTGCGCAGGCGTTGTGGGGGCGTCATTTCAGGCTGAGCGCGTCCGGCGCTTGACCAACTCGACGTTCAGACGTGCCTCGTTAGTGCCTGAAACTGGGTGGATCACCACGCAATTCCGAGCATCTACGAGCGGTGCAGTGCCTCGCAAAATTCGACGGAGTAAGAACTTAGAGGGACTCGACACTACTCGAAAAACACCCCAATCAGACTGTTAATCAGGAGGTCGCTGGTTCGAATCCAGCCGCCCCAGCTACTTGAAGACGTGCAACTAGGGCCGATTCCCGCCGAATCGGCCCTAATTCCGTTCCGCCATTCGCGTCGTACTGTTCATCGCACCCGCACACGCTCGCTCCACCGCGCATACGGCCTGCCTCCACTCTCACGATACGCTGTTGAACACGCATCTCGAGTCCACGCTGTACTACACGCTGAGCACTGTCGCGCAGACGCTGGCAGGGGCGATCGGCTTGCTCGGCGCCATCGTGCTCTTCTCGCTGCAGGCAACGGCGAAGAGCATCGAGCGGGCGGCCATGGACCTGACGCAGATTCCGCACGAAACACTAAGTGCGCTGTACATCCGCCATCTCTTCAGCCGACGCAGTTACACCGAACTGGCGCAGCGCTACGCCGAATTGCTGACGCCACGCTTCGAAGTGAGTACCGACGTCCTCGTTTCGCATTCCACGCTGACCTGGGAATTGCAGCACGAGCAGGCAATCCGTCGCTCCTTCTGGCGGGCGCTGGTGGCGAGTGGGCTGGTCATCGCGCTCTCCATTTCGCTCATCGCGCTCGCTCCGCAGCTTGCCGAACGGGAGATACTTGGCAAGATCGCGCTGGCGGCGGTTGTGGGCGGCGCCATGGTCTGCCTGGTGCTGTACGCACTGCTGCTGCGTATCGTGCTGAACGCCACACCCGACGAGAGTACGGAAAAATCATAGAGCTCTCGTCTCGCGCTAACGACCAGCAGCCTTCTTGCCTATCGACATCTTCTTCGGCTTGAGCGGCCGATCGATTTCCAGATGAATAGCGCCACCGGCCTCGGCCCGGACAACGAGCGCCTTGGTGGTCGCGCGGACCTTCACATTCTCCGCGCGCTCCAACGACGCGACCAGGGCCACGCCCTCGCTCAGGTTGCGGTTCATCCCCTTCACCGCGAGCTGGCGGAGGCGATCGAGCTGCCCTTCGATCGGGAAGCGTGCCTTTTCGCGCAGGTAGTCGCGAAGCTGATTGTCGCCCAGAAATGCAACACTCCGCACCAGCAGCGACGTCGTGTTCAGGTCGTACGACAAGTCGGGGACCATGAGTTGGTCGGACCTGTTTTCGTAGGTCGGCGTACCGGTGAAGTAGATGATGCCGAGCGCCGAGCCATCAAAGCGCACCCCCATCGCGACCCGCCCCGCGCCAATGCCCATGAGGGAAATATCCTTGATGCGCATGGTCCGGTTCCCCACGTCGATCTTCTTGCCGACCAGTGCTTTCTTGAGCAACCTCGTGGCAATGTCGTAGCCGAATTCCGCCTCCAGCGTGACTCGCATCCCACCGCCGGAAAGCTTTCCCATCTTGAGTGGGGGCAGGTCGGTGAAAAGGTCGAAGTCGTTGGGGCGGTACCCTGTCTTGATGCGCGGAGCAGCTTCCAGACGGAGATGCGCGATCGCAAAGCCGCTGTCCACCTCGATGCTTCCCAACTGCACACTCGTCGGATTGATCGTGAAGTAGACCGAGTCGGCGAGCCGAATGGGACGCTCGATGGATCGCCACCAGCGCTCGAAGCGCTGACGCGTGTTCACGTTTCCCAGCGCGGCATCGAGCGTGTTGAGTTGCTTCGCGAGCTGCGACTTGGTCGCGCTGATCACCTTGTCGGTGACGTCGATGTTAAAGAGGGTGACGGTGCACCTATCGCGTTCGTCGGTGCTGTAGGGGACGACCCGCGTTAGGCGCGACTTGGCCTTGAGCGACCAATCCTCGTTCAAGCTCAAGTTGCTTGTCATGCGGACCCGGGCGCGCGGTCGCGGCACACCGCCGGTACCGCACGCGGCGCTCACTTCCGGACCGATGAAGGGCTTGTAGTAGCCGCGTCCCTCGTATTCGATGACCGACGACACGGTGACTCGCTGCGAATCCACCGAAATGGAAAAGGGTGACCGCGTGGCGGCAAAGGAGAAGTGTGCCCGTTTGTTGCCCGGAACGTCGAGGCGCTGCTTGATATTCCCAAAGCTGCGCGGCACGGACTTCTCGAGCGCGATGAGCGCGGGCTCCAGATCGTACCGGATCTCCGATTCGACCACCGAAGCCGGGAGCACGGCGAAGGCAGTGGTGTCGTCGGCGACGATGGCCGGAGGGGGCGCGTCGATTGCCGTGTCGCGATTGCAGGCTACGCCCACGCCAGCCAAGGCAAACAGCACCGCCGCGCGCCGTGCCGTTGAGCTGGGTCGCCACCCGGAGCGCTGGCGGATGGATGAGCAATCGAGCATCCTCATGAGATGAAGGCTATCGCTTGGAAACGAAGTGTCGAGCCCCACCCATGGCTGAGGACGCGACTATTCTGTTGGTACTGTTTGTAATCGTCTCACTCTTTGGATTGATGCAGGCGCGCGGCGGGCGTCGCCGGTGGCCCGAGGTGCCGCCGCCTCCGTTGCGTGGTGCAGTCATCGTCGCTCTCCTGTGTAACGCTGGAGCAACCTGCCTCGTTTCGGCGCAAGTGCCGTCTCGGGAACCGTCGCCCGTCGGCGCGCGCCCACGTGCCGCTGCGCGCTCAGCGCCCCCGAGCGCTCAACGTACGCGGACCACCCAAACGACCCACGCCCCCTCCCGGTGTCCGCGCGGCATTGCGCCGTTTGCCTCGCCGTTCTGCTCGGAGCTGGTCCCCGTTCCAGGACTCTCGCGGGGAGGCGGGATGCTCGAGCTGCGCTACATCCGGTCGCCATTCGGCGTAGCGGTGACGCTCGATGGCCGACTGCGGCATGCCTTGCTGGCCCGGCTCGACTCCCTTCCGCCACCGCAGTCGTTAGGCCCGTACTCGGCGTACGTGGCGTGGGGCTACGATCTCACCATGGGGCGCGAGGTGCGGTTGGGCGTGGTGCGGAACGGAGTGAACCACTTGGGAGAATTGCCATTCGATTACTTTCGCGTCATCATCAGCGCCGAATCATCGGCCGCGTCATTCACTCGGCGCGGCCGACTGGTGTTGCGGGCGACCTCGCCCAACGCCCTCATGCTCGCCCATCGCGACGCGATGGCACCCATGATGTTCGGGGGAGGGAGCAGAGTTGGACCGGTTGGCACGTGGCCGGGGGCGCTGCCGCAAGCCGACCACCTGCATGCCGCCGACGCGTGGCCCATGCCACCCGCCGACCCTCGAATCGCGCCGAGCACGATGGCGCATGCGGCGCCGTCCACAGGGCCGTTTTTGCCTAACGCCAACGGCCGTACGGTGTCCGACGCCCGGCCGCGGGAAGTTGTCGACCTTCGCCAAGGCGACACGATTCGGCTCGAGGCGGGATTCGTGCGTCGCACCATCGGATCGCGCACTTTCGTGATGTACGGTTATAACGGGCAGTATCCCGGCCCCCTCCTTCGCGTGCGGCAGGGCGCCGAGGCGGTCGTGCACTTTCACAACGGTATCGACCTCCCGTCGACCATTCATTGGCACGGGCTGCGGCTGGACAATCGTTTCGACGGTGTGCCCGGCCTCACGCAAGACGCCGTCGCTCCCGGCGATTCGTTCACCTACCGCATCCGCTTTCCCGACGCCGGCATCTACTGGTATCACCCGCACGTACGGGAAGACATTCAGCAGGAGCTGGGGCTATACGGCAACATTCTGGTGCGTCGCCGTGCGCGGGCACGAGTACCCGTGCATCGCGAGGAAGTGCTCGCACTCGACGACTTTCTGGCCGCCGACAGTGGGTCCTATCCCTTCGGCCGCGACGCCGCGACGCACGCGCTCATGGGGCGCTTCGGCAATGTGATGCTTGTCAATGGTGAGCCGGCCTACGCACTCAGCGTCACGCGTGGCGAGGTGGTGCGCCTGTATCTCACCAACGTGGCCAACGCCCGTACCTTCAACCTTCGCATTGCAGGGGCGCGTCTCAAGCTCGTTGGCACGGACCTCGGCGATTTCGAGCGCGAAGAGTGGGTGAACTCCATCGTCATTGCACCTGCCGAGCGATATATTGTGGAGGCGAGGTTCGATACGGTGGGGCGCCATGCGTTGACGAACAACGTACAGTGGCTCGACCACATGCGCGGCTCCGTCGTGCCCGCCGTGGACACGCTAGGCGTGGTGACGGTAGTCGAAGGGTCGGCGGCGCCCGACGACCCGGCCCCCTTCAACCGACTGCGCAGGAATACGGAGTCGGTGCGCGAAATTGCGCGCTATCGCAAGGCATTCGACCGTCCGGTGGATCACACCCTCACCACCGGCCTGCGCCTGACCGGGCTCTCACCCGCCATGGTTGCCATGTTGGTCGGCGTGGCGGTGCCGCTCGACTGGAACGACGCCATGCCCATGATGAATGCCGGTATTTCGTCGCACGAGACCACCTGGACGCTCACCGACGAAAGCGGGCGGGTCAACATGGATATCAACTGGACGTTTCGCGTGGGCGATGTTTCCCGAATTCGCATCCGGAACGATCCTACCGTGACACATGCCATGGCGCACCCGCTGCATTTTCACGGGCAACGCTTTCTGGTCATTGCGCGCAACGGTGTGGCGAACGACAATCTGGCGTGGAAGGACACCGCCGTCCTCCCGGCCGGCGAGTCGATGGACATTCTCCTCGAACTCTCCAACCCCGGACGCTGGATGTTTCACTGCCACGTCTCGGAACACCTGGGTACGGGAATGATGGGAACCTTCGACGTTCGGAAATAGCGCACTTCACACACATGGAGTTTCACGATGCGCCGGCTAGCCGTATTCCTCATCTTGCTCTTACTGCCTCGTTCCCTGTCGGCCCAGCAGCGCGAGCTGGGGCAGAACGTCAGGCAGTTCGTCTCGGTCGATGCGCCGATGGTCGCCCTGACCAATGTCCGTCTGGTGGATGGTACCGGAAGGCCGGCACGCGAGGGGCAGACCATCCTCATAGAGGGCGATAACATCCGCGCCATAGGGCGCACGGGCGAAGTGGCTGTTCCGCCAGGTGCCCAGGTACTCGATCTGGCCGGCCACACCGTGATCCCCGGCATCGTGGGGCTGCACGACCACATGTACTACTCGTCGGCAGCTGGCGGATCCATGAAGATGATGCTCTACTCCTACCCCCGACTCTTCCTCGGCAACGGGGTCACCACCATTCGCACGGCGGGGAGCAGCGACTCCTACCAGGAGCTCAACCTTAGGTCGGCCATCGAGAAGGGACAGCTGGTGGGGCCCGAAGTGTTCGTCACCGGCCCCTACCTGCAGGGACCGGGGCAGGGTCCGGGTGCCATGCATCCCGTAAGTGGACCCGAGGATGCGCGCCGCATGGTTCGGTACTGGGCCGAAGAAGGGGTCACCTGGTTCAAGGCCTACACCCAAATCTCGCGGGCCGATCTTGGCGCCGCCATCGACGAAGCGCACAAGCACGGCGTAAAGGTCACCGCCCATTTGTGCTCGGTGGGATATCGCGAGGCGGTGGCGTTAGGCATCGACAATCTGGAACACGGGCTCTTCGCCAACACCGAGTTCTACAGGAACAAGCAGCCCGACGCCTGCCCCACGGTGGGCGACTCGACGATATTCGCCGACGTACGCCCCGACAATCCCGACGTGCAGCGCACCATTCGTGCAATGATCGACGCGAAGGTCTCGCTCACGTCCACGCTCGCGGTATACGAGACCGCGACGCCCAGCCGCGTGCAGGCCGACGCGCGAGTGCTCGATGCGCTCATGCCCGAGGCAGCGGCTGCGGTCACCCGCTGGTACGACAGTGCGCCTAACGCGAAGGACGGGGCAAGCCGCGGAGTCCTGCGGAAGACGATGGACTTCGAGCGCGCGTTCGCCAGGGCGGGGGGGCTCCTGGCGGCCGGCTCGGATCCTTGCTGTCTCCACGTCATCGCCGGCTACGGCGACCAGCGCAACTTCGAGCTCCTGGTCGAAGCCGGATTTACGGCAGCAGAGGCTATTCAGGTGATGACACTCAACGGCGCCAAGGTGTTAGGCATCGATGACCGCACCGGCAGCCTGGTGGCCGGAAAGCAGGCGGACCTCGTGGTACTCCGAGGCGACATCACCACCTCGCCGGCCGACATCCGCAATGTGATCACCGTGTTTCGTCGAGGTGTGGGCTACGACTCGGCGCGCCTCATTCGCAGCGTGAAGGGTCTGGTCGGCATCAAATAGTGCCGAAAGCAGCGCCGAGACAATTCGTCGCTACATTACCCCCGCCGCACGACCCGCGCCACGCGGAGGAGATTGGTCCATGCAGCTGCTCATCATTCGGCACGCCATTGCCGAGGAACGCGAAGACTTCGCCAAGAAAGGTGAGGGCGATGACGACCGTCCGCTGACCGCGTTTGGTAAGCGACGCATGCAGCGCAACGCACAAGGATTGCGGCGCATTGCCTCGCACATCGAGGTGCTGGCCGCCAGCCCGTTGGTACGCGCACAGCAGACCGCGCGAATCGTCGCCGAGGAGTACCGGATTCGCGATATCCAGACTGTCGACGCGCTGCGTCCCGATCGACGCTCACGTGAACTGATCACCTGGCTCTCGAAGCAGGACGCCGATGCAACCATCGCCGTGGTCGGGCATGAACCGCATCTCGGAACGCTCATCACGTGGTGCGTGAGTGGCGTCGAACGCCCGGGGTTGACACTCAAAAAGGGCGGTGTGGCGCTTATCGAGTTCGAGGGGAAGCCCGGTCCCGGGAAGGGGGCACTGGGCTGGCTCCTGACCCCGGCGCAACTACGCGCGTTAGGCGAATAGTCGGCATGGCCTCGTTCGCAGAGTCTCTGCTCGACGATGGCGAGCACCGGGGCGCTCGACTGGTGGCGATCGCCTTGCTGGCCGATGCCGCTGCGCAGCGCGAGCGCCTTGACCAGCGTGACGACCCCGACGCGCTGCACGACTTCCGGGTGGCCGTGCGCCGACTGCGCAGTTGGTTGCACGCGCAGCGGAGTGTGCTGGGCCGATCGGCGCCTGCGCGGGCACAGCGATGGCTGGGTCGCGTGGCGAAGGCCACCAACGTGAGCCGCGACGCGGAGGTCTTCCTGGCTTGGCTCGAGGGGGAAAAGGCAGCGCTTACCGCGCGTCAGCGGGTGGGTGCCACATGGCTTGTGCAGCGCCTGGAGAAGGAGAAGGAAGCGGCGGCGAAAAAGGTTGCCGGCGACGTGGTGCGCGACTTCGAGCGCGCGCGGGAGCTGTTGGAGGAGCGACTTCCCGTGTACCAGCTCAAGCTGCACGTTCACGATGGGGCACGGGTGGCCACCTTCGCCGGCGAAATGGCGGTGCTCGTGCGGGCGCAGGCGGCCATGCTGCGCCGTCGGCTCGAACTCCTGCGCACGCAGCACGATGACGACGCGGCGCATCGCGCGCGCATCGCGGGCAAACGATTGCGCTACCTGTTGGAACCTATCGAGCCCCACATGCCCGAGGGCAAGACGACCATCTCGCGGCTCAAGAAACTGCAGGATGCGTTAGGCGACTTTCACGACACGCATGTCTGGGTCGGTGTGGTGAGCGATGCCCTCGATCGGTTGGCGAAAGACGAAGCCAGGCTGCTCGCCGATGCTGTGCTCCTGACGAGCGCCACCGAGGAGGTGCCGGTCAAACGGCCTTCGACGCGGACGCCGCGCCCCGGGCTGATGGCCATCGCGGAGCATTTGCACGAACGCGCCCGCGTCGCCTTCGAGCAGGTGAAAGGCGACTGGCTCGGCGACGGTGGGTTGGCCCTGTTCGGCGGCGTGGGCGTCATCGCCCTCGGGCTCGACGCTCGTGCCCGAAGCGGCGTGGAAATCGAGCGGAAGTATCTCCTGAGTGCCCTCCCGGCAGACCTACCCCAGGCCACCACGCGCGAGATTGTCCAGGGCTATCTCCCCGGCGAACGGCTGGTGGAGCGCGTGCGTCGTTCGCGCACGGGCGACACCGAGCGGTACTTCCGCACGGTGAAGGTTGGGACGGGCATTGTTCGAACGGAAATCGAGGAGGAATGCTCGCGCGAACTGTTCGACGCGCTCTGGCCGCACACCGCTGGAAAGCGCGTCGTGAAGCGTCGGCACGTGGTGCCGAATGGTCCGCTCAATTGGGAAATCGACGAATTCACCGACCGGAATCTGGTGCTGGCAGAAATCGAGCTGCCGTCGGCTGACGCCTTGCCGGACTTTCCGTCGTGGCTGGTGCCGTTCGTGGAGCGGGAGGTGACCGGCGACGCGGAGTATGTGAACGCGAATCTCGCCCGCTAGCGCGGCCCGTCCAACGTCGGCCACACTTTCCCGTAATCCGTGCGCGTTTTCGTCGTCACCAACGATTTCCCGCCGCGTATTGGCGGCATCAACTCCTACGTGGACCAACTCTTCCGCCGATTTCCGGCCGGAGATGTCACCATCTTCTCGTCCACCTACCGCGGCGCTGCGGCCTTCGATGCCCAGTATCCGCAGGAAGTCATTCGGCTCCCCACGGAGATGATGCTTCCCACGCCGGGCGTGCGACGTGCGCTGCACGCGCAGCTTCGCGCGCGGCGCCCCGATGCCGTGCTCTTCGGCGCCCTCTGGCCGCTGGGGCATATGGGGCCGGCGATTCTTCGCAAGACGGGAACTCCCTACGGCGGATTCTCCCATGGCCTTGAGCTCACCGGGGCGCTCGTCCCCGGATTGTTAGGTCACATCGGGCGCGACGCGTCCCTGTTGACGGCAGTCAGCAACTGGGCGCGTCGGAAGCTCGAACCCGCCTTCGGCTGGAGGGATCGCATGCGCCTCCTGCCGTCGGGCATCGATACCGACACCTTTCACCCCGGCGTGGACGACGCTCTGGTGCGCGATCGTCATGCGTTAGGCTCGGCGCCGGTCATCTGCTGTGTATCTCGGCTGGTGGCCCGCAAGGGGCAGGACATGCTCATTCGCGCACTCCCACGCATCGCCGGCGAGATTCCCGGCGTCCGGCTCCTGATCGTGGGCACCGGCCCGTACG
>Ga0163146_10006338_pt1 | contig 13453 bp, 1 predicted proteins | sample OliLakLV19MP7G1_FD_148648 | JGI IMG/M metagenome (GOLD analysis project Ga0163146, IMG submission 148648) | Freshwater microbial mat bacterial communities from Lake Vanda, McMurdo Dry Valleys, Antarctica - Oligotrophic Lake LV.19.MP7.G1 | ecosystem: Environmental > Aquatic > Freshwater > Lake >... | reverse complement strand
GATCGTATCTTTACTTTTCAATATAATGTTTTTTTGCCGTGCAAGTAACGCTTTTTTGACCTCTTGCACGGCTTTTTTTCCTATCTTTTTGATCCTTAATGCGTTAAAAACTTTTTAATGCCTCCAATTTAAACAGAAATAGATTTACTAACAAATCATAAGTTGTACTCATGAAACAAGTTTACACGCTCAAAAGAGCCCTGTTATTGCTTTTGTCAATACCCTTTTTGTGTTTCAACGCTTCCACCCTTACTGCACAATGCAGCCTGAGCTCCATCGTCAGCATCGGTCAGTGTCGTTTAAACGAAACCACGAACCAATCTCAGGTTTTGGTAGCAGTCGCTGCGGAATGGAATAATGAACCCGCCGGTCAAATGGTTCAAATCACGTTTCAAGGGGTCACTCGTACCATTAATCCAGCTACAGATGGTTGTCCGGCTTACGTGCAGTACATCGTACCGGCGAATGGCAGCAGTGGCTCTATCACTGCGCAATTTAGCGGGGGTAGTTGCGTGGCGACGCCTGTACCTTACACCTTGCCAATGGCTTGCGCCGGAGCAGTAGCTTGTGGTGCAAATACCACCCTGGGTGGTCGTGCTTTTAACGATTTTGATTCCGATGGTACGCGCGATGCCTCTGAATTTGGGATGGCAGGTATTACGGTAAAAGTATATGATTGTAACGGCAGTGAAATTTGTTCAACAGTGACCGGGCAAAACGGGCGTTGGACGTGTGCAAGTCTTCCAGCCAATGCAAAAGTACGGGTTGAATTTTCCAATTATCCTGTCGGTTTTAATTCCAGTGCGAATGGACCCGATAATACCGGCGGCTCGGTACAATTCACTACGACGGGCGATTGTACGGTTAATTTTGGGGTGAATGACCCCGCTACTTTCTGTGAGAATAACCCTTATTTTGTTACACCATGCTATATAAACGGCGACCCGTTAATACCCGGTACCAGTTCCACTGCGGATGTATTAGTAGCCATCCCTTACGGTGCACCTGATCAATCCAGCGCTTCCAATATTTATTTAGCCGATGCCAATGAAATAGGAACGGTATGGGGCACTGCGTATCGCAAAGAAACCAAAACTTTATACAGTGCTGCAATATTGAAGCGGCACTCTGGCTGGGGTCCTGGTGGACTGGGTGCCATATACGCCACCAATATGTCGCAAGTACCCCCGGCTTCCCCTACGGGCAATACGAGTGTGTTTATCAATTTGGATGCCTATGGTATTAATACCGGCAATGAGGCAGCGATCATGCGAGACCTTACCGGTAATGCAAATGGAGAGAGTTATGATGCGCAGGCTTTTGATCTGGTAGGTAAAGTGGGCTTGGGCGGTTTAGACGTTTCGGATGACCAAAGCACCATGTACACCGTCAACCTGAATAGTAAAACCCTCGTCGTGATTGGATTAGGTGCTACTGCACTGGCTGCTCCTACGTCCGTTATGGAATTTCCTATTCCTAATCCCGGCTGTTCCAGCGCAAGTGACTGGCATCCTTGGGGGGTTAAACAGCACAATGGTAAAGTGTATGTGGGCGGGGTTTGCTCAGCACAGAGTACGCGTGGCGGTGCTTTTCCGAAGGGCGACCCCGATCAGTTGAGCGCTACGATTTATGAGTTCAATCCAACCCTGATGATATTCGTGGAAATATTGAGTTTTCCATTGAATTACCCAAAAGGTTCTGCTACCAGTTTCTTGGGTGGAAACGATCCGGCTACCAGCCGCCAGTGGAATCCCTGGACGGACGACTTTTCGGATGTCATTGCAAGTGGCAGAGAATTGGGCTACCCGCAGCCTATTTTGAGTGATATTGAATTTGACGTATATGGCAATATGATGATTGCTTTTATAGATAGAACCGGTCATCAGGTAGGTTGGTATAACTATGGTACGACTCCTGGGGTAACGGGTACGAACACCTATAAAGGCAATGCCGGCGGCGATGTATTGAGAGTATATAATAATAATGGCACTTGGCTGATAGAACAAAATGCCCGAGCAGGTTATGACGTAACGGTGGGTGCAAATAATAATCAAGGACCTTGTAGCGGCGAGTTTTACTATCAAGATGCTTTTGGTGGCGGTCATAGCGAGACGGCAACTGGCGGCATCGCCATACACCCCAGTAATAATGAATTATTGTTAAATGTAATGGATCCATTCAATTCCTTCTCCGCAGGGGTGGCATGGTACAATAACGCCACTGGCGCTCCCAATCGAAGGTATCAGGTTTATAATTCGGGTGATAATGGTAATACTGGACTTTTTGGAAAAGCAGCAGGTTTGGGCGATATCGAATTATTGTGCGGCGACGCTACCATCGAAATTGGAAATTATGTATGGGAAGATACGGATAAAGACGGGGTACAAGACCCTTGCGAACCACCGATTGCCGGTGTAAAAGTGAATTTATACAATGCAGCCGGTACGCTGGTAGCTACTACTACCACGAGCGCTACGGGCGAATATTATTTTGACACCGCCGATGGCGTATTACCAAACACACCTTATTACATCACGTTTGGAAATACTCAAACTACCAATGGTGCTTTGGTTTTAAATGGCAATACCTACACGCCTACGCAAGGCAACACGGGTGGCGGCACGCTCCCTGATGTGAATGATTCCGATCCGAATCAAACGGGCTTGAGCAATGGCTTACCGGGCAGTATTCCCAATGGATTACCGTATATTACTTATACTACGGGCGATGCCGGTGCGAATGACCACACCTTAGATGCCGGTTTTATCGTTCGTAAATTTGACCTCGCTTTAACAAAAATGATTAACGCCAGCGCTACGCCCGCGCCCTATGTGCCGGGAGGCTTAGTCACTTTCACCCTCACCGTTACCAATCAAGGGGATGTAGATGCGACCAATATCCAAATCACCGATTATATCCCGACGGATATGACCTTGAGTGATGGTAATTGGATGCAAAGTGGTACGACTGCCACGCTCAAGACGCCGATTGCAAGCCTGGCAGCAGGTGCTTCTACTACTGTCAACATTACCCTGCTTATTAATGCGGGTTTCATGGGTACGCAAATTACTAATTTTGCGGAAATCCGTTCTGCCAGCAATATTTTCAACCTACCCGATAAAGATTCTACCCCCGATGCCACCAATGGAAATGATTCCGGCGGTAGAGCCGAGAGTGCTTCCGATAACGTCATAAATGGCACCGGAACCGGTACGCCCGGTGATACCAACCCTGCGACTGATGAAGACGATCATGACCCTGCACAAGTGACGGTTACGCAGGTTTTTGACTTAGCCTTGCGCAAAACCTTAAACGGCAGTACACCTGGTCCTTTCGCGCCCGGTAGCTTGGTCACTTTTAGCATTGAAGTAATCAATCAGGGTAGAATTACAGGTACGAATATTCAGGTGAGCGATTACATTCCCACTGGATTAACCTTAAACGACCCATTTTGGAATCAAACGGGCAGCGTGGCAACGCTCAAAGCACCCATTACCTCCCTTGCGCCGGGGGCTTCTACGATTATAACTATTACTTTTAGTGTAAATAACAATTTTCAGGGAGCAACCATCCGTAACTGGGCAGAGATTTCCAGCGCGACGAATGCCTTGAATTTACAAGATATAGACTCCACTCCCGACGGTATGAATTTCAACCAACTGGGCGAGACCAATGATTTACTTGATGACAATGTTATAAATGGCAATGGAAAAGGGGGCGGCGACGAAGACGACCACGACCCAGCAGAAATACCTATTGTACAAACCTTTGACCTGGCACTGCGCAAAACCTTGAGTCCTACGACGCAGCAGTCTTTTGATGCCAATGACCCCGTAAAATTCATTATTGAGGTAACCAATCAGGGTACAGTGACCGCTACCAATATTGTGGTAACTGATTATATTCCGAATGGTTTACTCCTGGCAGCAGGTGGCATGGGGCAATGGCTGCAATCCGGTAGTACGGCTACGCTGATCACGCCAATCGCATCTTTAGCGCCGGGTGCTTCAACGACGGTAGAAATTAATTTTACAATAGACCCCAATTTCGCTGGCTCTCAAATCGTCAATTATTCAGAAATCAGCAGCGCTTCCAACGCTTTAGGCTTGACTGATATTGATTCCACACCCGATGCCCTCAACAACAACGATGATGGCGGACAGCCCGACAGTCCGGCGGATGATTATATTAATGGCAATGGCAAATCCACTGGCACACCCGGCGATGGTGTAGCCGCAACGGATGAAGACGACCACGATTCGGAATTGATTCTGGCAGGTACGTTTTTTGATTTAGCTTTGCGCAAGACGCTAAGTACTTCCACGCCTGGTCCATTTTCGCCTGGTAGTTTGGTGACATTTTCGGTTGAAATTATCAACCAAGGTACTTTAGCGGCTACGAATATCGAAGTAGTAGATTATATTGTTTCTAATTCTTTCCAGTTACAAGATGCAAATTGGACGGCTGGAGTGAGTAGCCAAGGACTTCCAATTGCTACTTTAAATACGCCGATTCCTTCGCTCGCACCGGGTGCTTCCACTACGCGTAACATCACCTTCCGTATTGACCCCAACGCACCGGGCGGCACGATTACCAATTTTGCAGAAATATTGGATGCGGATAATGCCCTGGGACTGCCGGATATTGATTCCAGCCCAGATGAAGTGATCAACGACGATGGAGGTAGCGTACCCGATGGGCAAACCGACAATTATGTAAATGGAAATGGCACCGGTGCTTTTGGCGACGATAATCCCGCAACCGATGAAGATGACCAAGACCCTGCATCTATTAGTTTTGGTACGATATTCGATTTGATTTTGACAAAATTTGAAGATCAATTTTCAGGTTTAAACAATCCACCTTACCAGCCCGGTGAAACCGTTTATTTTGTCATCTTAATCGGAAATCAAGGCACGGTAACCGGTACAAATATAAGTGTTGCAGATTATATTCCGACGGGCATGACGCTGGCAGACGCTAACTGGACAGAGGGACCTGCCGGTATCGCCACTTTAAATACCCCTATTGCTTCCCTTGCCCCCGGCGCTTTTACAACCGTACTGATTGGGCTCAAGATTAACAATAATTTTATGGGCAATCAATTGGTGAACTATGCCGAAATTTCGAGTGCCAGTAATGCACTCGGATTAAATGATATAGATTCCCGACCCGATTTGAACCCTGTAAATGATGCCGGTGGTCAGCCCCTTAGTCCTGCCGACGGTACAATCAACGGCAATGGCACGGGTACGCCCGGCAACGGTATTGCAGCAACCGACGAAGACGACCACGACCCGGCACTCGTTGCAGTACAACAAACCTTTGATTTAGCTTTGCGCAAAACGATTGTAGGTGCAGGTCCTTTTGTACCAGGTGGGGCGGTGACGTTAATATTGAAATTACCAACCAGGGTACGCTGGATGCAACTAATGTGCAAATCAGCGATTACATTCCATTCGGGTTAACTTTGAATGATAACCGCTGGACAGCCGCCGCAGGTATTGCTACTTTAAACACAACGATTGCCTCCATTCCAGTGGGTCAAAGCGTTAATCAAACCATTGTTTTCCAAATTCAACCTGGATTTGAAGGGACTTCTATCACCAATTATGCAGAAATTTCCAGCGCAGGTAATGCCCTGGGGCTTTCGGATATAGATTCCAGACCGGATAATATTAATAACAACGACGCGGGCGGTCGCCCCGGCAGCGCCGCAGATAACGTGATAACGGGTAATGGCACCGGATCGCCCGGCGGCATCGTTGCCGCTACGGACGAAGACGACCACGACCCGGCAGAGATCACCATCACCCAAACCTTTGACCTTGCTTTACGCAAACGATTAAGTGCTACACCGGCTGGTCCTTATGTACCAGGCAGTAGTGTTACTTTTACCCTTGAAGTAATCAATCAAGGTACGCTTGCCGCTCAGGATGTACAAATCACGGACTATATTCCAACCGGTTTAGTATTGAACGATGCAGACTGGATACAAACGGGAAATACCGCCACGCTCGCTAATCCCATCGTAACGCTGGCAGCGGGTGCAACGTTGACGGTTGAAATTAGTTTTAACGTAGATGTCAACTCTATGCAACAGTCCATTCGCAACTGGGCGGAAATTTCCAGCGCAACGAATAACTTGGGTTTGCAGGATGTGGATTCTACCCCCGACGGTACAAATTTCAACCAACCTGGCGAAACCAATGATTTGAATGATAATAATGTGGTAAATCAGAATGGTAAAATGGGCGGCGACGAAGACGACCATGACCCGGCAGAAGTACCCATTACGCAAACCTTTGATTTGGCTTTGCGCAAACGCTTGAGCGCTATTCCGGCAGGTCCTTATGTACCCGGCAGTCTGGTTACGTTTACCATCGAAGTATTCAATCAAGGTACTTTGAATGCTACTAATATTGTCGTCAATGATTATATTCCGAATGGATTAATCCTAATGGATGCCGCATGGACTGTCTCCGGTGGGCGGGCTTTCCGTACCCTGCCGATTGCCAGCCTCGCCCCAAATGCAACGACTACCGTCACCATTACGTATCAGATTAGTACCAGCTTTACCGGCGCACAGATTGTCAACGTGGCAGAAATTGCTTCGGCACAAAATGCGTTTAATCTCCCCGATAAAGACTCCCGACCCGATAATACGGCTAATAACGATGCCGATGGTCGCGTGAGCAGCGCCGCTGATGATGCGCTCGATGGCACAGGCACAGGTACTGCCGGTGGTACAAATGCCAATACGGACGAAGACGACCAAGACCCTGCACTGCTGAATGTGACCCAGACGTTTGACTTAGCTTTACGCAAAACCTTGAATACAGCGGCTACCCCTGGTCCTTTTGCGCAAGGGAGCGCCGTCACTTTTACCATCGAAGTATTCAATCAAGGGACGTTGCCTGCTACCAATATTCAGGTCAGTGATTACATTCCAGCCGGATTGACACTCAATGATGCCAATTGGACAGCTAACGCGGGTATTGCCACGCTGGACGCACCGATTCTCTTGCTCGCTCCCGGCGCTTCTACCACCGTTTCGATCAGTTTTACCATTGATAATGATTTTCAAGGGACGAGCTTGCGCAACTGGGCAGAAATTTCCAGTGCGACGAATAATCTGAATTTGCAAGATGTGGATTCCACGCCCGATGGTGTCAATGGCAACAGTGAAGGCGAGGTAAATGGTTTTATTAATGACAATATCATAGACCAAAACGGTAAAAACGATGGCGACGAGGACGACCACGATCCGGCAGAAATTCCGGTAGATCAGATATTTGACCTGGCTTTGCGCAAAACGCTTAGTCCGACCACTCAGCAGCCTTTCAATGCCAATGACGCAGTCACATTTGTCATTACGGTTTTCAATCAAGGTACGGTGGACGCAACACAAGTGGGTGTAAATGACTACATCCCTGCGGGTTTGACGCTCAATGACTCCGACTGGCAGGAAGACCCGATTACTAATATTGCTACTTTGAATACGCTGATTCCAATTATTCCCGTCGGCGGCTCGGCTACGGTAGAAATCACTTTTACATTAGACCCTGGTTTTGTAGGCTCCCAGATTATTAATTATGCGGAAATTGCCGAGTTTTCAAAAGGATTTGACGATGTAGATTCTACGCCCGATGACGATAATACCAACGACAACGGCGGCGCACCCGACAGTCCGGCGGATGACTACATAGATGGCAATGGTAAAATCCCCGGCATCCCCGGCGATGGCATAACGATTACGGACGAAGACGACCACGATTCAGAACCGATTCTGGCAGGTACGTTCTTTGACTTGGCGCTGCGCAAAACGTTGACTACAGTTGGTCCGTTTGCTCCGGGAAACGTAGTTACTTTTACCATTGAAATAATAAATCAAGGGACCGTAGAAGCTACGAATATCGAAGTGGTGGATTATATTATTTCGAGTGCTTTAATATTACAAGATGCCAATTGGACGGCTGGTACAAATAGTCAGTTTCTTCCGATTGCCACTTTGAATACGCCGATTGCTACACTTGCTCCCGGTGCTTCTACCACGCGTACCATTACTTTCCAGATTGACCCCGGCGCACCGGGTGGAACCATTACTAATTTTGCAGAAATATTAGATGCCGACAATGCTTTGGGGCTACCAGATATTGATTCCAGCCCCGATGAAGTGATAAACGACGACGGCGGTAGTGTGCCAAACGGACAAACGGACAACTATGTGGATGGCAATGGAACCGGCGCTTTTGGCAATGACAATCCAGCAACCGACGAAGATGACCAAGACCCGGCTTCGCTTAGTTTTGGTACGGTGTTCGATTTGATTTTGACAAAATTTGAAAATATATCTTTGGGTTTAAATAGTCCGCCTTATGTGCCGGGTGAAACCGTTTATTTCGATATGTTGGTGGGTAACCAGGGTACGATAACCGCCACTGATATAGAAGTGACCGATTATATCCCCAGCGGAATGACGCTGGTGGATCCCAACTGGACAGAAACATTTGCCGGTAGTGGTATTGCTACTTTGAATACGCCGATTGCTTCGCTTGTACCAGGTGCATTTCAAGTTGTGACTATTGCCCTTCAGATCAATCCCAATTTCATGGGGAATCAGTTGGTGAATTACGCGGAAATTGGTGGCGCTATAGATTTCACAACCGGTCTGCCAGGTATAGATATAGATTCTAACCCGGATAGTGACAATACCAATGATGCTGGAGGTCAACCACTTAGTCCTGCGGATGGTGCGGTAAATGGCAATGGCACAGGCGTAGTCGGTAATGGTAATCCAGCGACCGATGAAGACGACCACGACCCGGCTTTAATTGTAGTATCTCAGACCTTTGACTTGGCTTTGCGCAAAACCTTAACCGGCGCGGGTCCTTTCCGACCAGGAGATAACATTACTTTCAACATCGAAGTCTTCAATCAAGGCACACTGGATGCGAGCGCTATTCAAGTCAGCGATGATATTCCTGCTGGATTGACTTTGAATGATGCCGATTGGAATTTGTCCGGCGGTCTTGCAATTCTAAATACGCCCATTGCAAATCTGGCAGCCGGTAGTTCCGTCATTGTACCGATTACATTTACCATCAGCCCTACTTTTGAAGGTAAAAATGCTGTCAATGCAGCGGAAATTACTTCGGCAACCAATGCACTCAATCTGCCCGATATAGATTCTGATCCAGATAACATAGCTGGCAACGATGGCGGCGGACGGGTCAATTCTCCTGCGGATGATGAAATAACCGGCGATGGAACCGGCACGGCTGGCGGCACGACGGCAGCTACCGACGAAGACGACCAAGACCCAGCGGAAGTACTCATCACCCAAACCTTTGACCTCGCGCTGCGCAAAACCTTGAGTGCGGCAACGGCTGGTCCTTTTGTCCCCGGCAGTCTGGTTACGTTTACCATTGAAGTATTTAATCAAGGTACGCTTACCGCAAATAATATTCAAATCAGCGATTACATTCCAACCGGATTGGTGTTAAACGACGATAATTGGACGGAAGATTTAAATGGGGTGGCAACGCTCGTAAATCCGATTGTTCTGCTTGCACCCGGTGCTACTACCAGTGTTGATATTACTTTTACGGTGGATTTGACCTTCCAGGGTACGACGATTCGCAACTGGGCGGAAATTTCCAGCGCCGACAACCTGCTCGGTCAGCCCGATGTAGATTCTAATCCTGATGGCATCAATTTCAGCCAAACCGGCGAAACCGATGATTTGACCGACGATGGCGTTATTAATCAGGATGGTAACAACGGCGGTGATGAAGACGACCACGATCCGGCAGAAATCACGCTCAATCAAACGTTTGATTTGGCGCTGCGCAAAACGCTCACTGCTTTGCCAGATGCGGTGTTTGTACCCGGCGATCTGGTCACTTTTACCATCAAAGTCATTAACCAGGGAACTTTAGACGCAAGCGATATTCAAATCAGTGATTACATCCCGGCGGGTTTCACCCTCAATGATGCCAATTGGACTGCCGCCGGTGGAGTGGCTACTTTGAATACGCTTATTCCAACACTTGCAGCGGGTGATTCTATAACAGTGGACATTATTTTTACGATCAATAGCACTTTCCAGGGTACAACGATTCGCAACTGGGCGGAAATTTCCAGCGCAACTAATGAATTAAGCCAACCCGATATTGATTCGGACGCGGATGATACGAATTTCAACCAAACCGGTGAAACGGATGATTTGACGGATGACGACATTGTGGATCAGGATGGCAAAAATAACGGCGATGAAGACGATCACGATCCGGCAGAAGTAACGGTTACCCAGACCTTTGACCTGGCATTGGACAAAAAATTAAGTGTGGCAACACCCGGTCCATTTACACAGGGAAGCACCGTCACCTTTACGCTTACAGTTTACAACCAAGGTACGCTGGATGTGACAAATGTACAAATCAGCGATTACCTCCCGGGCGGTTTGACCTTAAATGATGCCAATTGGACGGCAAACGGCAGTGTTATAACGTTGAATACTCCGATCGCAAGTTTGACTGCCGGTGCAAGCACAACCGTAAATATCAGCTTCACCATCAATAATACATTCCAGGGAACCAGCATTCGCAACTGGGCAGAGATTTCCAGCGCTACGAATGCCTTAGGTTTGGATGATATAGATTCCACTCCGGATGGTACGAATTTTAACCAAGCCGGTGAAACCAACGACTTGATAGATGACAACATTGTCAATCAGGATGGTAAAAACGGCGGCGACGAAGACGACCACGATCCGGCAGAAATTCCGGTGATACAAACCTTCGACCTTGCTTTGCGCAAAACAATGGCGAGCGCCGGACCTTTTGTACCTAGTGGAACGGTCATTTTCAATCTGGAAGTAATCAATCAAGGTACGTTGGATGCCACCAATATTCAAATCAGCGATTACATTCCGGTCGGTTTAACTTTGAATGATAATAACTGGACGGCTACCGGCAGTATTGCCACGCGTACTAACCCGCTTTCCTTCCTGGCGGCGGGCGCTTCCACGACGCTTACCATTCAATTCACGATTGATGCAAACTTCCAGGGAACGACGATTCGCAACTGGGCGGAAATTTCCGGCGCTACGAATGCACTTGGTCAGCTCGATATTGATTCCACTCCGGATGGTACGAATTTTAACCAAACCGGTGAAACCAATGATTTGACGGATGACAATGTAATTAACCAGGATGGTAAAAACGGCGGCGACGAAGACGACCACGACCCGACAGAATTCACGGTGCAACAAATTTTTGACCTGGCACTCGTGAAATTATTGAGTACCACTACTCCCGGTCCATTTGTACCCGGCAGCGATGTTACTTTCACCATAAGTGTTATCAATCAAGGTACACTGGATGCGACCAACGTCAATGTCATAGATTACATTCCATTTGGTTTGGTGCTGGCTGATAATGATTGGACGGAGACCACGCCGGGTGCTGCGCAGCTCAATACGCCCATTGCTTCCTTGCCAAAAGGCACTTCTGTTTCGGTGGATATTTCTTTTAAAATTGCCAACAATTACATGGGCAATACGCTCACCAACTACGCAGAAATCCGTTCGGCAACCAATGCACTGGGCGTTTCGGATGTAGATTCATCACCCGATGGATTAGACAACAATGATGCGGGTGGAGCTGCGGAGTTTAGTTCTGATAATTCAATCACTGGCGATGGTACAGGTCAACCTGGCGATCATGTGGCAGAAACCGACGAAGATGACCACGACCCCGCTTTGATTAATGTTGGACAATTTTTCGACCTTGCGCTGCAAAAATACCTCAATATCGGACAAACGCCGGGTCCATTTCTTCCAGGCGACCAAGTGGTTTTCACGATTGAAATTACCAATCAAGGCACGCTGGATGCCACCAATGTTCAAATCAACGACTTTATTCCCGATGGTTTGACGTTGGCGGATGCCAATTGGACGGAGATTAGTGCCGGTGTCGCGCAGTTGAATACGCCCATCGCTTCTTTGCTAAAAGGCACTTTCACGACTGTCAATATTACTTTTGTAATTGAACCGGGCTTTATGAATACCCGCTTGACGAACTATGCGGAAATTGCCGGTGCTACCAACGCGTTAGGTTATCCTGATGTAGATTCCGAACCAGATGCAGATAATACCAACGATGCAGGCGGCGCGCCGGGCAGCAGTGCTGATAATAGTACAACCGGAAATGGTACGGGTACACCGGGAGATGGAGAACCAACCACCGACGAAGACGACCACGATCCGGCACAAATCATGGTGGCGCAGATTTTTGATTTAGCGCTTCGCAAAGTGATTAATACGGCAGTGACACCGGGTCCATTCCAAGCTAACGATGACGTGGTTTTCACCATCACGGTTTACAATCAGGGTACACTCAATGGTACAAATATCGAAGTGACCGATTACATTCCAGCAGAAATGGATCTAGTCAGTGTGCAAACGGGTGCTATTTTTACCAATCAAAATAACCTGGCGGTGGTAACCGATAATGGCGGCGGAGCCTTCATATTAGATTTGTTAAAATATGGAGATCAGGTTAACGTAAATGTGCGAATGCGTATCAAGCCAGGCTTTATGGGTACTAGAATCACCAACTGGGCAGAAATCAGTGATGCGACCAATGCCTTGAATTTGACGGATGTAGATTCTAATCCAGACGGTACGAATTTCAACCAACCAGGCGAAACCAACGATTTGAACGACGACAATGTGGTAGGGGAAGACGGTAAAAATGGCGGCGATGAAGACGATCACGACCCAGCACAGGTGGAAGTTGCACAAGTATTTGACCTCGCACTTCTGAAAACGCTCAGTCCTGCCACACCTACACCCATTGGACCAGGTAATACTGTGACCTTTACGCTTAAAGTTTATAACCAGGGTACGCTGGATGCGACGAATGTTCAAATCAGCGATTACATTCCGACCGGTTTGACCTTACAAGATGCCGATTGGAGTGCAGCCGGTGGACTCGCCACGCTCAATACGCCAATTCCGTTCATTGGCTTCAAATCCTTTGTCAACATTGACATTACGTTCGTGGTGGATGCTACTTTTCAGGGAACGAGTATTCGCAACTGGGCAGAGATTTCCAGTGCGACGAATACTTTAGGATTGGATGATATAGATTCCACACCGGATGACGACAATTTCAACCAGCCTGGCGAAACCAACGATTTGACCGATGATAATGTAGTAAACGGCGATGGTAAAAATGACGGCGACGAAGACGATCACGATCCTGCGGAAATTGTCATTGAGCAAATATTTGACCTGGCTTTACGCAAAACCTTGAGTCCGACTACACCAAGTCCGATTATTCCAGGCAATACTTATACGTTTTTAATTGAAGTCATTAATCAGGGTTCACTGGATGCAACGAATGTGCAGGTAAGCGATTATATTCCGACAGGATTGATCCTGAAT
>Ga0163146_10006328_pt1 | contig 13465 bp, 20 predicted proteins | sample OliLakLV19MP7G1_FD_148648 | JGI IMG/M metagenome (GOLD analysis project Ga0163146, IMG submission 148648) | Freshwater microbial mat bacterial communities from Lake Vanda, McMurdo Dry Valleys, Antarctica - Oligotrophic Lake LV.19.MP7.G1 | ecosystem: Environmental > Aquatic > Freshwater > Lake >... | reverse complement strand
CGCGGTGCCGTAGTCTTCCGCGGTCGCGGTGCATCCATCGCCCGCGGTAACAGTGCCGCACTTCATTGCTGGTTCAGTAGTGGTGGTCACACGCCTGAAGCCCCGCCAGTCCTTCGACGGCGGGGCGGGGATTGGGCGGGCGTGGGTCACGGCGTTGGGCTGCAGCTCTCCAGCTCGTCGGCGTGCCACTGCGGGATCGTGAGCGCGACGTGCTCGCGCGTGCCCTCGTCGTCCCACCGCGGCGCGAGGTCATAGCCGCGGAGCGAGGGATGCTCGTAAATGTACTTCTTGGCTGCCCCCGCGAGGCAGTCGTCGAGGTCGGGATCGGCGGGAACGATGATGGTGATGCTCGCGGTGGTCATTCACCGCCGAAGCCCCGCCGGACCTTCGTCGGCGGGGCGGGGATATGGCAGGTGGCCTACTACCGCTGGGCCGTGGCTGCGCGGGCCCAGGCGATTCTGACACGCGCCGTGGCGGCCGTGGCCGTGGCGGTGGCCGTGGCCGTGGCGATGGCCGTGGCCGTGGCCGTGGCGGTGGCCGCGGTGGCCGTGGCATCGCACGATACGGTTGTCGTGCCAGGCCGCGTATCGAGGCCGAGGGCGGCCAGGATCGTTGCGCTCGGCAGCACTGGACTCGACGGGCTCGACGCGTAGCATGTGTTGGTCATCTTCTCTTCTCTTCTCTTCTCTCCGCCCCAGGCTCCTCGCCTCTGGCACTTGTTCCGACGCCTCTGGCACTTGTTCCGACGCCCCGCTGCACGCGTCCATTTCCCTCCTGGTGCGCTCGACCTTCGTCAGCAGCGCACGGGGAGTCCGGTGTAGCGCACCAGGAGGTGCGGATCAAGTTGTTCGTGCGCTCCTCGTGCGCTCCTCCTGTGCCTCTTGCTACGTCGTGGTTGATCTAGCGCACCAGGAGGTGCAATACTGCCGCGCCTACGAGCGTCGGAACGAGTGCCTGAGGCGAGGAGCCTGAAGGCGAGGAGCAACGTGACCTACCAAGACATCAAACGCGAGCTGACGCTCGCGAGCGACATGATCGAAAAAGGGCGCCTCGGCGAGGCGTTCACGAAGATCGTCGGCCTGCGCATGCACGGCCTGAGCATGCAGGATCTCGACGCGAACATCCTCCCCCGTCACAAGGCCGCGCTGCGCGAGTACGCGTCGTTGCTCCCGGGAAAGGTTCGATGACTGTGAATTATGTCGTTCGTTTTTCGGATGGGACGTACGCGGGGTCGCCGCTTACGCTCCGCACCGCGAACAGATCCCTAGCCGGAACGCTCGGGTCACTGGACGAAGCCAGACGTGCGGCTCGCACTCTCGGTGGGTACGTGTGGACCTGTCATCGCTGGGTCGATCGTCACCTCGACGGACCGGTCGAAGGCGGTGCATCGTGAATTTGACCGGCATCGAACGCGCATGGGCCCGGGACACCACTGCGCGCATGCAGCCGGGCGGCGACCTCTACCACCGCCCACTGACGCGAGAGGAGTTGACCGCGCCGCTGGCATGGCACGAGAAACAGCTCGCAGTGTGCCGCCGCTACGGCGTACTCGCTGATGGTTCGATCGGATTCGAGGTGGTGTCATGAGCATCGCACGCAAGATCGTGGAACAGCTCGGCGCCGGCACTCTGTTCATGCTCGGCGCGAAGGGCTCCGTGGAGACGGTATTCGACGGTCGCGGCATCATGTTCAAGATCAAGGGCACACCGAAGATCAACCGAATCTCGATCGTGCTCGATCCCGACGATACCTACACGATGTCGTTCATCTGGGCGCGGCCCGCTCGTGCGCCGTGGGTAGGTGGAACGACGTACACCGCCCGCAAGGTCGTCCATGGTCTGCATGCCGATCAGCTCCACGAGATCATCGAGAGCACGACCGGGCTCGCCACGCGCATGCCGAACGTGAGGTTCGCATGACGGCCGCCCCCGCGCACACGGCAATGCTTCGTTGCATGGCGATCTTCATTCACACTGATCCACAGGGTCGCGAGGTGGTTGTCTATCCCAAGATCCTCACGTGCGCCGTCGACGGGATTCTCTTCGTCGGAGATTTCTGCACGCAGCACGGATGGATCGTGCAGTGGGGCCTCGAACGAGAGTGCGGCCTGCTCCACTTCGCATCACCGTTGAGACTTTATGAATAGAGTCAAACGAAAAGTATCGTGGAAGCATGGCGTTCCAGCAATCGTTGCTGCGGACAACTACTTCCACAGGGCAAAGGAGCACGCTATGTGGGCTCTCCTCGATCTGCCTGATTGGCACAGGAGGTGGCACGTTTTGAATGCGAAAAGGAAGTTGGAGCTTGCGTTGCACTGGTTCAGAAAGGCGAAGTTCGCCGAAGCCGATGAGCCCACCGACTCTGTCAAGGACACGACCCCATGAACCGCATTCACATCATCCCTGCGCTCCTTCTCACCGCTTGCCCATTCGTGTCGGAGGGCGAACCGATGGATATGGACGCCTCGTCCAGTAGTTCAAGTTCGGACGACGATGAGTCGGATACGACCGTGAGTACGACGCTTACGACCAACGCGACCTCGACGACGACTGAGTCTTCGACGTCGGAGTCCTCGGAGAGCACCGAGTCGTCTGGAGATGACGACGCGTCGAGCGATTCTGGGTCGTCGAGCGGTGGCGACAAGGTCGTCTACTACGCGCTCGCCTTCGACGGCGGATTGGCGATTACGCCAGAGACTGACATCGTCGAATTCGACGGCGAGAACTTCACGATCGAAATGTGGATTCGGCGTGACGGGGACATCGTCGAGGGTGTGTTTTTCGATACAACCGTGACGGTCTCTGGGCCAAACGGACTTACGCTGGTTCAGGATTTAGGATGGACATCTTCGGACGATGCTGTGTTCTACGACTTTGGCGCAGATCCAGCATTTGAGATGGAAGCGTTCGACTTGTCGTCGATGTCGCCATCATGGCATCACGTCGCAGTAGTGCGCAACTCTGATGAGATCATCGTCTGGGTTGATGGGAGTCAGATCTCAGTAATCCTCGCATCCGAGACCGACAATGCGCCAGCGTCGGTGGCGATTGGCACTCAGCCCACGACGCCATTTGTTCCGCTTCGTGGACTCGTGGTCGATGAGCTTCGGATTTCGAACACGGCACTCTACACTACGCCATTCGAGCCTTCGTATCCGCTTGGAACAGATGGGGCGGCGTTATACTGGAGTTTCGACGAAGGACAGGGAGAGGTTGCCGTCGACGAGATCCAAGGAATGTCAATGGATCTGATCGGTGGAGTGTCTTGGATCGTTGCTGACTAGAAGATTTGTACAACTCGACCGTCGTCCCTGACGAGAACCTGCTCGGAGACATCTCCAATCTTCATCGTAATACGACCTGCGTCGATGGCTTGCTGGGGCAGGACCAATGAACAGAAAACTGGAATATGCATACGCGCGCGAGTAGGTTTAACCGCGACGTTCTGGCGCTGGGTACTGCGGCGTCCGACCACTACAACCCCACGAGACGATGTTATTCTCGGAGATATCGGCGACGAGGCTCGCTTTGACGAATGGGCCCCAGGTCGGTTGTTGACGTCGTACCATATCCCCGACGTTGATTCCGTGACCCATGTCAGACATGACCACTCCTGGTCGATCCAGTCCGACAAGTCTCGACCCACCGATGCGTAACTCCTGGACCATGCGACCTGTGAGTACCATCCTGTCGCACGAGTATTGTCAGTCCGAGTTATACTTGCATCGTCGTAACCGAACGTAAGTACATCCCTTGTCGCCTGCGTATCTGCGATACCAAGGAATACGGATGCCCCTAACGGAGAGGCTCCTGCGTATTCGACAGCTCCACAAACGAACCCAGGGCGAGGTTGCGCCCGGATCTTCTCCAGTAAAATTCGATCAAAATCATCGCCAGTGAAGACGTAGTCGTCTTCCATAAGTATAAGGTATTCCGACTGCGCATGTTCTACGCCGTAAGCGAAGGCTCCGTAGGACAGGCCGTGGTTCGGTCGTTTTAGCCCACGTACCGGACATCCACCGATCGACGCAGGAAGATTTAGAGGTGTGTCGCCGTCTTCGTTGAGAACAACAATGATTTCGGATAGCGAATGGCGTAGTCTGTCGAGACTCGCAAGGTGTCGACGTAGGAAGTGATCCGGATCGGCGGCGTACAGATGGTTGTGCACATCGCGGGGTCCACGATAGGCAGCGAGAATGTAGGAGACCGTTGTCAACGACTCGCCCCTTACTTAAAATGCATCATGTGAATTTTGTCGTTACCACGGCTCGTCTCTCGAAATCCAAGACTGTGGTACAGAGAAATCGCAGGTGCGTTGTCAACGAGAACTTCGAGCCATGGCTGAGCGCCAAGCACCCATGTCTCAGCTAGGAGAAATGAGAAGATCAAGCGCCCGTATCCCTTGCCTCGGCGCTCGCTTGTCACCGCTCCTGTAAGTGCGCCGTGTGGCGTTCCGCGTGATCGAACCTGGCCGTCCATATGAATAAGTCCGTACCCAATGACGACACTGTCGGACTCAACAGTGTACAGGTGGATGTCGTTCTGTTTGCGCGCTTCGAACCACTGCTTCTGTTCGTCGGGTTGGATCTCTGTACGATGGCGCGTCATGAACTTCCGGACCTCATTCCGGATCTTTAGGATCTCCAGCGCCTCGTCCATGGTCTTAGCTTCACGAATAGATGTCATGACACAACCTCTCTGGTAGAGGCGATGATATGATCAACGTCCTCGTTGGATAACCACCAGCCGACTGGTATCGCGACATGGCCCGCCTCGAACTCGTCGACGCCGGTTAATCGATCTGCTGATGCAGCTACGCGACGAAATGCACTGTGCTTGTCATTACGTGCGTGTACCGGTGAGCACTCGACACCGCGCTCGGCCATCGCGCTGATGAATACTGGCGGATCTTTCACGAACAACGAGTAGATCCACCAACTCGACTCTGGATCGAACGGAGGCACGACGAGATTTTTCACTCCGAGTAACTCATCGCAGTAGCGTCTTGCGTTGGCGACATGGCGCTGAACTAGCATCAGCGTTTCGCTGATATTTCCCAATCCTATCGACGCTGCAATGTCGTTCATGTGGTACTTGTAGCCGATTTCAGTGATGTCCTGCTCGCATCGGAACGACTTACTACTCGTGCGATCGAGACCGTACCATCGCAGGGCGCGAGCCCTGTTGTACTGATCTTCAGGGACAACAATCGCGCCACCGTCGCCGGTCGTCAGATGTTTGATCGCCTGAAACGAAAAGCATACGTAGTCCCCTCCGCAAACAGCTACGTGACGACCGCCGATTCGTGTTGCGAATGCATGAGCTGCATCTTCGATAACTGGTAGTCCGTGGCTCCTAAGTGCTTCGTAGTCGCACGCCCTGCCGCCCCAATCGACAGCCATGATGGCTTTGGTCTTGGATGTAATCTTCTTAGCGACATCTTGAGGATCAATGTTACCAGTCAGCGGGCTGATATCCGCCCATACAGGATGCGCACCGCGTTGAACGATTACGCCGTTCGTTGCTGTGCATGTCTGCGGTGTCGAGATTACATGATCACCAGGTCCGACGCCGCATAGATGTAGTGCGAGATCCAGAGCGGCGGTGCAGGAATTCACGGTCAAAGGCTTCGCGTCGTCCATTATGACAGACAGAGCCGCCTCGAACTCGTCGACGCGTGAGCCTTGTCCGATATATCCGGACAGGAGCGTCTCCTGAGCGTTGCGTAGTGCTGGAGCAGACATGTGAACTTGAAACATGCGAATCATCGAAGCCACGCCCTTGTGTTGGGAATCAAGTAGTTGTCTATCATGTTCCCAACGGTAAACGTCCGGAGACGTTCATGTGCACGTCGAGCGATCGAGAGTGCTTGTTCGGGACTTAGGTCCGTAATTATACGGGCTACCTCGTCGATATTGCTCTCGTCTATAGTAGGAACCTCAATGCAAGATTCATCATCAAGGGGCCAACGATCTCCTGGCTCCGTTACAATCGCCGCAGAAGAACACATACCGTGCCACGTGCGCCATGTGCTGTACGAACGGATATTGCTGTGTCCGAGATAGAGGATCGTCTTGGCGTTCTGCAGACGATCGACGAGTTCTCTGGATACGAGCCCGGTCAGATCACCCAGCTTTGTCCCCATCAAGTTGCGAAGCTTGGCGACGAGGCGTTCACGCTTGCCAACCATTGTCCCGTACCAAGCCGCGTCGATTTTTTTTGGTGCATCCCACTGTGGCGTACCAAGGATCCTTTCGTCGTAGCCGGCAGGAAGGACTCCTGACGGAAGTCCTGATATCTCGTGGAGCTTCTGTGCCATCCAAGGCGTGTGGCCAAGGACACCATCGAAAATGTGCTTGTTCTTCAGGAACGTCGACAACCACGTTCTATGCTGCGGCATCAACATGTCGATGTTGTCATCGAGTGCTTCAGCGTAAAGGGTCGCGAATGATGCCCTACGATCGTTCGGCAGCCATGGCAATTCCCAGGTCAACCAGCAACAGAACAGCGCTCGCCGATCGCGATACTGTTGAAAAGTAGCCTGCAACGATCTGTTATCGATAAACCTGAGCCAAGGTCGTTGATTGAGCTTCCATCCCTCACGATGCTCCATCATCACGTTAGCGTGTGGTGGCATGACTACGATGTAGCAAGCTCCTGTATCTGGGTGATTTTCGAGATGAATCCTCGGAGAGTATGAGTCTACGACCGTCGAGTGCTTTACGACCCTTACGCTACGGCCCATAAGCGCCTGCGCAACGCCGGCTCGACGCCCGCCTCCTTTGATCAATTTGACGCCCATTGCAGCCTACCGGCGTCGACTCGATCGTGCGCACTTCCGACAGGTCGCTGTGTACGGCGTGGGGATCACGGTGACGCCTGACGTGGCGGCGTTGATCGCGGGTAGCACGGAGCGACGCGAGGTCTGACTGCGGCCTCCGATCACCACGGCGCCGTTGCGTGCGCGGTTGGACGAAGTGGCGGCGGAACCTTGGTGGACGACGATGGGCATGGGCTTGACTCCTCGGGAGGCGACGATCTTGGTTCTCGGTGCAACTCTACCTGCTACCAGAGGCGCAGCGTTGAGTTCGCAGTGATGGGAGAGCGTGACTCCTTGATGGTACTGCCGCGTCGGCGTTCGCGACAGGTGAAAATCCAAAGCGGAGCCCACATCGAGCACCATCTGCCGGCGCTTAGGATCCTGACGCTGCCAGTACGTGTCGATGATGACGTTGGCCAAGGGGCCTGCCGCAACGACCATCGGTGCGCTCGTTTCCATCATCTCCTTGACGATCTGGTCGAGATCGATCCCGGTTTCGACGCCTCGACGTGGCACTACGATGGGACCGTCAGGTCCGACGACCACGGGCTTGTAGGTGGTGAGTAGCTCACCGAAGCGGCGCAGGTTTCCGTGCAGAAACAAGGTGGCGAAGGTCATGTGCCCCGGCGGTACGCGAGCCTCGACGTAAGCATCCATGCTGGTGTGTAGACAACATCGCGACGGTACTCCGACGCACATGCCTGGTGCGTTGCGCTGCAGCGCAGCTCGAAGAGGAGCTTGCAGCCAGTGCGCACCGTCCCATGCAACCCACTCGCGGTTCGCAGCGTGATGAGACTTTCCGGACAGTAGTGCAGCTTCGCCGTCGCCGAAGCGGATCAACGCGAATGGCTCCGAGGCGCGCAGAATCGCGTCGAAGTCGCGGCGATGATCAAGCGCGAACATTACCCCTGCAAGCGATCCTAATGCTCCGCTGCGAACATGGCCAACGCGGACTGGGCGCGTTCAAGAGCGATCACCAAGCTTTCGATGACCGATGTCCTTGTCTTCGAATCGCAAGATCTGACACGAGTGTCGGTCGCCGTAGACCACGATGTAATACTCGTGCCTCCGTCGTAGACACAGTAGCAGATCAGACGCGGCTTCTCGCGGTCGAAGATCTCCAGTTGGTAGCTGCGCTCGCGGACGTCGAGAGGGCCAGGTTGTTCGAAGGCCTCGATCTCGAAGACTTCGACGCGATAGTGCTTCAACATCATCGAGATCGCGTGCTGCAACCGATTCGAATCGGGATGGACGACACTGGTAGTGGACTGCAACTTTAGTCCAGGTGGTGCGTGGCGAGCCTCGTCACTCATCGGCCGGTCCTCGGGCGATCGCGGCCTCGACGTGCATGAACGACTGTTCTAGTTCGGCGAACGCCTGGTCGCGCTCAGGACCGATGCCAATCCGCGACAGGATCGCTGTTGCCAGCTCGCTGTAGTTCTTGCGGAAGATCCTGATCTCGTTGATCTGATCCTCGTTTGGCGGGTGGTATCCAAAGCTGCGGATGACACACTTTTGAGTCTCGTCACCATCCTCGCTTGAGACTTCGTGTCCCTTTTTTATCTTCCACAGATTTTTAGTGAACTCGCTCACTGCGCCACTTCGTCTTTCTCAGTGCGCACGGTGTCCTGCGCTGCAGCGACGCAGATCGGCATCCAGCCGTTGTCGCGGTACGCGTAGTATAGAATGGCGCGTATCGACTCCGGCGTCTCCATCTCTCCGGCCGCTGCGTACTGGGCGATACTCGTCGACGTCGAATTCTCGGTACGAGGCGCTTCGAGCATGCCCCATCCGCGGCGATCGGCCGCGTATGGCAAGAGGATCTGTGTGCCGCCGAGATCTTTCACGATCGAGGCGATGTGGATCTCGGTGCTGAGTACCTCGCCGAAGCGCTGCGCCATGGCGATTCGACGTGCCGTTTCGGTCCGCATGATCCATCCGCACCGTCCGAGGTCCACTTGTTCTTCACCCAACGGCGGATTCTCGGGACCGAGCAGGTGATATTCCTCGGGGAAGTCGCCGTCGTAGATCTTTCCAGCCGCCACGATGATATCGTGCTCGCCTGCGCCCTGCAGTCGCTCGAAAGCGCTCTGTAGCCACTGCGGACCGGGTAGGCAGTCGTCGTCGAGGATGGCGACGAACTCGGTGACGCACTGCGCCGCGACGCTCCAGCGCATCCACGGGCCCATATCGGTCGAGCTGCGCACCAGCGCAACGCCGCTGAGCATGCTGACTGCCGCATCACCGAGATGGGACGTCGGTCCCGGATTGATCCACACCGCGACGCCGACTGGACGCACCGTCTGAGCTGCGAGATGTCGCTGCTGCGTGGCGACGAGATTGCCGCGGTTTTGGTACGCAAGCATAACTGACAGATCAATCTGTGGCGCGTTGCTCTGCAGCATGGCTGCGGGCGCCTGTTGGACCGGAGCGACAGATGGCGCCCTGTTGACAGTAGTGACACGGGCGCCTGTGTTCGGCGCACCCGATCCACCGCGCACGGTGACGCTGCCACTACCGCTACCGGGACGTGGAGATGAAACACGGATGTTTCCTGCGCCTGGATTCGAAGCCTTAGGCGCAATCGTCACGACGCCAGGTCGAGCTTGCTTGTTTCGTCCTGCCGAGCTGGGCTTGGTACCTCGTGGTACGACCCTGATCTGCACATCCTTGTTGTCCGACCATGCGCGCGCAGGTTGACCCTGTGGGACGTCCTCGGCCGGCGATGGATTAGGTACAGGTGCTGCCTGCGACTGCTGGGCGCGGCGCTGGGCGTTAGCAAGGATCTGGGCGCGTCGGTCTGTGTCGTCGCTCATGGTTCGTCTCCTGTTGAGTTTACGGTTTGATCGATGAACACGTCGTCACTCGAAGGCGGCTCGGCGTCATGGATCCAGTCGGTGGAAAAGTCGGGCTCGTCGTCTTGCTCGATCTGGTTTTCGATATCGTCTTCAAAGCCGCCGTGAGGCATCACGCGGTCGTCGACATCGGTCGACGTTGGCGATTCTTCTACCTGCACGACGAGTTGCAGCGACGCCTCCACAGGTTGCTCAGGTGTCTGCAGCTCGGCGTCACGAGCGGCGAGTGCTTGAACTTTAGCCTTATCTCGCTGTGCGATCTCTTCGCGATCACTCTGTGACATGCCGTAGTAGCGTGCTGCTGACGTCTTTCCATCACTGCGCAGTAGCTGCTTCTTGCGAAGTCGACTCAAAGCGCGCGTCACCTCAGTGCGATCGGAATCCGACAGGCGTAGTAGTAGATCTGGCATCTGGATCCCAGGTGCCGTCGTCACGGCGCGCAGGATCTCGCGATCTAAATAGGATCTAGCAGTTGCCACACGAGAAGATGCGCGCGGCTCGGCGAACAGCGCTGCGTTGATCGGTACATTGTCGAACAGCGGCATCGTGAACAAGCCGCGCGCTTGCTCGACATACTTGGACTCGATGTCCCATCCGAGGAAGTTACGACCGAGCGACACCGCGGTGATTCCAGTGACGAAGCTGCCTGCAGTGACGTCCGCGATCGTCTCACCGCGATCAGTAAAGTCTTCGATGAGCTGCTTGAGTAGTGCCGCAGGCTTCTGCGTTGGATGGCGACGTTCGTCACCGTGGACGATGTTTGCGTACCACAGTGCCGGCTTTCCGCCGCCGTTCCACTTCGTCCCGCTAAAGTTGCTGTGCGCGATGATAATGTACTCGACGGCTTGAGCAGGGCACTTGCCGTTCATCTGCGGCTTGGTACCAACGCGTACCCAGTGTCCGACACGGACGATCTTCATCCCTGCACGTTTGAGCGCAGCGCGCCACAAGTGGACTTCATCATCGCTGGTCATGAGGAGGCACCAGCGACGACAGCGAGCGCCGATCGACTGGGCGAGTCGCTCCATCAGATCGGATGTCATCGCCTCGAAGCCGAATGCGTTGTCGCGCGTAGTCTCAGCTGCATTTCCGTCTTCGACCGCCTTGCTGTACGGCACGTCGCAGATGACGTGATCAACCTCGACTTGCGAAAGTAGACCTGCTGCACCGTCACCGCAGAAGATCTGCCACGTAGTTGCCTTCGCGTCCGATAGTTCGGGTACAGGCGGAAACAGCGTGTAGCCCGCAAGATCGACAGAGGTTGCGATGAGAGAGTTGGGCTCGGGCTCGGGCTCGGGCTTGGACTCCGACTTCGGCTCCGGCTCCGGCTCCGGCTCCGACTTCGGCTCCGACTTCGACTTCGGCTCCGACTTCGGCTCCGGCTCCGGCTCCGACTTGGACTCCGGCTTCGGCGTGTCGTCAGCGATCTTTGCGTCAGACTGCAGCTGTGCGACCGTCGAAGCCTGTTGGTCGACGCGCGGCGGCGCCTTCTTCGGCACCTTCGGCGACTTTGGCGACCTCGGTGGACGAGGTGGAGGTGGTGGGACCTTACGCGGTGGGCCGTCAACGATCATCTCGATCTGGCGCCTTGAATCCATCAGCTGTACGGTCGTGCCGAAGCACACCTCGACGCGACCATCGACGAAGCCAAGCACGACGCCGTTGTCGCCGTTGTGGAAGTTGAGTACCGGCGCGCCGATGGTGTAGGGCGTGCCGTACGCGTCGGTGATCGGCACAGAGACCCGCTGGGCCTCTGCTTCGAAATCGTGGTCGTCGCTGGGGATCTCGTCGTCGTCGAGCATTCCGGGGCTCCTCGCCGCGGGTAAATGGTGGCCGACAACAGATACCTGAGAACTTCGACAACTTCAACTTTTTGTCGAAGTTGGTCAACTGTGCACTCGGCACTACTCGAACGAAACGTCGAAGTCGTGCGCGTTTTTGAACGAGCGTCGCTATTACGATCGGATCACCGCTGTCTCCATGGGTTGAAGCCTCGCCCTTCAGGGCGACTTGTTGTCTTGCCAGTTACATCCGCAAGGCGTAGACTGTAATCGTGATTCGCGCCTTCCGCTACCGCTTCGAGCCAACTCTGGAGCAGGAGTCGATACTGCGGCGCACGCTGGGATGCTGTCGACTGGTCTACAACAAAGCCCTGCATGCGCGCTCGGAGGCGTGGACCAGCGGCAAGAAATCCATCGGCTACGCCGAGCAGGATCGCATGTTGACCGCGTGGAAGAGGACCGAAGAGCTGGCGTTCCTGAACGAGGTCTCGTGTGTGCCTCTGCAACAATCGCTGCGGCACCTTCAGACGGCCTACGCCAACTTCTTCGCGAAGCGCTCGAAGTACCCCAGCTTCAAGCGGCGACACCACGGGGGATCGGCGGTCTACACACGTAGCGCCTTCCGAATGAAGGACAGCGAGATCTATCTCGCGAAGATGGTGGCGCCGTTGATGATCCGCTGGTCGCGCCCGCTGCCCGATGGCGTCGAGCCGTCCAGTGTCACCGTAAGCCTCGATGCTGCAGGTCGCTGGCACGTGTCGATCCTCTGCGACGACCCGACGATCAAACCACTGCTGAAGCTCAAGACTGCCGTCGGCCTCGACGTCGGACTGAGCAGTCTGGTGACGCTCTCCACCGGCGAGCACATCGCCAACCCCCGCCATGACAACCGAGAGCTGGCGCGCAAGCGCACGCTCTCTCGTCGTTATGCTCGCACCAAGAAAGGATCCAGGAACCGAGAGAAGGCTCGACTCAAGCTGACGCGCCTGCATGCCCGTGTTGCCGACCGCCGTCGGGACCATCTCCACAAGTTGAGCACTCGGCTCGTTCGCGAAAACCAAGCGATCGTCGTCGAAGATCTCAACGTCCGTGGGATGGTCCGCAATCGGTCGCTGGCGCGGAGCATCAGCGACGCCGGATGGTCCGAGCTTACACGGCAGCTGGAGTACAAGTGCGGCTGGTACGGACGCGAGTTCGTGAAGGTCGATCGCTGGTACCCGAGCAGCAAGACCTGCAGCGGATGCGGACTCGTTCGCGATCGTCTCGATCTCAGCACGCGCCGATGGCGTTGCGAAGGATGCGGCACAGAGCACGACCGAGACCACAACGCTGCGAAGAACATTTTGGCCGCGGGGCTCGCGGTGTCTGCCTGTGGACCTGGTGTTAGTCAACGTATTCTCCGGAATGCGGTGCAGTCGGGGTTGAAGCAGGAACCTGTGCCGTGAGGCTCAAGAATCCTCGGCCTTCAGGCCGAGGAGGATGTCAACGCTGTCTGCATCGGCATCGACGGAGCGCGTCATCTACGATACTCATCGTTCCTCTCCGTATATGCTCCCTCGATTTTTCGTCTCGTCAGCCGAAGCTTTAATTGCGCAAGCTAGCGTCGCACAGCCACCCGTCATCGACGGCGAGCGCGCTGAGCTGCAACTGCCGAGCCGATCGGTTCTGCTGCAGTCCAGCGTCGTCGACTACGAAGTGGTGTGGCGTGAAGTCGTCGACGACACAAGCGTGCGTTGATGGTTGTCGGCGATCAACGCCGTACTACAACAGCTGTGCGAGCGAACGGCGTGTATGCGCCCCACGGCGCAACGGCGTACTGCTGTTGTGCGGCGAACGGCGATGCGTAGCCGTAGGGCGATGCGTAGCCGTAGGGCGATGCGTAGCCCGGCCAACCGCCCCAGCCCCAACCCTGGTTACCCCAACGACCGCCCCATCCAACACGTCCTCGTCCACCACCGCTGATGATACGCGCACCACCGCCATGACCACCGCCATGACCACCGTGTGGGT
>Ga0163146_10006326_pt1 | contig 13470 bp, 16 predicted proteins | sample OliLakLV19MP7G1_FD_148648 | JGI IMG/M metagenome (GOLD analysis project Ga0163146, IMG submission 148648) | Freshwater microbial mat bacterial communities from Lake Vanda, McMurdo Dry Valleys, Antarctica - Oligotrophic Lake LV.19.MP7.G1 | ecosystem: Environmental > Aquatic > Freshwater > Lake >... | reverse complement strand
CTCGCTCATCCAACACCGATGCCAGCGATCGGTACTTCGATTCAATCTGCTCTATCGCGGACGCAACCTGCATCCCGCTTTAGAACACAGCGTCCAATATTTATCAAGTTATTTATGCGCGAGTCCTAAGCTGGTGAGCGTGATGGTCGGATCGGACAATTCCGAGCCGCGTAATGTCCCGGCACGGGCCCGCTTCACGACATCCTGGAAGCTGCTCATGAGCTCACCGAGGCTTCGCTTGTCCGCATTGTGAATTGCCGGCGCCACGAGGCCCCCTTGCCGGATGGAAATCGCCACACCGACGTGGATGTCGGGGCTCTGAAAGGCGGCGTTGTCTTTCCATAACGCATTCAACTCCGGTACATGCCGCAGTGCCAGGGCCACAGCTTTAATAAGCAAGACGCCGTATAAGAGCCGATCCGTCACCGGCCGTTTGAGGTTTTCTTCTTTGAGCCACGTCATAGCCCGGCCCATGTCGATGGTGGTGCTCAGATAGTAATGGGGGATCTCCCGCTTCGATCGTGCCATGGCTGCTGCGATGGTCTGTCGCATCCTGGCCTGGCGATCGCCGGCTTCCGTGGTGAAGGCAGGGGATGCGGAGCGTTGTCGGCGTTGTGCCTGGGCGCCGTGTTGAATGTCGTCCAGTGTGATGGCGCCGCCGGAACCAGTGCCCTGAACTAAAGCGGGATCCACTCCTAATTCACCGGCGAGTTTTCGAGCCGCGGGCGAGATGCGAAGCCGTCCCGGCTCTATAACCGGTGCCGCAATCGGCGGAGGTGCGTGAGGAGGCGATGAAACCCGGTCCTTCGGCGAGACAGTTTGCGAGGGAGGCGTGGATGCGTGAGCTTGAACAGCTGGTATAGTCTGAGTTCCCTCTTCTCGAATGATTGCCATCACCGTGCCGACCGGAACGCGCTCGCCAGGTTTCACAAGCAGTTGCTCGATGACCCCCGTGTGGAAGGATTCGATCTCGATCGCGGCCTTCTCGGTATCCACTTCCGCGATGATCTCGCCCTTGACCACCCGGTCGTCCACCTTCTTTTTCCATTCGACAAGAGTCCCTTCGGTCATATCTGAGCCGAGGGTCGGCATCACAAACTCAGCCATCGTCGAACCTCGTCAACCGTCATGCGTCAATCGTGTCAGCTCACATCCGAATTGTGAATGACATATGACGAGACATCGAACATGGAAAACCGTTCCCTTACCGCCCCATAAGACTATGGACCGCCTGTACGATTTTCTCAGGCTGAGGCAGAGCCGCATCTTCCAAGTGTTTTGGATAGGGGATTGGCACCTCGACGCTACAGACTCGGGCGACCGGCCCATCCAGATCATAAAATGCGCCTTCCATGATCTGTGCGGATACTTCGGCGGCAAAACTGCCGGTGCGCCATCCTTCGTCGATCACGACCGCGCGGTGCGTTTTCCGTACGGAGGTCAAGACCGTCGAGATGTCGAGTGGCCGGAGTATCCGGAGATCAACGACCTCGGCCGAGATGCCCTCCTGGGCGAGTTGGTCTGCGGCTTCGAGCGCTTTCCAGAGAGAGCCCCCGAACGTGATCAGCGAGATGTCTGGCCCGGTCCGTCGGACTGCCGCGTGTGTCAGATCGACAGAGAGGGCGCTCTCGTCGAGTTCGCCTTCAAGCGGGTACAAGTACGCATGCTCGAAGATAAAGACGGGGTCCGGTTCTTGGAGTGCCGCGAGCAGCATTCTTCGGGCGTCCGTGACGGTGGCCGGCGCGAGCACCGTGATCCCGGGGATGTGGGCATACCAGCCTTCGAGACTATGCGAATGTTGAGCAGCCACCTGCCGGCCTGCGCCGGTGGCCATCCGTACGATGAGGGGAATGCTGAACTGTCCGCCGGACATATGGCGGATCGTGGCTGCGTTGTTGACGATCTGATCGAGGGCGAGCAGGATGAAATTCACCGTCATCACCTCTACGATCGGTCTCATGCCACCCAGCGCGGCTCCGATGCCGGCGCCGACGAAGGTGCTCTCGGACAGGGGAGTATCCCGGATGCGTTCCGGCCCGAACTCATCCAGCAACCCCTTGCTGCAGGCATAGGTTCCGCCGTACTTGCCGACGTCCTCGCCCATCAGAAACACGCGCGGATTGCTCTGGAGTGCTTCACGCAATCCAGCGCGAACGGCTTCACGGTAGGTTATCTTGGCCATCAATTCCCTCTCGGCCAGAGGACAGGGGCGAGAGGGATGAACGGAATCCACCCATAAGCCTCTCGCCTCGCCCCGCTAGCCTGCCGGCTTCGACGGCGTATACAGGTCCTTCGTGAGATCCTCCAGCGGTTCCCACGGACCCATTTCGGCAAACGACACGGCTTCTGCAATCTCGGTCGCAATGGCGGTTTCCATGTTGTCGAGGTCGGCATCGGTCAAGAACCCTTCGTCGCGGAGCTGTTGCTGGAAGAGGGCGATAGGGTCGCGTTGCTTCCATTGGGCGACTTCATCCTTTGTCCGATAGAGTTCCGCGTCGTACATCGAATGGGCACGAAACCGGTAGGTTCGGTACTCAAGAAGATACGGCCCGTGGCCCGCGCGAACGGAATCGACGGCTTTCCTCGTGGCTGACTCCACCGCGAGGACGTCCATCCCGTTCACGGCTTCGGCCGGAATGGCGTAGGCGTCAGCCTTGCGGGCGATGTCGATCTGCGACTGGTGCCGTCCGAGCGCGGTTCCCATCGCATAGAGATTGTTTTCGCAGAGGAACAGCACTGGGAGCTTCCAGAGCGCGGCGAGATTGAGGGATTCATGGAACTCTCCTTCGGCCACCGCGCCGTCGCCGAAGATGCAGGCGGTCACTCGACGGCGTTGCTGCATGTGATCGGCCAACGCGAGTCCGACGGCGACCGGCAGCCCTCCACCGACAATCGCCAGGCCTCCATAGAAGCGGCGTGCGGCGTCGAAGAAGTGCATGGATCCGCCGCGTCCCCGCGCGCAGCCGTTCGCTTTCCCGTAAAGCTCCGCCATCAGCGGTCCCATCGGAATGCCCCGTATTATCGCGTGTCCGTGTTCTCGATAGGTGCCGACGATCGCATCCTCCGACGTGAAACATGGCATGGCGCCGACCGCGACCGCCTCCTCGCCGATGTAGAGATGAAGGAAGCCGCGGATCTTGCCCCCGCTATAGAGTTCTGCGCACTTCTCCTCAAACCGTCGAATGCGGAGCATCTGGCGGAGTAACTCCAACCCGTGGTCTCTGCCAACAACGTGTGTCATAAGGTTTTCTCGTTCATCAGATGTGTCTCGTTTCTCTGGTTAAAAGAAACCAAACAAACCAATCACACGGCAAAGCTGAGCGGTCTGCCCGATCGCGATTGACGAATGACGGTTGACGCATCACGATGCCCCCTCCAGCGTCGACGTATCCCCTTCCGGCAAACCCAGTTCGCGGGCCTTGAGCAATCGCCGCATGATTTTCCCGCTCCTTGTCTTGGGCAAGGTCGGGAGAAACGCGATCTCCTTCGGGGCCACGGCGGCGCCAAGTCGTGCGCGCGCAAAACCGAGCAATTCACGACGCAACTCGTCGCTGGGCTCATATCCATCCTTGAGCGACACGAACGCTTTGACCACCTCCATGGCGACGGCATCCGGTTTCCCGATCACGCCGGCTTCTGCGACCGCCTTGTGTTCGATCAACACGCTCTCCACCTCGAACGGGCCGATCAAGTGGCCGGAGGTCTTGATCACGTCGTCTGCTCTGCCGACGAACCAGAAGTAGCCGTCGTCATCCTTCTTGGCCAGGTCGCCGGTCATGTACCAGCCGCCGGCGAAACATTTCTTATATCGCTCCGGTTCATTCCAGTAGCCGCGGAACATCGAAGGCCAACCGGGACGCAGCGCCAGTTCTCCCTGTTCTCCCGGTTTCTCGACCACCTCGACGGTGCCGGCCTCCGTTCTGCGCAGGATAGCGGCTTCAATACCAGGGAGCGGGCGTCCCATTGAACCGGGTCGGATGTCCATGGCCGCATAATTGGCGATCATGATCCCGCCCGTTTCAGTCTGCCACCAATTGTCGTGGAACGGCTGGCCGAACGCTTCTTGTCCCCACACGACGGCTTCCGGGTTGAGGGGCTCCCCCACGCTCGCCAGAAAACGAAGATGGCGGAAGTCGTATTTTCTGACGAGTTCCCCGCCCCCTTTCATCATCATACGAATGGCGGTGGGGGCCGTGTACCAGACCGTGACACGTTCTTCTTGGAGGATGCGGTACCAGCGTTCGGCATCGAAGTCCGCCTCATCCACAACGCTGGTAATGCCGTTGGTCAGGGGCGCGATGATCCCGTAAGACGTCCCGGTGACCCAACCGGGATCTGCCGTGCACCAAAACACGTCATCTTTGTGAAAGTCCAGCCCGTATTTGCCGGTCATGTGATGAGCGACCACGGCCTGATGGACATGTATGGCGCCTTTGGGGGTGCCGGTCGTACCGCTTGTAAAGTGGAGCAGCGCCATGTCTTCCGGGTCTGTGGGGCCAATCGTAAAGGACGGACTGGTTTGCTGCATGAGCGTGCGCAAATCCTGCGTGCCAGCGATAGAGGTAGGCTGCTGGTCCTCTCCGATGAGCAGGATCTGTTCAAGGGTCGGGATCGCCGCGCGAATCGCGGCTACTTTTCGTTGATAGAGTGAGGTGGTGGTGACGAGGACTTTGGCCTGGCCGATATTGAGTCGTGTCCGGATCGGCTCAGGGCCGAATGCGGAAAACAGAGGGCAGAATACGCTGCGGTTTTTGAAGGTTCCGAGTGCGGCGATGTAGAGTTCCGGAATGCGTCCCGCCAGAACGAACACGTGATCGCCTCTACCGACGCCCAACCGCTGAAGCACGTTGGCAAACCGGTTCGTCAGTTCATTCAGCCGGCTGCAGGAGTAATCCTCGACGGTTCCAGTCTTTCCCAACCACCTGATCGCCAGATGCGACGCGCGCGCTCCGTTGGCATGGCTATTGACGGCCTCGTGAGCGATGTTGAGGCCTTGATTGCGAGGGAGCCCTTCCAGGTCCTCTCGGGCCTGATCCCATGTGAAGTGCTCACGGATACTCTCGTAGTCGTGGAGATTCGGAATGGTCTCCCATTCCCGGCGGGATTTGATGATCGTGGTCCAAGGCACAGACAAGCCCTCCTGAGCAGGGTTCGGCAAACCATAGGCCAGTAAGGCCGAGATAGAAAACGAGAAATCTGCTTGCGAATCCGTGTCTCCGAACAATGAGTGGACCCGGACGCTCACCTCGTCTGTGGCACAAATCGTCAGGCCTATCTGATGCCAGTGGAGGATCGCGCCAATCCCACTGCGACGGTCCTCAGCATGGGTGACGGTTGGTCGGAATGAAGAGTCAGCGCGCGATCATGACGCGCCCCCACAGAGGCCGTCAACTGACCGTATCAAATGGCGCTATGGACCTGATGTACGACAGCACATCCAACATCTGCTGATCCGTCAGCTTGCCGCGAAAACTGTGCATTGGGCTGAATAGTACGCCATTCGAGATCGCCACGAGCAATTCCCACTCGCTCTTGGAGCGAGTGGTTGCGGACTGAAGATTGGCCGGTCGTACGATCAAATCCTGGCTATCCGGGCCCTTCCCATCCAACGTGCTTCCATGGCAACGGAGACAGTTCTTTTCATACACCGCGTGCCCTTCCCTGGGATTTCCACGGCTGGTTTGCCCGATGGCCCAGGAACCGGCCAAGACGATCAGGCACACCGCACTGATCACGCTAAGGACTTTCATGCTGCCACATTCTCCTTGGCTGGTGGCCTGGGCATCCAGCTATCTGATCTCAACGGACAACCAGGACGGATGTATTGGCCCGATGCACAATCGCGTGCGACACGCTGCCCAGCAAAAAACGTTCGAACCCCTTCCGCCCATGAGAGCCGATCACGATGAGGTCGTGGCTCGCGCCTACTTCGCACACCGTTGTTACGGGATCACCCCTGCGGACCATGGTCGATGCGGTGAAGTGCGGGCCGGCCAACGCCTGGGCCGTGTCGTTCACGACCTGTTCCGCATACCGCGTACTTTGCTCTGACCAACTATCGAGTCCCACCATCAGATGCGGCTCGACCATTGCGAGCGAGGGGACGACCGAGAGGATGGTGACCGCGACGGGGTTCTTGAAGGGGTGCGACGTCAGCCATGTGTGCATGTGAAGGGCATTCTCACGGTCTTCGACCGCCAGGAGGATGCGGGCGATGGGGTGAGCCTTTCCCTTCACAATCACGGTCGGTACCGTGGCATGGAGCAGGACTTGGTGCGACACGCTGCCGATAAACACTTCTCTCATCCGGCTGTGATCGTGGGTGCCCACTGCGATGAGGTCGGCCTTGACCGAAGCGGCGCTGTCGAGAATGAAGGCGGCCGGGTGCTGGACTTCGCACATCGTTCGAATGGAGGGAGTCTCAGTCGGCAGCAGCGCGCGACAACGCTCTACAGCCTGGTGACCGGCATCGATCAAGGCCTGGCGGAATTCGTCGTATCCTTGGAGATTGACTGCTCCGGCTACGAGGGGAGACTGGAGCATGCCAAGATCCACGCCATGAACGAGTACGACGTCGTCCGACCGGTAGAGTAACCCGATTTGTTCCACGGCGGCAAAGGCCTCGTCCGACCAATCCACGCCAACGACGATTCTCATTGTCGCCTCCCCATGATTTAGAATAACGGGTGCGGCGCCGTCCCGAACGGCAAGACCCGTGGCGTTTCGCCGACATTTCCGTGAATGCGCCACAGGCCGCCCTCACGCGTCAAAAAATGCACTTCTTCGTACCAGCTGTCGATCGGCACACGAAGGCCGCTGGTCTTCGAGATGCCCGACAAGGTTCCCGTGCAGGTGACTTCAATCATGGCGCTGGAACCTGAGCCCACTTTGACGATCTTTGAAAAGAAATGGGTATCGACAAGGTTACGGTATTCTTTGAACAGATCGGACCAGATCTTCCGAATATCGGCCTGTGTTAATCCATGATAGTTGTACTGGGTCGCATAGAGCTTCATGACGCCGTCCAGGTTTTCCGCAGCGATGTCTGCATCAGCCTTGTGAAACGCATCCAAGATCTGGCTGACAGTCGCCTGATCCACCTCCATGACCGCGCTCTGTTGAATAAACGTCGTCGCCTGTCCCGTCGTTCCGGTCATCAGGCTGAGTGCCGTTACCGCGACAAATATCCATCGAGTGGGATAGGACCACATTATTTTTTCTCCTCAATGGTGAAACCAGAGTTCAGCGGGTCCATGTGACCCGCACGAATTGTTCATCCTGGTCGTAATGCAACTCCAGCTCGCCATGATAGGCCTGTTTCAGCGCATCGCCGATTCGCCGGGGCAAATGGGTATCGGTCGTGGAAATGACCAGGCCTTCAGGCCGTGATTCAATGGCCATGATTCGAGAAAGCGGGTGTTCCTTCTTTTCCTTTTCCTCCATGTTTTTGACGACGCCAACCAGCTGTTCGTGCTGGGTATCTTTGAAAGACCCTTTGATCGTGACGAGGCCCTTGGGGTATTTATCGTGGATCCGGTGGCAAGCCGGACAAAGAGTCTCGTGCGCCCCTGCCGGTTTCGCGTCCCAGGTCCACCGCCCTTTGTGAAAGACTGCCCCGCATGTTGGACAGACAGTGGGCTCCCTGAGCTTCCCCTGCAGTTTATAGGTGTCGTGTTCGTCCTCTTGATACGTTTTGTCTCTGCGAGCTCCCAACCCTGACGGGATCTTGGAATGTGTGGACATAAGACGACCTACCTTCCTTGGCTGACAAGACATTTTACGAGGCTGGTGACGGGGGCGTGCGTTCGAGCATCGCCTCCTCGGCGAGATTGAGGTACTGTATCACGTCGCGATCTTCGACTTGCGTGAAGTCCATGAAGAAATTTCCCACGGCTTCAAATGGTTCCGGTGTCATGAGCACCACTAACTCGTCCACATGTGATCGAACCTCACGGATCGTTGACGAGGGTCCGACCGGAATCACTCCCACCAGACGGCGAGGCTGCAAACTGCGAATGGCAAGCGCCGAGACCATGAACGTCGAGCCTGTGGCGATCCCGTCGTCAACCAAGAGCACGGTGCGACCTGTGAGTTGGGGGAGTGGCCGTCCCTGCCGGTACAGGTCCTTACGTCTGGCGATCTCTTTCTCTTGGATGTGGATCAACCGGTCCAGCTCATGCCGGGATACGCCAAGTGAGCTGACAGCCTCCTGATTCAGATAGAGCGATCCCGTTTCGGCCACCGCGCCAATGGCATACTCGGGATTGCCCGGCGCACCGATCTTGCGCGTGATAAACACATCGAGCGGGGCCTGGAGGGCGAGACTGAGCTGATAGCCCACCGCCACGCCGCCGCGAGGCAGAGCGAGAATCAACGCCGTTGGATCGTTGCGATATCGACTCAGCTCATCGGCTAGTATCCTGCCGGCCTCTTCTCGATTGCGGAACATTAGGCGTCTGCCTCCTTACACGAACAGGCTTGGGGAAACTCTGCGGCGCATTTGAACAAGCCGGTTCATCTGAACCCTCTGGTCTGTCTAGTCTGTTCGGTCTATCTGGTCGTGTACTCGCAAGAGACTAAGCGATTGGATCAGATAGACCAGACAGACCAAAAGAACAAGACGGACCTGCTTCCTGTTTTCTCACAGGAATCCGTACGTGACGCCCACGCCGATCAGGAATATAGCCAGCATGACCAGCAGGGCGATCAGCCACCACAGATGACGATGAGGTCCCGTGGTCGCGCGATGCCCATGCATGTCCCACGGAACCTCCAGATAGTGTGGATGTTTGAACATCGCACACCTCCTTTCGCCGTCCTTAGGAGACCTTCACCTCAATCGATTTCGGTTTCGCCTTCTCCGACTTGGGCAGGTGCACGTTCAAGACGCCCTCTTTGTACTCCGCACTGACCTTGCTGCCGTCGGCATCTTCCGGCAGGGTGAAGCTCCGCATAAAGCTCCCGTAGGCCCGCTCGACGCGATGATATTTTTTCCCTTTTTCCTCTTTTTCGTATTTCCGTTCGCCGGAGATGCACATGACATCGTCCTGGACCGTCAGTTTGACGTCTTCTTTCTTCACGTCCGGCAGGTCCGCCTTGATGAGGTATTCCTTGTCATCTTCTGTAATGTCGACGAGCGGTGACCATTCGGCCACAGTCATCGCTTCCTTTCCAGCCTCGGTCCGAACGGCGGGGCGTCCCAAATACGTCGAGAGGCGCTTCTCCATCTCCTCCAGATCTTTGAATGGATTCCAGCGTGTCGTCGGTTCCCAACGAGTTAACGTAGACATACGATACCCTCCTTGTGATTAAGATGGGAGTGAGTGTTGATCGGGCCGGCCTTCCTGCAGGGGCAAGAAGGTTAATAGATAAATGCCCCGGCCCCTGGGCAGGAGCCTGATCTCGCCGCGTCGACTCAAGCGGTCGACGGCGAGAAAAACTTGGTTCCACGTCAGATCGACGCATTGACGTGCGACCTCTTCGAAGTCGCAGGTATGAGTCCTCCGTACAATGTCGATCGCTTGATCTTCCGCGGTGATCTGTTGCGTCATGTGCCACCTTTTGAATAAATGGAATGAGTTGCTGTGAGAATGGTATTGCATTGTCGGTGCCACAGGATGGTGTCGTCTGGCGATAAAGGAAGAAGTTCGGTAACACAGGGAGTTACAGGCTTGACGCATGGAGGAGAGGGCTGCGCTGTCTGACAGATTGAGGAGTTTCGGGTCAGTGACAAGTCGGGGGACTGTTGCGAAATACCTCAGCGAAGGGAGCGTCTGGTTGCGGGCGCGCGAGGCGTGAAGATCGCATCACTTGTTGGGAGAAGGGGCTATGTTACCTTGGCGTCCCGCTGGAGGTGCGGATCCGGCATGATGGCGCCACATTCAAGGCAACGCACCTTGCCGTCCGTCTGTTCCTCTTCAGAAACACTATCGGAGATCATACGACTGTGGGCACAGGCGTGTGATTGGGTTACCGGTTGGGGTTGTGGCTCAAGATCTGAAGTTCTGAGTGACATGATGCGCCTCCAGGGAAGCGGAGTTGAAGGGCTAGAAGAATGTACGCATTGTAATCCTACCTGTCCCCACCAGTCTAGGCACAAAATATGGGTGGGGGAGTCTGCCGGTCGATATGAAGTAGGGAACTGATGGAAGCAATTGAGAAGGCTGTGGGAAAACTCAGTTGATGCCAAAACATGGTTGGAATTTTCCGTATGGCGCTGAAACCAGAATAACCTCAGGATGCTCAAAAAGGCCAGACTTCTCACCCGCCCAACCCCGGCGCGCCGAGACGCGCCGTTCCGCGGGCAAGGCCGCAGCTCCGAAGCTGACCTTCGTCTCACGTTTCACGTTTCACGTTTCACGGTCTTTGTGAGTGACGCGAGAACGCCGCTGGTGGAATTTTTCAGCATCCTGCTAGAAGACTACAGTGCGAGGCAATGGTGAAGGGCACTGACGGAAAGGAGTGGCAGATTGTGGCAAGGCCATATACCCACGCAATGAGGGGGTAAGGGAGAGCCTTGCATTAGGAACTGCGAAGAAATCGAGGCTTATCTCTGACGGACACCATCTTGACCAGGTCCCGCACAGACAGGAGGCCCACCACCTTGTGGTCCTCGCTCACTGCGAGGTGGCGTATCCGTTTCTCGGCCATGAGCCGACTGGCGTCTCGCACGGTGTGGTTGATGTCGATCTGAATCAGGGGAGCATTCATCACGACCCCGACGCTGGTACTGCGCGTAGTGAGACGAGCCGCGATCACTTTCCTCACTAAGTCGGTCTCGGTCACGATCCCGACGATGTTGCCGGCCTTCAGCACGAGGAGCGAGCCGATCCGTTTCTCCGCCATCGTCTGTGCCGCCTCCAGCACAGTTCGTTCACTCGCAATAGTTTCCATCCTCGTGTGCATGAGGACGCTGAGGGGCCGATAGACGTTGTCGAGGTCGCGGATGGGTCCCCCTTCTGAATCGACGAAATAGCGCACGAGATCTCGAACTGAAATCACTCCGATGATGTTCTCTTCAACGGCGACGCACAGATAGCGGACATGGTTCGTCTCCATGAGATGACTCGCATCCAGCATGGGCCGATCCGGCGCGATCGTCAGCAACGGACTGGTCATGATCCGATCCACCCTGGTAAGAGAAGCATCCAATCCTGTGGCGAGCACCTTCCGAATCAGGTCGGTCTCAGTCACAATCCCAGATCGATTGGACAGGCGACCCTCCGCATCTGCCGGCACGACCAACAGAGAACCAAGGCTTTTCTCCCGCATGCGCAGAGCCGCCTCCACGATGGTGGTGTCAGGTGGGGCGACCTCCAAGTTCCGATGCATGAAATTCCCGATCGTGCCTTCTGATCCTCCTGTCATGGATAGTTCCTTTCTCCGTGAGACGGCACGACAGCCTCCCACTGTTTGTGGCGTACCATCGCGATGAGCCTCTCGTACTCATGAATGGCGCCCCGATTATGTCGTCCATAGGTGCATAGGGCGGGCCAAGGCCGCGTCGCTGAAGAGCCGCGTCTCTCTGTCGACCACTGAAGCGATCAAGACGATACAGCAGTCTGCAGAGCCGATGACACGAAGAATATCAGGAAGGGGCGGCAGGCCACAACTCTGAGGACGACAGAGCCTGGCTGTATCGTGGCATCCAAAATGCTCACAGGCATCACGATGAACGGGCGTTCCAGCGATATCGCGACGAACCATTATGAGCAACGGGGCAATGGCTGCGGAAGTACGAGAAATGGAAAGGCATGATGCCGTCGTGGGGATCAGTGTGATGGCGTCTTGACCGTGCTTCCCGGTTGACTTCAAAGAAAATATGACTATCAATGACCCTGCCTGGTCACGTACCGCCTCGAAGAAGAGGGGTCATTGGTTTCAGGAATCTCATGCAGGGCATCATCCTGAATGGGAAGAGGGATGAATCCTTTTCACGGAGGCTGCCTCTCACGTGGTCGAAGAAGGAGAAATATATGAAAGGAACAGTGACGACAACAACGAATCGAGGCAAGAAGCCGGCGCTCGATTGCTGTCATCGATGCGGCGGGTTCATGGTCGCGGAGCGTTCGGCTGACACGGGGGTGGTGGAATGGCACTGCGTGGCGTGCGGTGATCGGGTCGATCAAGTCATTCTGGCTCACCGTCAACATCCGGAACTCCGGCAAGAGGCTGAGGGGGTGTTGCTGGTTGAGGACACCCTCGTGTGAACGAGCCCGCATGATTCATGACTGTTCGCCACGACATCGCGCAGTCGTCACGCGAGGCAGGCTTGTCGTAGCGGTGAATCCCCGACTGCAAGAGAAACGTTCATGAATAATGCTGCTAGGTCTTGTGAAGGAATCGGGGCTTGTCTCTGACGGACACCCTGTTCACCAGGTCCCGCACTGACAAGAGGCCCACGATCTTGTTGTTTTCCGTCACTGCCAGGTGGCGAATCCGTGTCACGGCCATGAGCCGACTGGCGTCGCGAGCGGTACGGTTGATGGTAATATGAATCAGAGAATAATTCATGATGCCCCCGGACGCGGGTGCTGCTCGCAGGGAGATGGGAGGCAGCCTCCAGCACGAGGAGCGAGCCGATCTGATTCTCCGCCATCTCCGTCAAGGTTGTGAGGCAATTGTTCGCAGTGCTTGACCGTCACGGGCTCGTTGATTTCGAAGAGAGCATGGTTATGTAGGAAGTGAAGGAGGTGGATGGAGCTTAAAAAAGGTCAGCAGCCTGGTTCGAATGTGACTCGCCCTTGTGCAGCCAGCGTGCAAAGGGTACCGCTTCTGCTTCAGTGGCTGGGTGATGGTTCAAGGGACGCGCTTTTGATGTCGGTGCCACTAGGCACGGTCGTAAATGCGAGCCTGAGCGAAGATTGAGGCGCGGAGCAATCAGCCTTGAGCGACTGAAGGATTGCTGAACGTCACCCGGTTTGGAGGGCAGCTTCGGTATTCCACACAAGGGCGGGCAGTTTTGTTTGGCAGGAGGCTGAAAAGGGGAGCGGGGTAGCGGGGACGATCCCTGTGCTCGCGCAACGCGCGGCCTCCGAAGGCCCTCGTTGGACGCGCGCAGTGGGGATCATCCCAGCCACCCCTTAGTAACTGAGAGATCATTGCGGCCTTGCTGGCTGGCTTTTTGAGCCTCCCGCGAGAACGTGGATCTGCTACCATTATTTATTTCTCAATCCCTTCCCAGCAAGTGTAATCTTCCAGCGGATTATTCTAATTCGCATTAGAAGTAGCATTAATAATCCACTCACAGTTGCAGATTGATTGCACCTGTTCGCAGTTATTTTCGAGACTGCGCAGCGCGTCAACGCGTTGGTTTTCGAGTGCATCCAGGCTGTCAAAGGCGCGGTTGTGAACGTGTTTTTCTCGCAGTTCGTCCCACAGGTGCTCAACCGGATTGAGTTCCGGCGAATAGGACGGCACGCTCAGTAGCCGAATATTGTCCGGGATGGGCAGGGTTTTATTTTTGTGCCA
>Ga0163146_10006323_pt1 | contig 13471 bp, 8 predicted proteins | sample OliLakLV19MP7G1_FD_148648 | JGI IMG/M metagenome (GOLD analysis project Ga0163146, IMG submission 148648) | Freshwater microbial mat bacterial communities from Lake Vanda, McMurdo Dry Valleys, Antarctica - Oligotrophic Lake LV.19.MP7.G1 | ecosystem: Environmental > Aquatic > Freshwater > Lake >... | reverse complement strand
GGGTGTGTGACTGGATTCTGGCCGTGGCGGATCAGGCGGCGGCGGCGAAGTTGGATTTGGCGGGGTGATTCCAACTGTCCCAGAAGGCGTCGAGCTGGCCGCCGAGGAGCGCGCAGCGCGTGTGCAGGACCGCGAGCAAGCCCGCTTCGGACCAGCACATGCCGGATTGTTTGGCGCGTTGACCGACGACGGTCTTGCAGCCGGCTTCGACCACGCCGGAGCCGATGAACAGACCTTGTTGGCGAAACTCGCCGTAGCGCATCCGGGCGCGGTTCTTATCGAAGTAGCCCAGTTCGGTCGCCACGGCCGCCTTGGGGGCGTCGCCGCCGGCCCGGCTCCGCTGGCGTGCCGTCTTGAGCAGCCGCGAGACTTCGCCGTTCCATAGCCAGCGCTCCCAGCGGGCCTGAAGTTTCGCGGCCGCAGGGGTGCCGGTGCCGACGAGCGCCTCGATCAGGCGGCTGAGGTGTTCGCGGGCGTGATAGTAATCGAGGATTTCGATGGCACAGGAGAAGTTCACCCGGCCCAGTTCCCAGACCCACGCGGCGCCGTCGCCGAGCAGCACGACGCGTTCGCTCTGGCCGAGTCCGCGCCGGCGCGCCTCCTGCCGCAAGCGGGTGCCGAAGTCGCCCGCCGTTTCCAGGCCGCACAGATAGGTCGTGCTGGCGGCGTCGCGCACGGGCTGGCCTTCGGCGTCGGTGCCGTGTTGGGTGAAGACACAGCCGAGTTTCACCTCGCGGGTCTTGGCGGTGCCGTCGGGTTGTTTGCCTTTTCGCCCCGCCAGGGCCGCGGGCACCATCGGCGCACCGGTGCCGTCCACTTCGACATAGAGCACGGGAATGGGCGCCGCCGGGGTGTCCGCCGGGGCCGCTTCCATCGCGCGGAGCACGGCGGGCCCGATGGTTTGCATCAGCCGGTGGATTTGGCGTCCCTGGATCGCCAGGCCGGCGTAAACGCGCAGGTCGGCGCTGCCGGACTCGAACCCGGTTTGCGCGCCGGCCCGGCTCATCAGCCGGGCCAGCGCCGGGGTGTAGGGGCCGGCCAGTTTCAAGGCCTCGTCGAGCGGATATCGGCCCTGGCCGGTGGCCGCGGCGTGATAGTAATTGCGCCGCAGAGTCAGGGGACCGAAGAGGGTTTCGATCTCGCGCTCGACCGCGGGGGTGCATTTCTCGCCGGGACCGCTGGCGTCGGCGGCGAGCGGCAGGGTCGGGTCGTTGAGCAGGTTTTCCAACAGTCGCCGGCCGTCGTGCAGCAAAGCAGCGCGCAGACCGGTTTCCACCCAGTCGCTCGCGCACCAGCCTTCGCTCGCCAAGCGCGCCCGCGCGAGGGTCAGGAACGCTTCGACTTCCGTAACGACGGCCGCCGCCACGACCGCGCGTTTTTTTTTGCGCTGGGCTCAGCGTCGGTGCGACGGCGGGTCAGTTGCACCGTCAGCGCAATGTAGTCCGCGGCCAGGGCCTCGGCGCGCTGGCGGTTGGCCAGTGCGTCCTGCAGAGCCGGGGCCTCGGCGGCGGGGATGCGCTGGCTCAGGTTTTTGCCGTGCTCCCAGACTTGGTGCTGGAAGTAGGGGCCGGTGGTGCCGCCACCTTGGGCGGGGCGGTGCTCGGTGCGGAGCGAACCGTATTCCATGGTGTCGAGCTGGGCCAGCTGCCGTAGGACCTGCTCGCGCTGGGCGTGAAGGGATTTCATCGGCGCCACTATGTTTAGAGACTAGACATATTACAACCCAAACTACCCCACACTTTCGACAAGGTCAGATTTCAGTCACACACCCGGCGCAGCCGCCGGTACTACTCGATAAAAGCGGCGGTGCGCTCGTGTTTGTTTTTCGGGGTGGCTGAGGTCTCGCCGCCAAACCGGCGGGCGCAACCTCAAGAGCGTCCGTTCCCCATCCCAAAGTCAGCTAACCCCAATCGTATCGTTATGAAAAATCGCAATTATCCGATCGTCGCCGCCACCGCTCTGGCGGTGATCGCGAACTCAGCTCTGTGGGCGCAACTCGCGCCGACAAAATCGCCGACCGTAAACGCGGACAGTGTCGTTGAACTCTCGCCCTTCGTTCTCTCCGCCTCGGCCTCCGACGGGACCACCATCAGCGAGTCGACCTCCGGCACGCTCGTGTCGCGTCCCCTCGACAAGCTGCCCATGGGTATCCAGGTCGTGAGTGCCGAGCTGATGAAGCAGCTCGATATCTTGAACGCCGATGCGCTTGGACGCGTCGTCCCCGGGCTGGCCAACCAGAACAACACCACTTCCGAAGGCACCGGCAACAACACCCAATACGCCTCCCGCGGCTTCACCGTGTTGCCCCGCCGCAACGGTTTTGCCCCCGGCGGTCGCCTCTACGACATGACCGGCATCGACCGCGTCGAAGTCATCCGCGGCCCCAATTCCCTGCTCTACGGACAGAGTGATGCGGGCGGCATCATCAACTACATCACCAAACGCCCCCGGATCCGTAACGCGACGGGTGTCCGCGGCGTCGTTTCGGCCGCCGTTGGCAACTATGATTTCTACCGTTCCGTGCTGGATGCCGATATGACGCTGATTCCCGGCAAGCTTGGCTTCCGGCTGCCGGCTTCCTTCACGAGCAACAAGCGTGAGTTCGATTTCTTTCGGAACAAGGTGATCGCCTACAACCCCTCGCTGTTGTTCCGGCCGTTTGAAAAAACCGAGGTCTCCTTCGAGTATGAATACCTCGACGTGCGCACCAACTTTGGCGCGTTCCAACCGATCGTGTGGCGCCCGCCCGGGTCGACCGTCGAGTATGTGGACAAGGAGAGCCGCGGTCTTGGCCGCGCCGCGCGAGGCGGTTTCTTCGGACCCTATGCCAAAGCGGAAAACGAGCAGACCAACTGGACCGCCGACGTGACGTCCCAACTCACAGAGAATATCACGTTCCGTGGCGTCTATTCCGAAAACAAGCGTGACCGCAATGAACTCGTCCCCACCGGCGGCGATCCTTTCCGCACGGTCCCGGTTCCGTATTTCGGCGCCAACACCATCGATGGCAACCGGATCACCGGCTACAAAGGCGACCTGCTGGGCCAGTGGGAGCTCGGGCCGTTCAAGACCCGCACCATCATCGGCCATGAATACAACAAGAACATTTTCTTTGCCAGCGTCTGGCGCGGCTGGAACGCGGCCGCCAATGCGAGGGATAACATTTACACGCTAAATCTCGGTTTCGATCCCGTAACCCAACGGGTCACCCGTCCGCCGACCGCCTCCGATTATCGCCCGTTCAACGGCGTCTCGGGTTCGTTTTTGGATACCAAGCTTGATCCGGCCTTGTGGCGGCGCGAAGTGGGGCCCAACCGTTTTCTGAGCGAGTGGACAAACACCCGTATCAGCGAAGTGCTGTCCGGCTACGACGACCGCCTGCAAGTTCTCGTCGGCGTGGCGCGGGGCAAAAGCACGCTCACCAATACGACGACCAACGTGGCCGACGACCGCAAGGCCACGACCTGGCAGGCGGGCATCGGCTGGTCCTTCGACGCGAAGAAGCAGCACATGGTGTTCGTTAACCGGAGCACCAGCTACCAGCCCCAGTTTCTGTTCGATATCAATTTCGCGCCGTTGCCGCCGCTCACCGCCGAGGGGTTTGAGGGCGGACTCAAGTCGACTTGGGGCACCTCCGGTCTGTCCACGACCCTCGTGCTCTACATGCAGGAGCGCAAGGATGTCGGCCGTCAGTTCCAGGACTTCGCGTTCAATCCGCCGCGGACCTACGGCATTCTCACCCCGGGCGAGGAAGTGAAAGGCGTCGAACTGGAGGCCACCTATCAGGCGAACAAACAGCTCAACTTCACGGTTCTATACGCCCAGTTCGACGGCAAGATCACCGGCGCGCCTCCCGGCCGCAATGCCATCATCGGGCAAGAGCTGCCGCGGGCCCCGGAGCAATCCGCCAACATTTTGGCCAACTACAAGATCGACGGCGATGGGGCGCTGGGCAGGACCCGGTGGACTCTCGGCGCGAATTGGAAGAGCAAGACGTGGCTGGATACCGGACTCAACACGAACACCTTCGAGCGCCGGAGTGACGGCGGCACCGTGGTGTTCGCGGTGGTCTCGAAAGAGTTCCCGCTGGCCGACAAGCGCGCTATCACCGTGCGGCTTAATATCGGCAACATCTTCGACCGCGACTACATCAGCGAGGGCTTCACGTTCGGCGAGAAACGCACGTTCCGCCTCAGCGCCGACTACAAGTTCTAAGGTCGACTTCCTGTCTCATCCGCGCGTTTGCGCAGGCGGACGTGCCCTCCGGCGCGGCCGCCTTTTTTTGCACTCCCTCCGCTCCCATGCTTGCTGCCATTGACTTCCAGCTCACCCGTTATTCCGGCAATCCGATCCTTTCCCCGCTGCTTGGTTCAGCTTGGGAAGGCGAGGTCACGACCAACCCCGGCGCGTGGTATGACGCCGACCGCCGCGAAGTCATCCTGCTGTATCGTGCGGCGGGCGCGGATCACGACCACGTGGTCCATTTCGGCCTCGCCCGTAGCCGCGACGGTTATCATTTCGACCGGGTCAGCCCGACTCCGGTCGCCTCTCCTCTCGCGCTCACATCTGACGGTGGCTGCCTGGAGGATCCGCGCATCGTGAAGTTCGGCGAATGGTTCTATGTGACGGTCGCCTCGCGACCGTTTCCGCCGGGCCGTTACTGGGAAAACAAGTCGCCGTTGGGTCGTGCCCATCAGGCGTTCCCGGCCGAGTTCCCGGTCGCCCTTCGGCAGAACCTGACGTCGACCCACCTCTTCCTGACGAAGGACTTCAAGTCCTGGATTCGCGCAGGCCGGCTCACCGACCCGACACTCGACGAACGCGACGTGGTGATCTTCCCCGAGCAAATCGCCGGCCACTGGTTCACGTTACACCGGCCCATGCAGTGGCACGGTGAAGGTTATCAGAATGCCCATCCGGCGATCTGGATCGCCCGGAGCGATGATCTGCTTGCCTGGAAAAAACTCGAACTGCTGGCCAAGGGCGAACAGCCGTGGGAGCAAAAAATCGGGGCGAACAACCCACCGCTGAAGACCGAGGCCGGCTGGCTGCAGATCTATCACGGAGTGGGGGAAGACAAACAGTATCGCCTGGGCGCGTTGCTGCTCGACCGCGACGACCCCCGCAAGGTCACCCACCGGACCCGACAACCCATCTACGAGCCGCAGGCCGACTATGAGACCAAGGGTATCTACAACGGCGTGTGTTTCCCCTGCGGCCATGCGCTGATCGACGGCACCTATTTCCTCTACTACGGCGGGGGCGACGTAGTGTGCGCCGTGGCGACCAGCCCGCTCGAAAAACTCCTCGCCTGCCTCCTCGCACAGCCGGTGCGCGGTTGGGATGTCTCCGTGAATTTCCGACCGCACCCGCCGTCGGCCTGCGGCTGAGCGGGCGTGGTCTTGCCGGGGATGCGTCAAGCGGGCTACGGTTTCTTCCACCCTATGGTCAACCAGCACGACATCGCTCGCTCGCTCGGGTTTTCGCAGACGACGGTCTCGCTCTCCCTCCGGAAGCACCCGTCGATCCCCGCCGCCACGATCCGCGCCGTGGAGACGGCGGCACGGCGCCTGGGATATCTGCCCGACCCTCTGGTCTCGGCGCTGATGGCGCAGCGGAAGAAACGCCCCACCACCGCGCTCCGTGCGAAAATCGCGTTCCTCACGCCGTTCACCGCCGAGGGCGTGTGGCCGAGCGCCTACGCCACCGGCTGCTTCGCCGGCGCGCAAGTCGCGGCCCGCGCGCGCGGGTATCTTTGCGAGCCTGTCTCGCTCTGGCAGCCCGGCATAGACGGCGCGCGGCTGAGCCAGATCCTTTGGACGCAGAACGTGCAGGGCCTGATCATCGCGCCGCTGCCCGTGGACGTGCCGCCGGTGCAACTCGACTGGCGGCGCTTCGCGGCGATCAGTCTCGATTACTCGATGGCGCATCCGAAGCTGCATCGGGTGGTGGATGATCATGCCTTTTGCATCGAGCGCGTGATCGGGGAGGTCGCGCGTCGTGGCTACCGGCGTCCGGGACTGATCCTGCGCGCCTCGCAGGATGTGCGCACGCATCACAGCCGGCTCGGCGTTTTTTTGGTGCAAAGCCGGCTTCATCCCGAGTGGAGCGCGGTGCCGCCGTTGATCTTGCCCGAAGATCGCTGGGACGAGCGGCTCTTCACCGCATGGCTCAAGCGCGAGCGACCCGATGTCCTGCTCACCGAGGACAAGGAAGTGCCCTTGAGCGTGCGCAAACTCGGCCTCCGCGTGCCGCGTGACGTGGGCATCGCGTTTTTCTACAAAGAGCAGTCGGCCCGCCAACTGAGCGGGTTGCAGATCGACTCCAAGCACGTGGGCGCCATCGCGGCCACCGTGCTGATGCGCATGATCGAGACCAACGAGCGTGGCCGCCCGCCCGCGCCCACGACGACGCTGATCGAAGCGTTTACCTGGCACGATGGCCGCACGCTGCGCCGGCCGCCCGCGGCGGGCGAGAAGCCGAAAAAGCCGTGAGCGACCCGCTGGTATCGCTTGGGCCCGTCGCGCGGGTGCGCGGTTCCTTCTCGCACGTGCGGGCGGCGTTGGCGCGCGGCCGGATCACGGTTGGATTTCTCGGCGGCTCGATCACCGCCGCGCGCACCGGAACCCGCTGGCCGGAGCCGTTTCTTGCGGGGCTCCTCGCCACTTATCCGGGGCTGCGCGTCGTGGTGGAGAACGCCGCCATCGGCGCCACGGGCAGCGACCTCGCCGTGTTTCGGGCGCAGCGCGACATCATCGCCCGCGGCTGCGACCTCGTCTTCGTCGAGTATTCGGTAAACGACTTCGACCAGCCTACCGGGCAACGCCGCCGCACGCGCGAAGGGCTGGTCCGGCAACTCCTCGCGGCGCCCTGCGATGTCGTGATCGTCCACGCGTTTCGCCAGGAAATGTTGCCCGATCTCCTCGCGGGCCGGCTCGCGGCATCGGTGGCGGAGTTTGAAGAACTCGCCGCGCACTACGATATGAGTTCCGTGGACATGGGCCTCCACGCGTTGCGTGAGGTGCGCGGCGGCCTGCTGAAATGGGAGGAGTGGCTGCCGGACGGCCTGCACCCCGAGCAGCGCGGGAGCCTGAGCTATGCGCAGAGCGTGAATGCGTTTTTCGCCGATGCGCTGGCCCGGCCCGCGGGGAGCGCCGAGGGTCGGGAGCGCCTGTCTGTGCCGCTCTCAGCGGGCGCCTGGGAACGTGTTAGTTTCGTCCCGTTTTCCGAGGTGGAACTCGATGGTCCATGGACGGTCCGGCGCTGGGTCTCCGATGCCTGGATCGATCAGGTGCTCCACTGCACCGCGCAAGACGCGACGCTTCGGTTTAAATTTACCGGACGCGGTCTCGTGCTCGGCTTCGACTTCGGCCACGCATCGGGCGAGATTCGCTACCGGATCGACGGCGGCGCGTGGGAGCAGACCCACCGCGAGCGTTTCGCTTGGCACGGCGACTCTGGCTGGTTCCGTCCCACGCTGATTGCCGACGATCTCACGACCGGCAATCACACCTTTGAATTGAAGGCCATCCCGGCCCTGCACGCGGGTCGCGTCGCCGCCGGCACCACCGTGGCGTTCTTCGGGGTGATGCATTGAGCCGTTTTCTCCGAGACCGCACGCCATGGATGCATCGATGTTCAACCTGACTTGCCGGCGCTTTGGGCGGGCACTTCGCGGTTTCTTGTTCCTCGCGCTTGCCGCTTCCGTGTCGGCGCAGAGTGCGGGCGACTTCGCGACGGTTCGCGCTCGCTTCCGGGCAGGGCAGACCGGCGGTGATAACCTCAACGCTGCCGACGCCACGCTCTCGGCCAAAGTCGCGACGCTAAACGCCACCGCCCAAACCCACTGGACCAATCTCAACAAATCCGCCACCCGCACTTCGCTCTGGAGCGACCTCACAGTTACCGCCGGCAAGTCCGACACCATCACACCGCTCTTTGATCGAATAAAAACGCTCGCCGCCGCCTACGCAACCAACGGCGCCGCCCTCAAAGGCAACACGGCGTTGCGCGACGATACCGTGTCCGCGCTCCAGTGGCTCAACACCAATCATTACAGTTCCAGCCGACCGTTCTTCGACAACTGGTTTCCGTGGCACCTCGGTATTCCGCTCACTCTCGTCGACACCTTCGCCTGTCTCCACGACGGCCTGACGGCGGCGACGCGGACGTCGCTCTACTCCAGTTACGCGGCCGCAATCGACTTCTACCAGAGCACCGCCGGTCCCACCTTTGCGAACACCGGAGCCAACCGTGTCTGGCGCTCTCGCATCGACGTCGGTCTGGGCGCGGCCCTGGAAAGTCCATCCCGCCTGGCCGCCGGGCGCGACAAACTCTCGGTCGTGTTGCCCTATGTGACCAGCGGCGACGGATTCTACACCGACGGGTCCTTTATCCAGCACAACACCCACAGTTACACCGGCGGCTACGGACTCTATCTCATCGGCGATCTTTCCGCTGTCCTCGAGGCCGTCGCCGGCACGCCATGGGCGGTGACCGACCCGAACCTTGCCAACGTTTTCCGCTGGGTCGAGGACGCCTACGACCCGGTAATCTTTCGTGGGGCGATCATGGACATGACCCGGGGCCGCGAAATCTCCCGCTCGGGTTCGACCGATCATGCAGCGGGACACCCGACGCTCACCGCGATCGCGCGCGTGGCGCAGTTTGCCGACGCCGAGACCGCCGCGCGGTTGCGCGCCATCGTCAAGGGCAACATCCAGTCAGACGCCTTCCGCAATTTCATCGCGTCCGCCGGACTATCGGCTGCCGGTCTGGTTAAACCGCTGCTCGACGATCCTGCCATCGGCTCGCGCGCGCCCCGGATCGGATGCTTTGTCTTCGCCGGCATGGACCGCGTCGTGCACCAACGCGGCGACTGGGCCTACGGCATCAGCCTCTCGTCCAAGCGCATTTCCAAATACGAAAGCATCAACGCCGAGAATCTCCGCGGCTGGTATCTCGGCGATGGGGCGTCCTACCTCTACAACGGCGACCTCGCTCAATATGCCGACCAATACTGGCCGACGGTGGATCCCTACCGGCTCGCCGGCACGACGGTCGACACACGCCGCCTCGCTGACGCCGGGACCAGAAGCCCCAACACGACCGATCCGCGCACGAGCAAAGCGTGGGTCGGCGGCTCGACGGTCTTGGGAGAATTCGGCAGCGCCGGCATGGATCACGAGGCCGCGCAATCCGACCTACGCGCGAAGAAATCCTGGTTTCTCTTCGACAACGAAGTGGTGCACCTCGGCGCCGGCATCGTCACGAGTGCCGACAACCCCAATGCAGTCGAAACGATCGTCGAGAATCGCCGGATAGGCGGCGCCGGCAACAGCGGCGCCTCCGTCTTCACCGCCAACGGCGCGATTCGTGCCGCTACTGCCGGAACCACCGAAAACCTCGCGTCCGTCGCCTATGCGCACATGGCCGCTCCGATGCAGGCGGCGTTCGGCAACGGTGACATCGGCTATTTTTTCCCTTCGCCCGCGACGCTGCAGGCCCGGCGGGAAACCCGCACCGGCAGATACACCGATATCAACCAGGGGCCGTTCACCAATTCGACCCTGCAGAGTCGCGCTTATCTCACGCTTTGGTTCGACCATAGCGCTCAACTCACCGCACCCGGCGCGAGTTATTCCTACGTGGTCTTGCCGGGCGCCACACCCGCGCAAACCGCGGCGTATGCCCAAAGTCCGGACGTTGAGATTCTCGCCAACACCACGTCTGTGCAGGCCGTGCGTGACCGCGCGCTGAAGGCGACCGGGCTAAATTTTTGGGCGCCGGCCACGGTTGCCGACTTTTCTTGCGATAGCCCGGCGTCGCTCACGGTGCTGGAGCGAGACGGCCAGCTTCATCTTGGACTTTCGGATCCCACTCAAGAGAACACCAACGCCATCACGATCGAACTGCCTTACGGCGCCGAGTCGGTCGTCGCAGCGGACTCGCGGGTCACCGTCGTCTCACTCGCACCGCGTCTCCGGCTGCAGATCGCCGTGGCGGGCACCCGCGGTCGCAGTGTGCCGGCAAGTTTCAGGCTGATTGCGCCGGTCACGTCCGCCCCGGTGATCGCCGGCCAGCCAGCCAGCGTCGCACTCGCCGCCGGAACTACGGTTGCCTTCAACGTCAATGCGGTCGCCCAGCCCGCCGCGACCTACCAGTGGAGCAAGGATGGCGTGCCGGTGGTGGGGGCCACCGGAGCCGCGCTCATTTTGCCGGGCATTTCCGCAGCCGACGTCGCCAGCTACACCTGTTTGGTCGCGAACGGCCTTGGCTCAGTTACCACCAATCCGGCGAAACTGACATTGGCCGGCGCGGTGCCCGACAACCGCCCGCGGCTCGCCAACCTCTCGATCCGTAGCGTCGCCGGAATCGGCGATCAGACATTGACCGTCGGATTCGTGATGGGCGGCGCGGGCACCTCCGGAGCGCGGCCGCTGCTCATCCGTGGCATCGGACCGGCGCTCGCCGGATTTGGCGTAACGTCGGTCCTCGCGGATCCGGCGCTGACGGTTTTCGCCGGCCAGACCGTCGTGGCGGCCAATGACAACTGGGGCGGCGACGCACAGATCGCCGCAGTCGCGAGTGCGGTCGGGGCATTCGCGCTCCCCTCGGTTTCAGGCGCCGACGCCGCACTGTTGCGCAACGGCCTGGAAGCCGGAGCCTACACGGTGCAGATAACCGGAGTGGGTGCGGCGACGGGCACCGCTCTCGCCGAAATCTATGACGCCAATCCCGCCGGCGTGGCGGAAAGCAAGCTCTCGCGGCTCATCAATCTCTCCGCGCGCGCGCGCGTCGGCACGGGCAGCGACGTGCTCGTGGCAGGTTTTGTTATCTCCGGCGCGCTGCCGCAAACTATGCTCATCCGCGCCATCGGCCCCACGCTCACGGCGTTCGGCGTCGGCGGCGTGCTCGCCGATCCCCGCCTCGAAATCTACTCCGGTCCCACCAAGATATACGAAAACGACGACTGGGGCGGCGCGACTGCTTTCACGACGGTCGCGAACCGCATCGGTGCCTTTCCGCTGCCCGCCTCCTCGCGCGATGCGGGACTGATTCTCACCTTACCGCCCGGCGCTTACACGGTCCATGTGAGCGGAGCGAACCCTTCCTCCGGGGTCTGCCTGATCGAGGTCTACGAAGTGCCTTAGTTTGTGAACCTACCCCGTTCATTACCATTCCCCGCGCCGGCTCCCGCAAACTCCGCTCCGCGCAGCCCGATAACGTGGAGCGGGGGTTCGCCTGCCTGCACGTTGGGCGGACTCTTGCTCATTTTCTTCGGTCTTTTGTGGGGGCGCCGATTCGCGATCCCAAGCATCTGCGGGGATTCTGGCTGCTCCGGCCGGACGGCTCGCTGAGCGAAACCGGACGCTATTTTCGAGACCTGTGGTTGCGCTGATGGCTCTTGAACTAATCGGTAAAAGCAATCCCGGGGTTGCGACGGAGGCCGTGGGTCCCTGACTGAGCCCGGTTGGTGGCAATGGGCAACCCTGCCCAGCGCCGGTCGCGCCATCCCTTTACCCTATGACCCCGCTGCATTGGTTCGATTACTCCATTCTCGGCACCTACCTGCTCGTCTCGCTGGTGGTCGGTGTGTGGATGTGCCGCCGCGCCTCGAAGGACGGCGAGAGCTATTTCCTGGGGGGACGCACCCTGCCTTGGTGGATCAGCGGTATCTCGCTCGCCGCCACGAGCCTCGCCTCGGATACGCCGCTCGTGGTGACCGAGATCGTGCGCGGGCGCGGCATCGAGCGGCTGTGGTGGCTCTTCGCGAGCACGCTCACGCTGATCGTGGGGGTTTTTCTTTTTGCCCGGATGTGGCGGCGTCTGGAAGTGGTGACCGACGCGGAATTTTGCGAGAAACGCTATGACGGGAAGGCGGCGGCGGTGTTGCGCGGGGTGCGGGCTTTCATGAGCGGCGTCGTGGGCAATCTCCTGGTGATCGCGTGGGTGACGCTGGGGATGGCGAGCATCCTCACCGTGATGATGCCCATCAACCAATGGGCCGCCGTCGGCCTGGCCATGGGCGTCACGCTCATCTACACCATGCTCGGCGGATTGTTGGGCGCGGTCATGACGGACTTGCTCCAATTCGTGATCGCCATCGCCGCGATGATCGCGCTGGCCGTGATCGCGGTGATGGGTTTCGGCGGGATGGACAAGGTCTTGGAAGCCGTGCGCGTGGCGCCGGGCTACGGCGAACGCACGCTCTCGATGTTTCCCGACTTCACCGGCGGCAGCCTGGACCTCGCCTGTTTCACGATCATCATCGCTCTCTGGTGGGGCGACGCCGGCGGCTACGTCATGCAACGGCTGAGCGCGTGTCGCAACGAGGGCGACGCGGTCAAGGCGATGCTCTTCTTCGCGGTCTGGCAGGCGGTGCGTCCGTGGATGTGGGTCGTGGTGGCGCTGGTCTCGATTGCGGTGTTTCCCGTGCTCACCGCACCCAACACCGACACCCACGCCTACGCGCTCGTGATGAACAAATATCTCGGCGTGGGCATGCGCGGCCTGCTGATCACCGCCTTTGCGGCCGCATTCATGTCCACCATCACGACGCAGCTCAACTGGGGCGCGTCGTATCTGATGGGTGACATCTATTGCCGGTTCTTCCGCCCAAAGGCGGCTGGGCGGGAATACATTCTCGTTTCGCGGGGGCTCACCGTGCTGCTGGCGGCGGCGGGTATGGCGCTCGTGCCGCTGTTGTCTTCGGTCACACAGGCGTGGGAGTTCCTTGCGCTGCTCACCGCGGGCAGCGGGTTGTTCGCCGTCTTCCGTTGGTTCTGGTGGCGGCTCAACGCGTGGACGGAACTCACCGCGATGATCGTCGGACTCGCGTGCGCGATCGGCAACCTCCTGCTGATTCGCTTTGCGCCGCAATGGGTGGTGTTCGGCGCACCGTGGGTGGAGTTGCGCTTTGAGATCAAACTCGCGCTCTTCACCGCGCTGGTGGTGCCGCTCAGCCTGCTGGTCACGTTCCTGACCAAGCCGGTCGGCCGGGAGAAGCTCGAGGCGTTCTATCGCAAAGTGCGCCCGGGCGGCTGGTGGGGCGGCGTCGGCGCGGAGGTGCGCGCGCTGCCGGGATGCGTGGTCAACGCGAGTTCGCTCAGCGCGATCGCCTGGGGTCTCGCACTTTGTCTCGGCTCGGCGCTCGCCGTAGGCTACTCGGTGTTGATGCGGCCCGGTCCGGCCGCGGCGGGAGTCGCGCTCGCGCTCGTGGGCGCGGTCGGCATCGCTTTTTGGTTTCGACGCGAGCGGATCACCGCCCGAGGGGCTTCCGAGTAACCCGCAACGTGTCATCCCCGATCGATCTGAGCGTCGGCACGTGGTCGCTCACCGGCTGGCGGCCAAGACGGGGCTGACGGCCAGCAGGACGGCCAGCAGGAACGGGAGGGCTTTTTTCATGGCGAAATCAGGCGGCGGCTTTTTCCTCGGGCACCCAGGACAGGGCGAGGGCGGCCAGCACCAG
>Ga0163146_10006321_pt1 | contig 13474 bp, 11 predicted proteins | sample OliLakLV19MP7G1_FD_148648 | JGI IMG/M metagenome (GOLD analysis project Ga0163146, IMG submission 148648) | Freshwater microbial mat bacterial communities from Lake Vanda, McMurdo Dry Valleys, Antarctica - Oligotrophic Lake LV.19.MP7.G1 | ecosystem: Environmental > Aquatic > Freshwater > Lake >... | reverse complement strand
GATTCCCGTCTTGCCGGGATGCGTCGGCGTTTCCCGCAACGGGCCGAGCAGCACGAAGTCCACACCCATTTCGACAGCGCGTGCGAGTTCCTCCTTGTCATGGCATGAGGCACTGCACCACGCTACCTGCGGCCGCACTGTAGCGGCCATCAGCGCGGCGGCCGACAGATGAACGCCATCGGCGCCAGTTTCGTTTGCCAGATCCTGGCCGCCGTTGAGCAGTGCGATGCCGCCAGCAGTGCGCACCTGCCTGATTACGTTCATCGCAAAAGTTTTACGATCGGTCTCGGGCAGCGCACCTTCCCGAATCTGAACCAGCCTGAGCCCGCCGTGAATGGCCGCCTTCAACTCGCGGGTCGCGCGCGGCATTCCAACCTCCCAGGCATGCGTGATTCCACAAACCACCGGCAGTGACAGGGCTTTTAGAATGGGGGCATTGGCGGGCAGCATCGGTGCGACATCGAGCGCCCCATGCCTCTGCCATGCCAGGGTCTGACCCTCACGCGGATGCGGTTCCCCGCTCCAATCCACCACCCGATGGAAATGCAGCCGGACGGTGCCGTGCGGATACTTGTGAATCCGGGTGATCCATGGATAGGCCGCCCGAACCTCGACGCCCAGTTCCTCGCGGAGTTCGCGTTTCAACGCGTGAGCAACGGATTCCCCCGGTTCGACCTTGCCGCCGGGAAATTCCCAATAACCCGCGTACACCTTGCCCTCGGGCCGCTGCGTCAGCAGGAAACGGCCATCCGGATGTTCAATAACCGCTGCAGCGACCGCAATCTCGCGTTCACTCACGGGACGGATAGATGCATGGGGTTTTGCGGAAACGACTCAGACCATCTTGCGGCCGGTCCTGCCTTTGACCTTGTGGCTTCCGGCATAGTCCCGGGCGAAATGCCAGGCGACCCGGCCGCTGCGGGATCCGCGCGTCAGGGCCCATTGCAGCGCTTCGTTACGGGACCTGGTCCGCTCCTTTTCCGGAACACCTAACTGGCCCAGCCAATAGTCGACGATCGCGAGATACTCGTCCTGATCGAAGGGATAGAAGGAGACCCACAGGCCGAAACGTTCCGACAGGGAGATCTTTTCCTCGACCGTCTCACCCGGGTGAATTTCCTCGCCGAGATACTTGGTCTCCAGATTCTCCTGCATATACTCGGGCATGAGATGGCGCCGATTGGAGGTGGCGTATATCAGCAAGTTGTCCGAAGTGGCGGAAATGGAGCCGTCGAGGACGACCTTCAGCGCCTTGTAACCCGGCTCGTCGGCATCGAAGGAAAGGTCGTCGCAGAACAACAGGAGTTTATAGGGCGCATCGGCCACGAGGTCGACGATGTCGGGCAGGTCTATCAGATCCTGCTTTTCCACTTCGATCAAACGCAGTCCCCTGGCAGAGAATTTATTGAGAACCGCTTTCACCAGTGAAGATTTTCCGGTGCCGCGCGCGCCGGTCAGCAAAACATTGTTGGCGGTCAACCCCTCGATGAACTGGCGGGTGTTTTGCTCGACCAGGTCGATTTGATCGTCGATTCCCTGAAGATCGGCAAGGCCGATTTTGTGGGGGTGGGCCACCGGCTGCAGGAATCCCGTATTGCCGCGCTTGCGCCAGCGAAATGCAATCGACGACTTCCAGTCCGGCGCCGACACCTTGTGCGGCAAGGTTGCTTCGAACCGCTCCAGCACCTGCTCCACCCGCTTCAGTATTTTTTCCAGATCTGCCATGCGTTTGGGTTACGGCTATCAGCTGCGGTAATCGGCGTTGATGCTGACGTAGTCGTGGGACAAATCGCAGGTCCACACGGTGGCAGCGGAAGTCCCGCGAGCGAGCACCACGCGAACCATGATCTCCTGTTGCTTCATGACTTTCTGGCCGTCCTCTTCGCGATAGCTCGGGGACCGCCCGCCGCCTTTCGCCACCATGACATCATCGAGATACAGATCGACTTTTGACACGTCAAGATCCTCGATGCCGGCATAACCGATGGCGGCAAGAATGCGTCCTAGATTCGGGTCGGAAGCGAAAAAAGCCGTTTTGACGAGCGGCGAATGCGCGATGGAGTATCCCACCTTCCGGCATTCGGTCTCGCTCATGCCGCCCTCGACCCGGATAGTGATGAATTTAGTGGCGCCTTCTCCGTCGCGGACCAGCGCCTGCGCAAGGAATAACGAAACTTCGGTCACCGCATCCAGGAAAATCTTGAATTCCGGCGAATCCGATTTGCTGATTTCGACCGTTCCAGATTGACCGGTTGCAACGAGAATGAATGAGTCGTTGGTGGACGTGTCGCCGTCGACCGTAACACAGTTGAACGTACGCTCCGCGGCATAGGTAGTTGCCTGCTGCAACAACGACGGCTCGATTCGCGCATCAGTCGCCATGAATCCAAGCATCGTTGCCAGGTTCGGCCGGATCATCCCCGAGCCTTTCGCTATGCCGGTCAGCGTCACCTGCTGGCCACCGAGGTTGATGCGTTTCGAATACGCCTTGGCGACGGTGTCGGTGGTCATGATCGCTTGCGCCGCGAGCGCCCAGTTGTTGTCGCGGAGATTGGCCACGCAGCCCGGCAGTCCGGCAACGATACGCTCCATCGGCAGGGGCTCCATGATCACGCCTGTGGAAAACGGCAGGACCTGGGTGGCGTTGCAGTCCAGCAGTTTTGCTACGGCTTCACAGGTCTGTGCTGCCCGCAGCACTCCATCGTCTCCTGTACCCGCGTTGGCACAGCCCGTATTGACCAGCAGGGCGCGGATCTGGCCGCCGTGCAGATGAGACTTCGCCAGAGTGACGGGAGCCGCGCAGAACCGGTTGCGGGTAAACACGGCGGCGACACGGCTGCCGGGCGCCAGGGTCATCAGCATCAGGTCCTTGCGATTGGGCTTCCGGACCCCGGCTTCAGTCACGCCGATTTTCACGCCCTTCACCGCAAACAGCGAAGCGGGATCCGGCGCCGCCAGGTTTACAGCCATCGCCGCGTCAATCCAGCTTGCCGTGGCATTGCTTGTATTTCTTGCCTGATCCGCAGGGGCAGGGATCGTTACGCCCCACTTTCTGGCCGCGGACGAAAGGCGTTTCCTTATTGTCCGCGTTCGCCTTTTCCAGCGCCTCGTCATAGCCAGCATGCTGGTATTGCACGTTCTTCAGTTCCGTCTGCTCCTGCTTCTCGACGACGGTCTCGACTTCTTCCTCGGTCTTGATCATGACGACCATCAGGATGCGGGTCACCTCGGTGCGCACCGCCTCCAGCATCAGCGAGAACAGGTCGAAGGCTTCGCGCTTGTACTCCTGTTTGGGATTCTTCTGCGCGTAGCCTCGCAAATGGATGCCCTGGCGCAAATGGTCGAGCGCCGACAGGTGCTCGCGCCAGTGCGTGTCGAGGCTTTGCAACATCATTGCTCGCTCGAACGCATGAACCCTCCCGGTGTCCAGCCCTCCGAACTTCTGCTCATAGAACCTGTTGGCGGCCTCGACGATGCGGGCGCGCAGGCTTTGTTCGTCTAGCGACGTTTCCTCGTCCAGCCATTTGCCGATCGGCAGATTCAGGCCCAGTTCTCCGGCGAGGGTTTTCTCGAGCCCCGGGATGTCCCATTGCTCGTCGATGCTCTCCGGCGTGATGTGCTGCGAGATCAGAGCATCGACCGTCCCCTCGCGCATGGAGCGGATCGTTTCCGAGATGTCGGTGGCCTCGAGCAGTTCGTTGCGCTGCGTGTAGATGACCTTGCGCTGGTCGTTGGCGACGTCGTCATACTCCAGCAACTGCTTGCGGATGTCGAAGTTGCGAGCCTCGACCTTGCGCTGCGCATTTTCGATGGCCCGGGTAACCCAAGGATGCTCGATCGCCTCGCCCTCGGGCATCTTGAGACGATCCATGATCGAGGCGACGCGGTCCGAAGCGAAAATGCGAAGCAGCGGATCCTCCAGCGAAAGATAGAAGCGGCTGGAACCCGGGTCGCCCTGCCGGCCCGAACGGCCGCGTAACTGATTGTCGATGCGCCGCGATTCGTGGCGTTCCGTGCTCACGATGTGGAGGCCACCGGACGCAACGACCTGTTCGTGCAGTTTCTGCCATTGGGATCTCATTTCAGCAACGCGCCGTTCCTTATCCGGGTCCAACAAATCGGCGTCGTTCTGCACCTTGTTGATTTCCGGCTCGGGATTACCGCCCAGCACGATGTCGGTACCGCGGCCCGCCATATTGGTCGCGATCGTTACCATCTTGGGGCGTCCGGCCTGTGAAACGATCTCCGCCTCGCGCGCGTGCTGCTTGGCGTTAAGGACCTGATGCGGAAGCTTCTCGTTCTCCAAAAGCTTGGCCAGCAATTCGGAGTTCTCGATTGACGTGGTGCCGACCAGCACTGGCTGGCTGCGCTGGTAGCAATCTCGGATGTCAATGATCACCGCCCCATATTTTTCCTTGGCGGTACGGTAAACCTGGTCCATCCGATCTTCCCGGACCATCGGCTGGTGAGTCGGGATGAGCATCGTCTCCAGGCCATAGATCTGCTGGAACTCGTAGGCCTCGGTATCCGCGGTGCCGGTCATTCCCGCGAGCTTCTTGTAAATGCGGAAATAGTTCTGGTAGGTGATCGAGGCGAGGGTCTGATTCTCGCGCTGGACCTTCGCCCCTTCCTTCGCTTCGATGGCCTGATGCAGGCCGTCGGACCAGCGGCGTCCGGGGGTTAGCCGCCCAGTGAATTCGTCGACGATGACGACTTCCCCGTTCTGCACCACATAGTGCTGGTCGCGATGGAACAGGGAATGCGCCCGCAACGCCGCATAGAGATGATGCATCAGGTTGATATTGGTGGCGTCATAAAGGCTGCCGTTCTCGGGCAGAAGGCCCGCCTGCGTCAGCATTTCCTCGGCGCGCTCATGCCCGGCTTCGGTGAGAAGAACCTGGTGCGCCTTCTCGTCGACCGTGAAATCGCCGGGGCCATTCTCTTCCTTCACCCGAACCAGCCTGGGTACCACCTCATTCATGCGGTGATAGAGCTCGGTACTGTCCTCAGCCTGCCCGGATATGATGAGCGGCGTGCGGGCTTCATCGATAAGAATCGAGTCCACCTCGTCGACGATGGCGTAGTTCATGGGTCTCTGCACCCGCTCGGACGCCTGGAACACCATGTTGTCGCGCAGGTAATCGAACCCGAACTCGCTGTTGGTGCCGTAGGTAATGTCTGCGGCATAAGCTTGCTGCTTGAGCTCATGCTCCATCTGCGACAGGTTCACGCCGACGCTGAGGCCAAGGAACCGGTAGACCCGCCCCATCCATTCGGCATCGCGGTTGGCAAGATAGTCGTTCACAGTCACGACATGCACGCCTTTTCCGGCAAGTGCATTCAGATATGCGGGAAGCGTGGCAACGAGCGTTTTGCCTTCGCCGGTGCGCATTTCCGCTATCTTGCCGTTATGCAGCGAAATCCCGCCCAGGAGCTGGACATCAAAATGCCGCATGTTGAGGACGCGGCGGCTCGCCTCGCGCACGGTAGCGAATGCCTCTACCAGAAGATCGTCAAGCGCTTCGCCATCGCGGACGCGTTGCTTGAACGCTTCCGTCCGCGCGCGCAATGCCGTGTCGTCCAGTTTTTTGAGTTCCGGTTCCAGCGCGTTGATAGCCTGGACGGCGTGAGCGAATTTGCGTAACAGCCGGTCATTGCGGCTGCCGAATACTTTTTTGAGGATGCTCGTGATCATTTAGCAGGGTTCCCAATGCAAGAGGGGTGGGGACATGCGCCCCCACCCCTCTCCTGAAATACTTTCTACGATCCGTTCAACCCGGAACTTTCAGGAAGCGCGCGGGATTCTGTGGGGCTCCCCATTGGCGCACTTCGAAGTGCAGATGCGTTCCCGTCGAACGGCCCGTGTTTCCGACCTCGGCGATTCTCTGTCCGCGCAATACGACATCACCAACTTTTGCTATGAGTTTCGATGCATGGGCGTAGCGGGTGACGAGCCCATTGCCGTGATCGACCTCAATCATATTACCATACTGGGGGTGAGCCTCAGAGAACACCACGACGCCTCCGGCGGCGGCGGTAACGGCCTCGCCTTCGGCGGCCATGAAATCCATTCCCTCGTGAAATGCATTCCAGCCCGTAAACGGATCAATGCGCCAGCCGAAGTTCGACGAATACCATCCGGTAGACACGGGAAGCTCGGTGGGCAACAACTGTTTTTTCGCGTGGGTGATGGTAAACATGGATTCCAGCACGCCGAGCTTGTCGGTACGATCATCTACCTGCAGTGCCATCTGATCCAGCTTCTCCCCCAGTTCGGCCATGGATAATTCCTTGGCTGGGGTCATCGTCGACATCGGGCCGCCACGCGCCGGCGGCTGATCGAACATGAACTCCTGCGGCTTGATGCCCGCCAGTTTGGTCAGTCGCTCGCCCAAGGTATCCAGCCGCAGCAGCTTCGCCTGCATTTCTCCAAGGCGGGCGGCCATGGTGTCCAGGCTTTCGCGCAGATAGGATTGGGTTTTGCGGGTCTGTTCGGCCTGCACGGCTTCCAGCAGCGATTGAAGATAGGGGCTCTGGTTGGTGACCGCATAGCGCAGGGAGAAATAGTTCATCAGCACGGCGAGCGAGACAACCATCAGGCACAACAGCAGGCCGAGAAACAGGACCTGGGGCGTACTCACGGTATAGCTTCGCGCCTGCGCGAACTTGTTGGAAACCAGAATAATATTCATGTTTCCCCTTTAAAATCCTTCCAATCAGACCTTCGTGAACAGCGACCGCATCGGACTTCTTCTCCGGCAGCTTCCGGAATTGCAGGGGCTGACTCGCCAAGTCAAGCGGCTTTCCGCCCTGCAAGCAACTCTCGCGGACGCCCTGCCGGCCAACCTCGCGGGCTCTGTTGCACTGGCTATTGCGGAAACTGGCGAACTCGTGCTCTACGCTGACAACGGCGCGGTCGCCACTAAATTAAAACATCTGGCGCCGCGAATTCTGATTTTTTTACAACAGCGGGGAATTGAGGTTACCGGTATTCGGGTACAAATGCAAGTAGGTATCCGTCATAACCCATTGCCCCAAAAACAAATTTTCCTAAGCCCGGAGGGGCGTAAGGCAATTCAGAACTTAGCTAAACGTATTGAGAGTTCACCCTTGAAGACTGCCTTGGAACAACTCTCCCGGCGCGGAAAGCTTTCAGAAGATGGGGACTAAGCGCTCCAGTGCATATAATGCCATGACAATTATAAGAATAATCGCTCCGAGTCGTACAGTTTGCCAAGCAAACTGTTTCCATTTCAGATCTTTGGTAACGACGAACGCCACCAGCGAAACGCCGACTATCACGATCAACAGCGCTCCGAGAATTCTCAGTACAAGCATGAATTTTCTTTGGGAGGGCGCGCGGCCAAGGTCACAGCGAGGTCACAACGCGTTCAGGGCCGGCCGATCCTGACGTGGGTCAGCGCGGTGTTCAGGCCGCCTGGATCTGGAGCCTCAGGAATGCGGGGGCATCCTCGGGCTTCAGGAAAGTCACGTATTCCCAAGCTGCCTCGTCTTCCATCAGGGTTCGTAACAAGCCGTTGTTGAGGGCATGGCCGGACTTATGCGCCGAATAGGCGCCAATCACCGGGTGCCCCAAGAGGTACAGGTCACCGATCGCATCCAGCGCCTTGTGTTTCACGAACTCGTCCTCGTAACGCAGGCCATCGGCATTCAACACCCGGTATTCATCCATCACGATGGCATTGTCCAGGCTGCCGCCGAGCGCCAGGCCTTGCGCCCGCATGTTCTCGACGTCCTGCATGAAGCCAAACGTACGCGCCCGGCTCACCTCCTTAATATAAGAGGTGTACTCAAAGTCCACCACCACGCGCTTGTTGGAATTCGCAAATACCGGGTGCTTGAAATCGATGCTGAAATCCACCCGGAAGCCGTTATAGGGCTCGAACTTCACCCACTTGTCGCCCTGCTTCACCTCGACCGTCTTCCTGATGCGGATGAACCGTTTGGCTACAGGCTGTTCCTCGATTCCCGCCGACTGCAGCAGAAACACGAATGGCGAAGCCGAACCGTCCATGATGGGCACTTCGCCAGCGGTGAGTTCGACATAAACATTGTCGATGCCTAAACCGGCAAGCGCAGACATCAGGTGCTCGACGGTCTGCACCCTTGCCCCGCTTTTTTCCAGGCAGGAGGACAGGCGCGTGTCGCCCACGGCGTAGGGGTCGGCCTTGATGTCGACGACGGGATCGAGATCCACTCGCCGGAACACGATGCCCGTATTCGGCGCAGCAGGCCGCAACGTGAGATACACCTTTTCTCCCGTATGCAGCCCCACACCTGTGGCGCGAACAATGTTTTTCAGCGTGCGTTGTTTGATCATGTCAATGCACTCCCGCAGTGCGACCTCGTGGACCACTCTCCGCAGTCAATGATAAATATATGATTAGATTACCATAGCTGCTGGCGAAAATCCACCGTCCGGATTTCATGCCGTGATGCAACAATGCTGTTGGTCTTGGTCGCCTAATCCGCCTGTTTACGCAGAAATGCCGGAATGTCGAGCATGTCGACGCCGGATTGCCTCATCGCCTCCACTGCGGCATCCCTCGAGCGACGGCGCATTACTGCCGGCGCTTCCAGATCGCCATAGTTCACCTCCAGCGGCATGAAGTCCGTGCCCGTTTTTACGACGCTCAACGGCTTCTGCTGATGGCGGTTGACCGCTCCGCCAAGCCCGGTGGCAACCATGGTGACCCGCAGCCTGTTTTCCATCGTTTCGTCTATTACCGTGCCCACGATGACGGTGGCGTCTTCTGCGGTGAAACCCTTGATGGTGTTCATCACCTCGTGCACTTCCTTCATTTTCAAGCTGTTGCTCGCCGTGATATTCACCAGCACGCCGCGCGCACCCGCCAGGTTGACGTCTTCCAGCAGCGGACTCGCCACTGCCTGTTCCGCCGCCAGGTGGGCGCGATCTACCCCAGATGCAACCGCAGAACCCATCATTGCCATTCCCATTTCCGACATGACGGTACGCACGTCCGCAAAGTCGACGTTAACCAGGCCCGGACATTTGATGACCTCCGCAATGCCGGCGACCGCGCCGTGCAAAACCGTGTTTGCCGCCTTGAATGCGTCCAGCATGCTGACGTCCTCGCCAAGTACCTGCATGAGCTTGTCATTCGGGATAACGATCAGAGAGTCGACATGGCGGGAAAGTTCTTCGAGGCCCTGATTCGCCACTTTTTGCCGCTTGCCCTCGAAAGCGAACGGCTTGGTGACAACCGCGACGGTCAGTATCCCGAGTTCACGCGCCGCTTCCGCGACGATCGGCGCAGCACCGGTGCCAGTGCCGCCGCCCATTCCGGCCGTCAGGAACAGCATGTCCGCGCCCTCGATCAGCTCGATGATGCGCTCGCGGTCCTCCATCGCTGCCTCACGGCCGATGTCGGGGTTCGCGCCGGCTCCCAGCCCCTTTGTGACGTTGGGTCCGAGCTGGAGCAGCGTCTTGGCCTTGTTGCGCTTGAGCGCCTGGGAATCCGTGTTGGCGCATATGAACTCCACGCCATCCACCCCTTCGCCGATCATGTGGTCAACGGCATTGCCGCCGCAGCCTCCCACTCCAACTACCTTGATCACTGCTTCCTGAGGTTGTGTATCCACGATTTCAAACATCAGCCGTCTCCTTGGTTAGTGATTAAAAACTTTAAGAACCCAACTCCCTTGAATCCGCATTCCTAGAAATTCGTCTCGAACCATTTCTTCATGCGTCCGAGGATTTGTTTGATGGAACCGCTTTGCATTTTCTCGATCTGCTGGCGATGGTGCTGACCCATTCCGGCCATGAGCAGGCCGACTCCGGTGGAATATCGCGGGTTGCGAATCACTTCCGAGAGGCCGCCCGCATAGCCCGGCAGCCCAAGCCGCACCGGCATGTGGAAGACTTCCTCGCCGAGTTCCACCATTCCCTGCATGGAGGCGCTACCCCCGGTGATCACGATGCCGGACGAGAGCAGTTCCTCAAACCCGCTGCGGCGCAGTTCGGCCTGGACCAGGGAATAGAGTTCTTCCACTCTGGGCTCGATCACTTCAGCCAGAGTCTGGCGTGACATCTTCTTGGTTCCGCGCTCGCCCACACCGGGAACCTCGACCATCTCCTGCGGGTCGGCCAGTTCGCGCAATGCGCAGCCATAACGGCGCTTGATCTCCTCGGCCTCCTTGGTCGGCGTGCGCAGCGCCATGGCGATGTCGTTGGTTATCTGGTCTCCTGCAATCGGGATGACCGCGGTATGGCGTATTGCGCCTTGCGTGAACACAGCGATGTCCGAGGTGCCACCGCCGATGTCCACCAGGCAGACGCCCAGGTCTTTCTCGTCTTCCGAGAGCACGGCCATCGCAGAGGCAAGCGGTTGCAGGATGAGGTCATTGACCTCGAGCCCGCAGCGCCTGACGCATTTCATGATGTTCTGTGCCGCCGACACCGCGCCGGTGACAATATGCACCTTGACCTCCAGTCGTACGCCGCTCATGCCCAGCGGTTCGCGCACGTCTTCCTGCCCGTCAATCACGAACTCCTGGTTGAGCACGTGCAGGATCTGCTGGTCAGTGGGAATCGGGATCGCCTTGGCAGTTTCCACCACTCTGTCGACGTCGGTCTGCGCGACCTCCCGATCCTTGATGGCCACCATGCCGTGGGAATTGAAACTGCGGATGTGGCTGCCGGCAATGCCGGTCCAGACATCGCGAATCTTGCAATCGGCCATCAGCTCCGCCTCCTCCAGCGCGCGCTGGATCGCGTTGACGGTAGATTCGATGTTCACGACCACGCCCTTCTTCAGCCCACGGGAAGGCGAGCTGCCCATGCCGATGACTTCGAAGCCGCCCTCGGGCTTCATTTCCGCAACGATGGCCGCGATCTTGGAGGTGCCGATGTCCAGGCCCACGATCAAGTTCTTGTTATCCTTCCTGCCGCTCAATGCCATCGTTTTATCGATTCCGGTTCTTCAGGTTTTTTTCGGGGTCCACTTCAGTCCCGGACTTCTTACTGCGAAACCATTGCTGTAGCGCAGGTCGACGTGCAACGGCGACTGTGGAAGCTGGGCGATGGCTTTCGCGTAGGCGCTGACGAAGGTAGCCAGCCGGCCGTCGAGGTTATCCCTTCCCAGCTCGATCACCATCCCGTCGTCCAGTTTCAATTGCCAGGCGCGGCGCGGCGAGACACGGATCTGCGCGATCTTCCTTTCCATCGGCGCAACCATTTTCTCGAACTCTGCATAGCGGGCCACCACCTCCGCGGCCATTTCATCGGGACCGATAAACACCGGCAGGACGCTGTTGATGGCCGCCTCAAAAACCTCGCCCTGCGCATTCACCAGCCCAGTGGATCCCCAGCGCGCCAGCGGGCGATGCTCTTGCATCGCGACTTCCAGCCGGTCTGGCCAGTAGCGGCGCACATTGACCCCGCGCACCCACGGCAGCTTTTCGAATCCGGCTCGCGCCCGGGCCAGATCGACGGTGAAAAAATTCCCGCGCAGTTCGCGGGCAATCACGGCCTGCACCTGTTCCTGCGTTAGATGCGCCGCTTCTCCCGTCACCTGGATCTCGCGCAGCGGGAATATCGGCAGGTGCACGAAGTAGTGAGCGGCGCAATACAAAGCCACGGCGGCGGCTATGGCAAACAGCAGGTTCGCAGTCGTCCGCAGGCTGGCGGCGTCATCCCACATGGGCGCCCTCCAAAATTTTCAGCACAAGGTCAGGGAAGGAAATTCCCGCCTGGCGGGCAGCCATCGGCACCAGGCTGTGGCCTGTCATGCCCGGCGATGTATTCATTTCCAGGAAGCAATATGAACCATCGGCGCGAAGGATCAGGTCCGCCCGACCCCAACCTTCGCAACCCAGCACCCTGAACGCATTCAGGGTCACAGCCCGGATTTCGTCCTCGATATCCGTGGGGATGCCCGACGGGCAGTGGTACTTGGTGTCGTCGGTGAAATACTTGTTCTGGTAATCGTAGTTGCCGCCAGGCGCCTCGATCCAGATCAGCGGCAGCGCCTGGTCCCCAAGCACGGAGGCTGTAAGTTCCTTGCCGGCGATGAACTCCTCCGCCAGGACCGCGGGGTCATGGCGGGCGGCGAGTTCATAAGCCCCCGCAAGTTGCTCCGCCGACGTGACCTTGCTCAGGCCGATCGTCGAGCCCTCATGGACCGGTTTGACGATCAGCGGCAATCCGAGGGTCTGCACGACATTTTTCCAGTCCGATTTCGCTTCGAGGAGCATGTCCTGGGGCGAGGGTATTCCCACTGCCTGCCATATGAGCTTCGTTCGCCACTTGTCCATAGCCAGGCTGCTCGCCATCACGCCGCTGCCGGTATAGGGAATGCCAAGCAACTCGAGCGCGCCTTGCACCGTGCCGTCTTCTCCAAAGCGGCCATGAAGGGCAATGAAGGCGCGCTGGAAACCTTCGCGCTTCAGATCGGAAAGCGTTCGATCCGCTGGATCGAATGCGTGTGCATCCACTCCGCGCTCGCGCAGGGCGCCGAGCACCGCATTGCCGCTCAAAAGAGATATCTCCCGCTCCGCTGAGCGGCCGCCCAGTAGCACAGCAACTTTTCCAAAGTTATTCATCGTTGGTTGCCTTCACTGGCTTCGTCGCATGGGCGGCCGACACACGCCTCCACGGTCGCATCCCCATGAATGGGGCCCCTGCTCCGCGCTCCGGCGTGCCCGTTGAGGAGAACTTCAACTTTTCCCAAGGGCCACCCACTCATGCCTTTTCCTCGCCCACGATTCGCACTTCCTGCTCCAGCTTGACCCCGGTCTTCTGTTTCACCGTGTCTCGCACCAGGCCGATCAGTTCTTCGATGTCGCGCGCGGTCGCGTCACCGGCATTTATGATGAAATTTGCATGCTTCATCGAGACTTCTGCGCCGCCGATACGCCTGCCCTTCAGGTCGCAGGACTCGATCAGCCGCGCTGCAAAATTCCCCGGAGGATTGCGGAACACCGAACCGGCATTCGGTACGGCCAGCGGCTGGGTGGCGATGCGCCTTGCCAGCAGGTCCTTGATGGTTTTGCGCGCGCGTTCGCCGTCCCCCTTGCGGAAGCGGAACCATGCGGCCACGAAGAATTCATCGGCAGCGGAGAGCGGAAGGACGTGGCGATAGCCGATTGCGAACTCGCGCGGCTCGCGGATCTGCAGTCGGCCGGCACGATCAATGGTGCGTACCCTGGTGACCACGTCCCAGGTTTCCGCGCCATAGCAGCCGGCATTCATGGCAAGCGCGCCGCCGACGGTTCCCGGGATGCCGGACAGAAATTCCCCACCTTCCAAGTGATGAATCGCCGCAATGCGGGAAACCTTCGGATTGGCGACGCCGGCCTCGGCATAAATCTCGGCCATGCCGGCGTGTTCTTCCAGATGGAAACGCTTCAACGCGTTGTGGGTAAAGATCACGGTTCCTCGCAAACCGCCATCCCTTACCAGAAGGTTGCTGCCCAGACCGACGAACATGAC
>Ga0163146_10006309_pt1 | contig 13496 bp, 12 predicted proteins | sample OliLakLV19MP7G1_FD_148648 | JGI IMG/M metagenome (GOLD analysis project Ga0163146, IMG submission 148648) | Freshwater microbial mat bacterial communities from Lake Vanda, McMurdo Dry Valleys, Antarctica - Oligotrophic Lake LV.19.MP7.G1 | ecosystem: Environmental > Aquatic > Freshwater > Lake >... | reverse complement strand
GACTTACATCGATGAGCCTTTGGCGATGGTGACGTCGGCGGGCACGCAGTATTACCATCAGAGTCGGATTTACTCGGTGATGGCGCTTTCGAACCAATCTGGGCAGCTTGCAGAGCGGTACGGGTACACGCCTTACGGCAAGCGGCGGGTGGTGTCGCCTGGCGGCGCAACGTTAGCTTCGAGTGCTGTCGGGAATCAGGTCGGATTTACGGGGAGGTACCATGATGCTGAGACGTGGCTGACGTATTTCCGGGCGAGGTATCAGGATGCGGAGTTGGGGAGGTTTGTGGGGAGAGATCCGATAGGGATGGGGGATTTTCCAGCACAAGGCGGTAGTGGGCGTTCGCCCACAGTCGCTGTTCTGGCGCTCGCGAGCCGATATCGGTATGGGGGTAACTCTCCGGCCAATGCGCGTGATCCGTTTGGGCTCGAAACGGAGCAAGAATGCCTCCAAAGATCGGAGAAAGACTGTCGAGATGGTTGTGCCAGGGCGTGCATTCCGGCTGCATGCGAAGCGCTGTGCATGGGCCCGATGCGCACGGAGTGCAAGAAGGCTTGTTCCCCTTGCGTTTGGGTTCCGCGAGCAGGCTACAGCGGTTATGATGCGGTTCCTCCGAGTAGGCCCCACTTCCCCTGCCCTGGAGATCATATCCACTACTCCTCGTTCGTGGTCAGGCAAGACCCAAAAACGTGCCAGTGCTTCGAGAACCAAGAGGAGAGGGTGGAGTGCGTCGGGGGATCTAAGTCGTGATACCTCTTCGTTTGACTTGGCGTCGAACCAACATCGTCGTGCACCAGGCGGACGAGAATCTGCTGCTAACATCTCCTTTTTTCACAGAGCTGCAACAGGCCGTTCTCGACGCACGGGGGGCGCAGGGCGGTGCGGTGTTTGCTCAGCACGCTTCGACGTGCTCAGTCGTCGTATATTTCTCCCCCGCATTATCGGAGTTCGCACCCGATTTGTTGCGGCGCTGGGGCGCCTACCCTTGTGCCGAACCGCCCCGCGAGCAGCTTAGGCTGGTAGCGGGAAACTCTGAAAGCGCCGATCGCGTATTCACCGGCGCGACACGGGAGGGAGGCCGGGACGTGCTACCCGAGTTTGACGAGGTCGAATCCCCGCCTCTCGGCTGGTTGGCAGCATGGTTTCGGTCTCAATGCGACGGAGCGTGGGAGCACACTGCTGGCATCACGATAGAAACGACTGACAATCCGGGATGGTGGGTGCGCATATCAACCACTATTCCGCGTCCTGAGGAATTTTTTGATGAGTCTGACCCTCAGACGGGTACATGGCTGACCGTGTACTGGGAAGATGGAGTACTTCATGGTGCTTGCAGTCCAACTGAGCTCTGCAAGCTTCTGAGCAGGATGGTTTCGATTCTCAAGGTGTGAAGGTCCCCGAGTTGTGGGCACCCTGGAAAGCGAGAATGCGCCCGGAGTGATCCACTGGTCAAGAAACATCAACCAAGGTGTTACGCGCCAAAATGTGATCGTATGTAATAGGCGCGTGGAACTGATCCACTTTCAGGTGTTACGCGCCAGATTATCATCGTAAGCTGTTACGCACCTAAATACCATCGTAAGCCAATGCCGAATTGGCACCGTATGATTTCGCGAAGAATCCCACGTATCCATCGCAAATCAGAGCCCGTCACGTCGTAGCAAAGAGGCGTTACCCTACGACGCCACGTGCCATCTGATCGCCCATGCGCTGGGTGGCGTTACGACGTGGTAGACAAAACGAAAGCGCCCCGCAGAGCAGCAAGAGGCTGGCAGATTCGCAGACTCGCAACCTGGCAACTTGCGACGTTCAGGGGCTCACAGCGGCGTATCCAGGTCCCTCCGCCAATGGGGTTGGAGCAAGACACGGTTGACCTGTTACGCACCTAATTACCATCGTAAGCCAATGCCGAATTGGCACCGTATGATTTCCCGAAGAATCCCGAGCATTCATCGCAAATCAGAGCCCCCCACGTCGTAGAGCAAAGGGGCGTTACCCTACGACGCCACGTGCCATTTCATCGCCCATTCGCTGGCTGGCGTTACGACGTCGCGGACAAAACAAAAGCGCCCCGCAGGGCAGCAATAGGCTGCATCCACAGGGCGCCGGCGGTCGCAGACTCGCGACCTATCAACTTGCGACGTTCAGGGGCTCACAGCGGCGTATCCAGGTCCCTCCGCCAATGGGGTTGGAGCAAGACGCGGTTGACCTGTTTCAAGTCGACGGTCTTGATGCAGTCGCGCACGGCTTCTACGAGCGATGCCACGCACAGGTTTCGTGCTGAGCGAAGAATCCCTTCAGACGACCTTACGATGAGAGCGAGCGCATCGTCAGTGAAAGTGTTGTGGGCGAGAGCGACGCGATCGAGTTGGGCGTGGATGAAATCCGCCATGACATCGGGCGCGAGTTTGTGTAGCGTGACCGAGTAGGTCACGCGGTTACGGAGGTCTTCGTTGACGGTGAGAGCCAGCCTGCTCAAGAGCTGGGGTTAGCCGACGAGGATCAGGTTGTGATTCTTGGGAAAATCCTCGAAAAGAAGCCTCAATCTTTGCAGTGCGGGCACTTCCATCGGGTGCGCGTCGTCAATGATTGGGGCGAGCATTTTTCCGAGGTGATTGAGGCGCTGCGCCTCTTCGATGAGCCTGGCTTCACAGCGATCTTGTCGAACGGCTTGCCCCGCCGTCTCCTCCGCCCGCGCGAGCGCGAGCGCGAGCGCGAGCCTGGGCAAGGAGGAGACCGCGCCGCCGGAGGCACTGCCGTACAAGCGCCGTCTCAGCTACCGCACGGCTGCCGAGGAGGCGCGAGTGGAGGCAGCAAAACCAACACGGATGAGGTGTAGCGGAGCTCACTCGTCTGGGATCCTGATCGGAATGTGGTGGAGCGCCCTCCTCGGCGTTGGGCAGGCGACTGGGCTCGTATTGACGATTGTTGGTGCCGCACGCCTTGCTCCGGCTCAAGATCTTCAAGCAGCCGATTGCCATAAGCCAGTGGTTGATCGGTCAAAACCTGAGGGGGCGTCCGCTTCGCTCAGTTCCAGGCGGAGCCTAGCAGCAGGCCCGCCCACCCCAAAAGGCGCGGTCCGGCTGCCGGCAGCCACGCCCTACCGGCGGCCTCGGTGTAAGAATGCCCAAAGAATGCCCCGGTACCCAAGCAAATTGTGCCAAGAGGCAGTAAGCTGAGGGCGTGGAATCAGTTAAGGCGCAGGTACGAAACGGTCGCCTCCTTCTCGATGAACCAAGCGATTTACCCGAAGGGGAAGTTGTCGAGCTGGTCCCGCTTGATCTGGTGCTAGCAAGAAACGGCGACTATCTGGACGATACTGAACGAGCCGAGCTACACCGCGCACTTGAGGAAAGCCTTGAGCAGGCTGATCGAGGCGAAACCATGGACGCCTTTGAATTTCTTGCTCGGTTAGCGGCTAAACTGAGGGAATGCCGTTGCTCGCCGCCCTATTACGCCTGGTCACAGTCCGGTGGCTGGGCGTTTGCGTTATCCTGTTAACGCCGCTGCTCACTGCCGCTAACTCTGCGTCTGCGCATGAGCTTGTGCAGACAAAAACACGCGTCGGGGGTTTCGAGTCCGCGGCACCACTGGGCATCTGGCTCAATGGACGGTGCTGGCCGGTCGAAACTGACTGGTGATCGCCATCAAGATGAGGTCGGGCCGCTGGCGATGGTAAGCGCTGGAGCTGACAATGACGGCGGGTCGCTTCTTGGTCGTGCTCTGGTCGGTAAACGGAAACGGAACGAGCACGATGTCCGCAAAATCAAAGCTTGTCGTATTCGGCATCGTCGTCGTTGTCCCAGATTTTGGCGAAAGCGTGCTCGGAGAGCGCAGTTGTCGTGCGCGAAAGCTGCTGCTCGTCGGTCTTGAGTTTGAGGAACTCGACGAAGTCAGCGACCTCGACGATCTTGTCGTCGGGCAACGCGCGGATCTTATCGAGCGGCTTAAACCCCTGTCTCCTCCGCCAACGCGAGCGTGAGCGCGAGCCTGGGCAAGGAGGAGACCGCGCCGCCGGAGGCGTTGCTGCACGGCGCCATCTCAGCTACCGCGCGGCTGCCGAGGAGGCGCGAGTGGAGGCAGCAAAACCACCACGGATGAGCTATGGCTTCGGGGATGTCACGATTCGAGGAAGCGATTAGTGCGTTTGATGCCGCCAACGCGGAGGATCCCAACCGGGTCTTGGTGGCCGGCGTGTCGCGCCCAAGGGAACTGGTCCAAGCCGAACGCCTCACGGAGTGGGTGCTGCGTCTCGCGCCCGAAGCTTCAGAAGTGGAGCGGCTGGCTGCCCGTTGCCAGCATTTGCGTCGCTTCGCTCACCCTCGTTCAGAGTTTTCGGAGGGCCGCATCGGATACCTAAAGTGGCGTACCGAGCTTGGCCGCCGGCACGCCAGGGCTGCCGAGGAGATCTTGGAACGAGTGGGCTACGACGCGGCCAGCATCGCCCAAGTTCGCAGGCTCAATCAAAAGCAGGGTTTACACACGGATCCGAGCACACAGCTGATCGAGGATGCGCTGTGCCTCGTGTTTCTTGAGCACGAACTGGAGGCTTTTGCCGCCAAGCATCCGTCGGAAAAAGTGGCGGACATCTTGCGGAAGACCTGGAAGAAGATGAGCGTGGCGGCGCATCAGCAGGCCTTACGCCTGCCCCTGCCGGATGAACTCAGAGCTACTGTGCTCTTGGCGCTTGCGGAGCCAGAGCAGGATGTGCCGGGTTAGACCCCATCTCGACCTTTTACGGCCATCCCGTTCATGCTACCCCCTCGTGTCCGCCGATGACTAAGAAGCAAGTTGCTAATTCCACCGATGCCGTTCATGGCGGTGTCCCGCGCAAGCGTCCCCATCACGCACTCGCTCCAGCGATCGCGCTGACGGCGACGTACACATTCAAAGACACTGCCGATCTTGAGCAGTACATGCGCGGTGAAGACACCGATCCAGAGCGCGAGGAGTACGGCCGCTACGGCAATCCAACGGTGCGCGAATTCGAAAATCGCATGGCCGTGCTGGAAGATGGCGCAGATGCCGTCGCTTTTTCGAGCGGCATGGCGTCGGTCACGGCGTCGATCTTGGCACTCACGAAGGCGGGCGATCACATCGTGCTCTTCCGCGATTGCTATCGACGTACCCGCCAGTTGGTAACCGTCACGATGGCGCGCTTTGGCGTTGAACACACGATTGTGGAAGCTGGCGATTTGGCGGGGCTTGCTGCCGCGTTGCGCCCGAACACGCGCTTGGTCGTGAGCGAATCACCCACGAACCCGTACCAATATTGCGTGGATCTGGCGGAGTTAGCCAAGATTTGCAAAGCCCACGGCCGCGTCAGAACGTTGGTAGATTCTACTTTCGCGACACCGATCAACTGCCGCCCCCTCACGTTTGGGATCGACCTTGTGGCGCACAGCGCCACCAAATACTTGAGCGGCCATAACGATGTCTTAGGTGGCGTCGTCGTCGGTGCGCCTCATCTGATTTCGCTCCTGCGCGATCTGCGAGGCATTACAGGTGCTGTGCTCGATCCGCATGCGGCGTTCATGATCTCGCGTGGCTTGAAAACATTGGCTCTGCGAGTGGTACAACAGAATGCCAGCGCGCTGGCCGTGGCCCGAGCGCTCGAAAAGCATTCCCAGGTGGAGTCGGTTTTCTATCCGTTCCTTGAGAGCCACCCCTCCTTCAAGATCGCTACTGAGCAGATGCACGGTGGTGGGGGCGTGGTGAGCTTCATAGTAAAAGGCGGCAAAGCAGCCGCATCCAGGGTGGTGGATGGATCGCGACTGGCAACTTTAGCGGCCTCCTTGGGTGGGGTTGAAACATTGATCGAGCAGCCCTCGATCATGAGCTTTTTTGAGCTCTCTCCAGTAGAGTTGGCCCAGATTGGGATCGATCCGGCCCTGATCCGGCTTTCCGTTGGCGTCGAAGAGCCGGATGACCTGATCAAAGATCTGGTAGCTGCCCTGGAGCAATAGGGTATGCTTCCTGGCGCGCAGTCGGGAACCGCCAAGCATGGGGCACTTTCGTACGAAATTCTTACGTGACACCTGGGAGCTCATCGGGCGCTCCCGCGGCTCACTTGCGCAAGCTCGGTTGAGTTCTGGTTTGCCCCAGCGGATTTTGCAGCTCATGGCCCAGCAGGGCGTTGCCGACACGGTGACGCTCGAAGAGGCCGAGGAATTTTTTGGCTTTGCGGATGCCATTTTGGGCGAGAAGAGCTGTGAGCAGTTAAGCTGTGAGCTAGCGGCACGCACTCTCGCTCAAAACAGCACGCTCGTGGTGGGGTATGATCTCTTGGGCACTGTGCAGCGCCTCCGCGGCTGGTTGCTGGGGCCGTTCGTGGGCGTTGAGACCACCATCGAATTGGAGACAACAGCAGAGGGGTTTCGGTTGTCGGCGGGTGTTAATGGTCAGCCGCGCGCAACGCGTCTCTTGAACAACATGGCATTGGGAGCTGTCGTGGCAGCTGAGCGTTTCGCCATGGAGACCAGCGGCTCATTGCGGCTAGATTCGCAGGTTCTCGGGGATCGGTGTCGCATCGAGGCGCGCTATCGTTCAGTGCGGGCACGCAACGAGCCCGTCCCACCGTTTCCTTCAGTTTGGGAGCCTCGGCCTACGTCGTCGCGGCCCGCCCACCTGGGCCAGCTGAGTGCGGAAGTTGAGCAAATTTTAGCCTCGGCGCGTCACTCGGACGCGCAGCGCCTAGGCGCTTGGACAGTGGGCTCGCTGCCCGAAACGGCTCGCAAAACTTCTCGCCACTCGCCGAGTGGCATGATGAAAGCTGTGACGCCTTGGGACGGCAGTGGTTCCGAGACGGAGTCAGAGCGTGCCCGGGCCTCGACCGAGATCCCCGCGAGTGGCACGTTTGCTACGCACGCCGCTGCGCACGCGACTGAGAAGACGCGCTCCACGTTGCGCCCTCCTCCGGCCTCACCGAGCGGGCATTTTTTGGTCGCGCCGGCGGTGAAGCCCAAGGTTGGAAAAGAAGGCGCTTAACCGCACGTTGAAGTGACGCCGGCTAGGCTAGGCGTTGCGTGTGTTCGTTAAAACTCCGCCGGATCAGTATAAACGCCCATCACGTCGCGCAGCACATCGCACATCTCCTGTTCGGTGCAGTAAGCATGGGCACAGGCAATCACTTCGGGCATGAGATTGTTGTCGGTGCCGGCCGCCGCGCGGAGCTTTGCTAGTGAGCGAGCGACCTCTGTCTGGCTGCGGCCAGCCTTGACCTCCGCGAGCGCCAACAGTTGGGCTTTTTGCCCCGATTCATCGATGCGCAGGGTGGGGATCTGGATGCCTTCATTCTGTCGATAATCATTCACGCCCACCACGATGCGTTCGCCGTTATTGAGGCTCCGTTCGAAGGCATACGCGGAGCGCGCGACCTCGCGCTGGGGATAGCCTTGGAGAATAGCTTCGACCATGCCGCCCATTGCGTCGATGGTGCGGATGTATTCAAGCGCTTCAGCTTCGAGCTTATCAGTGAGCCATTCCACGTAGTAGCTGCCGGCGAGCGGATCGATGGTATTGGCGACGCCCGATTCTTCGGCGATGATCTGCTGGGTGCGGAGCGCGATCGTGACGGCTTCTTCGGTCGGGAGCGCGTAGGTTTCGTCGAGCGAATTGGTGTGCAGGGATTGAGTGCCCCCGAGGACTCCAGCTAGCGCTTGGAGGGCCACACGCGCTACGTTGTTGTAGGGTTGTTGAGCGGTGAGTGATGCGCCCGCAGTTTGTGCGTGGGTGCGGAGCTTCATGCTGGCTTCCAGCTTGGCTCCAAAGCGATCGCGCATCAGGCGTGCCCACATGCGGCGGGCGGCTCGAAATTTGGCAATTTCTTCGAAGAAATCATTGTGAATATCAAAGAAAAAGCTCAGGCGCGGCGCAAAGGCGTCCACCTCGAGCCCGCGCTTCAGGCAGTGCTCGACGTACTCAATCCCGTCGGCGAGTGTGAAGGCGAGCTCCTGCACGGCGCTCGCGCCGGCTTCGCGAATGTGGTAGCCGCTGATGCTCACCGTATTCCAACGCGGCAGTTCGCGTGTGCAGAATTCGATCATGTCGGTGACGATGCGCATCGCCGGCTTGGGCGGAACGATCCAGGCGTGTTGGGCGATGAATTCCTTCAGGCAATCATTCTGGATGGTGCCGCCGAGCAGCGCGCGCGGGATGCCTCGCTGATCCGCCTGCGCAATGTACAACCCCAAAATGGCCACGGCGGGGCCATTGATCGTCATTGACGTGGTGACTTTATCGAGCGGGATCCCGTCGAACAGCACTTGCATGTCTCGGACGGTATCCACCGCCACGCCGCACAGCCCCACTTCTCCGAGCGCGCGTGGGGAATCTGAATCATAACCCATCAGGGTTGGAAAATCGAAGGCGGTTGAAAGCCCCGTTTGGCCCTGATTCAACAGATAGCGAAAACGCTCGTTGGTTTGCTCGGGCGTACCAAAGCCCGCGAACATGCGCATGGTCCATAAGCGCCCGCGGTACATTGAGCTCTGAACCCCGCGCGTGAAGGGAAATTCGCCGGGATTGCCGAGCTTTGCTACCGGATCGCCGGTGAGTTGGTCGGCGGTGAGCACCGCCGGAACTTCGAGGCCACTCCAGGTTGTGAAGTTGGGTTTGCGTGGGGTCACTTGGCGCAGCCTGCCATGAACGCTTGCCCTCGCACTTCGCTCACCCGGCCCTGCGCCAGGCTGTCACTCACCGCGGCGACGTAAACGATCGGTTCGGTGCAGAGCCGATTGGCTAGGCTTTCGGTGAGTTGCGTGGGTCCAAGTTGGAGCATGAGCTTGGAAGTGCTCCCTTTAGCGACCACGAATGGCAGCGTGGAGCCAACCGGCTTCCACGCGAGCGGAGCTACGAGCGATTCTTGGTTTTCGCTATTGAGTGAAAATGTTTCCACCGTTACGGTGCTGGCGTCGGATGCATACCCACCCACTTGCAACACCAGGGTGCAGTCGCCCGTGAAGCTGAAACCAAACACGCCTGGGGCAACCGTCGCGCGTGGCTCCGATAAGTTTGCCGTTAAGGTGATATCGGACTTGTCTGCGCAGCTCAGAAGCAGCGCGCAGCTGAGGGCGGCAACGCCGCCGTGGTGGCCACCTTTTAGCATGGCGCGCAGCTTAACAGGCTTTGCCTGCGGCACACTGGCTCTTCTAGCCGTCGCGGGCGCTTGTGCGCCACGCGCTCGGTCCCCTGGGAGCACAGCGCTCTCTAGGCTCTCTAGGCCCCCTGGGCCCTCTGTGGTCCGTGCAGGGCCCCGGCAATCCGAGGATTTTGCAGGCTCAACAGCGACGAAAGCGCCATCCGGCAAGGCTTCAGCGTCTGCTTTGCCGCTGGTCACCGAGCCAGCGCTTGAACACGAGTGGCGTGGAGCGCAAGCGTTGGGAACCGACGGCCCGTTGGTCGTGCAAGCCGCCGCTCCCGATGGCAGCTGGGTGGCCTATTGCCAGGCACGGAACGACACCGATCGAGATGGCAAGGTGAGCGCGAGCTTCTCGCCCACCCGAGATCTTATCGGTGATAGCCTGGAGCGCTATTTCGTGTTCGGTGAAATCGAGCGTGCGCACTCCGAGCTGCTTGGGTCGGATCCGAGTGGGCGCTGGGTGATCCTTAGCGAAAACGGCAAAACAGAGCTCGTGGATCTGAAGACCACCGTTGAAGTGAATCTCGAAGCGCTCGGTGCCGACGTTGTCTCCAGCAGCGCCGTTTATCTTCCCCACCGGTCGCTCATGTTTCACCCCACGCTTCCCTTCTTCGCTTACGTGCGGAGCACGCCCGCTGGGCTGTCCGCCGTGCTCCGAAACTTGGAGACGAACGCCGAATTGGCAGTTGAGCTGGGTGCGGGTGCGCTTTCCCGCCTTGAATTCTCAGCAGCAGGCGATGCGCTAGTGGCCCAAATGCTGCCTTTGGATCTGAACAAGAAGGGTCGGCTGGAGCTGCCCATTCCCTTGAAACGGGCGCAATCTACGTGTCAGGCGTTCGCGCCAACACCAAAGTTCCCAGCTTGGGTTGAGGCCCCTGATCGATCGGTGGCGCGTGTGTCGAGCTTGAGCTTTGAGCCCGTGCTGGCCGCGACGCCATTCACCGAGGTGCCCGGTCTGATAGCTCCTCTGGGCGGCGGTTGGCTGGTTCGCGACACGGACAAGAGCCTGTGGTTAGTGCAAGAAAAGCAGCGCCAATTGGTCGCCCCAGCACGTTGTGCGGGTGTGGTGTGGCATGTCGATTCGGGGAGGGGAGCGGTGGCGTTTGCTTGCGCGGGGAAGAATGCGGTGGCGCTTTCTCAGCTGCAGCTTTATCGCGCGGGTGCCGTCTCCAAGCTTGGTGTTGAGCTGAGGCCGCTGGGGCGTGATCGCTGGCTTCGCCCCGAGCGCTTGGTCCCGCTATATCCCGGCGCACTTTCTTTCTTGCTCGATATGGAGCGGGGGGCTGCTCTCCCGCTGTTGCCGGACGATGGGATCGTGACGGTCGATCAGGAGCAGGCGCTGATCTGGCGTAAAAATAGGCTATTGCGCTTCAGTGGCGTGACGCAAGAATTGCTGGATCTCGGCGTCGAGGTCGAGCCGCTGGCGTACGTAGTGCAAAATCGTGGGCTCGCGGTCGTGAGCCCGTACGTGGTGGATCTGAAGCGCGAGCAAGCTTTGGGTAAGATCTCGGGGCGTCCATTGGCTGTGGCTGACGATGGGCACGTGCTCATCGCCAAGGGCCAGCATGCTTCAGCCGATAGCTTGGCGACGGGGCCGCTCAGCTGGGTCAGCCCGAATTAGCTCACTTTCAAGTTCTTGAATCCTGCAAGATTGAGCGCTTGAACGATGCTTTCGATGTGCCCAAAGCTGCGCGTTTCCGCCACCACTTCTACGAAGACCTGGCCAAGCTCGTCGCTTTTGGCGCGATCGTGCTCCACCTGCAAGATGTTGGCGTTCTGTTCGCCGAGCAAGCCAATCAAGCGAGCCAGCGTTCCTGGAACATCTTCTAACGTGGCGTGGAGGTGCATGGTGCGTCCTGATTTTGTCAGTCCGCGTTCGATGATGCGCGATATCAGATTCACGTCGATGTTTCCTCCACCCACGACAAGCGCCACAGTCTTTCCGTCCAAGCCTAAATCCCTGTGCCGAAGCGCTGCCAGCGGAGCTGCACCCGCGCCCTCGGCGACCGTCTTTTCGGCCTCCAGCATGAGCAAAATGGCCTCGGCAACCTCTTCATCATCCACCAATACCAAATCATCGAGGTAGCGATTGAGCAGCGGATAAGTGTGCTGGCCAACTTTACCCACCGCGATGCCATCCGCCAATGTCTTCTGGCGTGCGATGCGCACGGGGGCACCGGCTTCACGGGCCTTGATCAAGGTGGGCATCGATTGCGCCTCCACACCGATCACTCGCAAGCTTGGCTTCAAGGACTTTGCGGCGAGCGCGATGCCACCTGCCAGGCCACCGCCGCCAATCGCGACGATAATTGCGTCGAGCTTGGGCACCTGCTGCACGAGCTCCAAACCAATCGTACCTTGACCCGCAATGATCGCCGGATCATCAAAGGCGTGAATATACGCACGCCCATCGCGTGCCACGATACGCTGCGCTTCCTCGTACGCCTCGTCGTAACTGTGTCCAAAGAGAATCACCTGGCCGCCGTGGCGCCGCGTCTCACTCACCTTCACGAGCGGGGTGCTCTCGGGCATCACGATCGTGGCGTCGATCCCCAGCCTTTTTGCGTGATAAGCCACGCCCTGCGCGTGGTTGCCGGCGCTCGCCGCGACAATCCCCTGCGTTCGCTCATGTGCGGTGAGCGACAAGAGCTTATTGCACGCACCGCGCTCCTTGAATGAGCCGGTGAGCTGGAGATTCTCAAGCTTGAAAAAGAGCTGCGTGTTGGTGAGTTGACTCAGACGCTCGGAGTACGCGCACGGCGAGATGCGCACGGCGTCTTCAATGGCGCGGGCGGCAGCTTCTACACTAGCAAGATCGAGCATGGGCCTTAAGTGTAGCAGATCGCTCTGTTCGAGCTTGGCATCAGTACGCGCTTCCTGAAGCGTGGGCCTGCGTCTTTCTTCGTGTCTAGAACTTGGCCCCCACAAACTGATGAGCGGTAGCATTCAGGTGGCCCGAGGAGACACTATGTTTGCAGCCGCACTTCCCCGTCTAAGATCCAGTCGCCATAACATGCGTACCAACTGCCAGGTGGTCAGAGAGCGCGATTTTTCGCTCGTCGCGGACACCATCACCGATCTTTCACTCACGGGCATGCTGGTCTCTCCCGCCGATCCGGTGTTGACGGGTGAGAAGCTGATCATCTCCTTTCGGCTACCGGGCACTTCCACGTGGATCGATACCGAAGGTTTTGTGGCGCGGGTGGTACACGGCCGACGACCTCAGGACCGCACGCGAGGCCTTGGCATCTTGTTTGAAGATCTCAGTCATCGCTTTCGGTTCACACTCGAAAGAACTCTCCGCCGGCTGCCGCTTTGTCCGCCTAGCTTTCCGCGCTTGCACAGCGTCGACAGCTCGAAGCTGCGGCTTCTGGCGGCGATGTCCGGCAGGGATGTGCTGGAATCGCGCACGCGACTGAAATCGGCGTCGCTGGCCTAGGCTGTTGAGTAGCCTCTTCGCTGAGTGTGCAAATGCAGGCGTGGCAGGGGAGCTGCCCCTTTTGTTCCTTGGGAGGTAGTAAGCATGCTTACCACTTTTGTGCGAGATACAGGTCGTCACTGACAAGTTTGTCTCCACGACTGCTCACCTCAAAAGAACGCACAAGATCTATATGCCGCTCGATCAGGGCCTCGGCTTGGCTTCGGCCGGGAAGCTGGACCGGATCGCGGCTTCGTCGTAGCATGTGCGGCAATGACGCGCGGTCGCAGCATTCCTTGGCTTTTGGCATTTACTCTTTGGGGCGTAGCCCTCATTCCGTCGTGCGATGACGGCACAGGTGGCCTCTCGGGTGGAGACGGCAACCTGGGGGGCGCTGGATTGCAAACCGGATCGGGTGCCAACTCGGGAATGAGTGGCGGGTCCAGCGGCGAGCTTGGGGGAGCTCCCGGTAGTGCGGCCGGGCCGAATGGGAGCGGAGCCTCTGCCAATGGCAATGGTAGTGGTTCGGGCGCTCAGCCAGGGCAAGGTTTCGGCGGCGCCTTCAATTCGTTCGGTGGTAGCTCACAGGGTAACGGCGGAGCCGGAACGGGAGGTGGCTTGGTATTGCCTGGCGATGAATGCCAGAGCGCTGCTGATTGCACAGCCTGTGCTTTTGACACGGCCCCGCGCAATCCGGGTGAATGCTACTGCGCGTTTTGCTCGACTGTTGTCATGAGCAAAGCACGCTGCGACGCCAACCAAGGCGAATTTAAGGCCCAACGCTGCGATAAAAAGGTGTGCCCGAAAGAGCAGGCGGCGTGCGCAGTGAAGGAAGTCGCGTGTTTACCGGATCCGAATCGGCAGGGAAAAAACCGTTGTGTTGACCCTGCGGAGGTCACTGCCAGCGGCGGAAGCGGCGGCGGGGGAACGGGTGGGGG